>Ga0228700_1001842_pt1 | contig 12503 bp, 12 predicted proteins | sample McNCre317_Aug_MG_FD_178019 | JGI IMG/M metagenome (GOLD analysis project Ga0228700, IMG submission 178019) | Freshwater microbial communities from McNutts Creek, Athens, Georgia, United States - 3-17_Aug_MG | ecosystem: Environmental > Aquatic > Freshwater > Creek | place: USA: Georgia...
CGTCAAGGACACGGGGCAGATCTACCTGCCCTTTGTGAACTGGGGCCTGTTTGTCACCATCGTGCTGGCCGTGGTCATGTTCAAGTCGTCCAGCAACCTGGCAGCGGCCTACGGCATTGCAGTCTGTACCGACATGCTGATCACCACCGTGCTGACCTTTTACGTGATCCGCTACGGCTGGAAATACCCGCTGTGGCTGTGCATTGCGGCCACCGGCTTCTTCTTTGTGGTGGACTTTGCCTTCTGGGCCTCCAACCTGCTCAAGCTGCTCGATGGCGGCTGGTTCCCGCTGATGATCGGCGGCGCGGTGTTTGCCCTGATGCTGACCTGGAAGGACGGCCGCCGCCTGATGAACCAGAAGTTCAAGGACGAGGCCATCGACCTGCCCAGCTTCCTGGAGGCGGTGTTTGTCAGCCCGCCGGCCCGGGTGGAAGGCACGGCGGTGTTCCTGACGGCCGAGGTCGGCACCGTGCCCAATGCGCTTTTGCACAACCTCAAGCACAACAAGGTGCTGCACGCCAACAACCTGTTTGTCACGGTGCGCAGCCATGAGACGCCGTGGATCGGCCTGGACAAGCGCATCGAGATCGACTCCCTGGGGCATGACTGCTGGCAGGTGGTGATCAACTACGGCTTCAAGAACGACCCCGATGTGCCCCGCGCCCTGCAGCACATCAAGACTCGGGGTTGTGACCTCAATGCCATGACCACCAGCTACTTCCTCTCGCGCGATACCGTGGTGCCCACCCTGGGCGAGGGCATGGCGCCCTGGCGCGAGAAGCTGTTTGCCCAGATGCACCGCAATGCCAGCGCGGCCGCCGACTTCCTGAACCTGCCCAACAATGCCGTGGTCGAGCTGGGCAGCAAGATCGAGATCTAGGCAGCACCGATCCATGCGTTTTTTCAGAGACTGGAGTGTGTCGGCCTTCAGCGCCGGCTTTGTCGCGGTGCTGGTGGGCTTCACCAGCTCGATTGCCATCGTGTTCCAGGCGGCGCAGGCCTTTGGCGCCACGTCGGCCGTCATGGCGTCCTGGATGTGGGCCATCGGCCTGGGCATGGGGCTGTGCACCTTGGTGCCATCCCTGTGGCTCAAAAAGCCGGTGATGGTGGCATGGAGCACACCGGGTGCTGCGGTGCTGGCCAGCGCGGGGCTTGCCGGCGGCTTCACCATGGCCGACGCCGTGGGCGCCTTCATGGTCTGTGCCGCCCTGATTGTGCTGGTGGGTGCCACCGGCTGGTTTGAGCGGCTGATGGACCGCATCCCGGTGGCCATTGCCTCGGCGCTTCTGGCCGGGGTGCTGGCGCGCTTTGGCCTGTCGGCCTTCACAGCGGCGCAGAGCAACACGCCGCTGGTGCTGCTGATGCTGGTGATCTACCTGCTGGGCAAGCGCCTGCTGCCCCGCTATGCGGTGCCGCTGACCCTGCTGCTGGCCATCGTCTATGTGGCCCTAAGCCACGGCTTTGTGCCCACCGAAATCCAGTATGGCCTGACGCTGCCGGTCTGGACCACGCCCGCCTTCTCGATTGCGGGGGCGGTCAGCCTGGCCTTGCCCTTGTTCATCGTCACCATGGCCTCGCAAAACCTGCCGGGGGTGGCGGCCATCAAGGCGGCCGGATATGGCGATGCGCGTGCCCAGGGCGGGGACGCCGGCATTCCGATCTCGGCCACCATCACCTTGACCGGCCTGTGCACCCTGGTGCTGGCGCCCTTTGGTGCGTTTGCACTCAACCTGAGTGCCATCACCGCGGCCATCTGCATGGGGCCCGAGGCCCATGCAGATCCCGGGCGCCGCTACACCGCGGCAGCGTCTTGCGGCGGCATTTATGTGCTGGTGGGCCTGTTTGGCGCCACCATCATCGGCGTGCTGACCGCATTCCCGAAGGAACTGGTGGCCGCCATTGCCGGCCTGGCGCTGCTGGGCAGCATTGCCGGCGGCCTGCGCGTGGCACTGGACCGTGACCAGGACCGCGAGGCCGCCATCATCACCTTTCTGGTCACCTTGAGCGGACTCACGCTGGGCGGTGTAGGCTCGGCCTTCTGGGGCGTGGTGGCCGGCGCACTGGCACTGGCCGTGCAGCACTGGCACAAGCCCCAGACGGTTTAATCCAGCCGGGGAAAGCCCTGGCCCCTATACGCTTAGAACCATGCACCTTCTTTTTGTAGCCGACCCTTTGGAAGTCTTCCAGACCTACAAGGACACCACGTTTTCCATGATGCGTGAGGCCCAGCGCCGCGGTCACACCGTGTATGCCTGCGAGCCCATCCATGTGCGCTGGCAGCGTGGTGGTGTGGTTGAGGCCCAGGTGCGCGAGGTGCATCTCAGCGGCGACGCCAAAGACTGGTTCAGCGTGCGCTCCACCGGCATGCGCGCGCTGCACCGCTTTGATGCCATCGTCATGCGCAAGGACCCGCCTTTTGACAGCGAGTATTTTTACGCCACCCATCTGCTGGAGCAGGCCGAGCGCGAAGGTGCCAAGGTTTTCAACCGGGCGCGCTCGCTGCGCGACCACCCGGAGAAGCTGGCCATCATGGAGTTTCCCGAACACATAGGCCCGACCCTGGTCACCCGCGACCCGCAGGCGGTACGTGCCTTCCACGCCGAGCACCGCGACATCATTTTGAAGCCGCTGGACGGCATGGGCGGCACCGGCATCTTCCGCGTCAAGGAAGACGGCCTGAACCTGGGCGCCATTGTGGAAACCTTGAACGCCAACGGCACCCAGACCATCATGGTGCAAAAGTTTCTGCCCGACATTGCCCTGGGCGACAAGCGGGTGCTGGTCATCGGCGGCAAGCCCGTGCCCTATTGCCTGGCGCGCATTCCCCAGGGTGGCGAGGTGCGTGGCAACCTGGCCGCCGGAGGCAAGGGCGTGGCCCAGCCGCTCAGTGACGCTGATCGAGCCATTGCCGAGGCCCTGGGTCCGGTGCTGGCCGCGCGTGGCCTGCTGCTGGTGGGCCTGGACGTGATCGGAAGCAGCCTCACCGAGATCAACGTGACCAGCCCCACCTGCTTTCAGGAGATCACCGAGCAGACCGGCTTTGATGTGCCCGCCATGTTTCTGGAGGCGCTGGAAGCGGCGCTGCAGACCGGGACTTGATGCCCGGCCTTGGTGCAAAATCTGCGCGAAGTGCGCCCCCTTTTTTACTTTCCTTACACCAGCAACCAGGAGAACATGCCATGAAGCCCTTGTCCCGAATTTATGCGGCTGCTGCAGCGGCCACCCTGTGCGCTGCCGCCCAGGCGCAAATCATAGGCAGCGTGTCGGCCAGCCCGACCACCGTGAAGGCCGGGGAACCGGTAACAGTGACCGCCAATGTGGATGTGGTGGGCGGCAACTTCTGCGGTTTTGCCGTGTTCTACGGTGATGGCAAGAACGTGGAGAGCTACAGCGACGTGAAGAAGCCCACCCCCTTTGTCAGCACCCATGTGTATGAAAAGCCGGGCACCTACACCATCAGCATGGGCGGCCGCCATGTCGAGTCCCACCCCAACTGCGGCGGCCCGGACAAGTTTGCCAAGGTGGTGGTGACCGAAGGTGCCAAGCCTGCTGCGGAAGCGGCACCGGCCGCCAAGCCCAGCGCCACTGCCGTGTGCAAGGCACCCTGGAAGGTGGCGGCCAAGAGCTTCAATGCCAAGACCGGTGCCTACACCTGCGCGGCCAAGGCGGGCACCGCATTGCCCGAGTCCAAGCCCAGCTGCCCGGGTGATCTCACCTATTTTGAAAACGCCAAGAAGGGCCAGTACGGCTGCCGGCCCTAAGAGCCTGAACAGGTCTGCACCAGGGCAATGCGCCCTGGTTCAGACCAGCAAGGAGCCGTCGCAGAAAGCGCGCAACTCGCCGGGCTGCATGGCGATCCAGTGTTCGTTGGTCGTCAGCGGCTCGGTCACGATGATCGCCAGCCGGTCTTCGGGGCCATTGAAATCCGACAGATCCATGCTGATGTCTTCGTCCTTGAGCTGGACCGCACTGAACGGATATTGACGCAGCACGTAATGCAGCTTGGTGCTGGCATGGGCCCACAGCGCCTGGCCGTTGCTTAGCAGGAAGTTGAAGGTGCCGTGCCTGGCAATGCGTGGCGCCAGCTCGGCCAGGGTATGGGTGAGCTCTTGCACCGAGGGCACGCTGGCATGCGATTTGTTGAGCTCCTGCATCAGCCAGCAAAAAGCCAGTTCGCTGTCGGTGCCGCCCACGGGCTTGAAGGCGCCATGCAGGCCGGGGTTGAAATCCTTGAGGTCGCCGTTGTGGGCAAAAAACCAGTAGCGGCCCCAGAGTTCGCGCACAAAGGGGTGGCAGTTTTCCAGGGTGACCGCGCCCACCGTGGCCTTGCGCACATGGGCCACCACGTTGTGGCTCTTGATGGGGTAGCTGCGCAGCATCTGCGCAATGGGTGAGGTGGATGCGCTCTCCTTGTCCACGAAGTGGCGGGCAGCGCGCCCCGGAGTCTGGCCATCGCTCTCGAAGAAGGCGATGCCCCAGCCGTCTGAGTGGTGGTCGGTGCAGCCCCCGCGTTGGGAGAACCCGGTGAAGCTCAAGGTCAGGCTGGCAGGCAGCCTGCTATTCATCCCCAGCAATTGGCACATGGTCTTGTGGTTACTCCCGCACTATGCGGCACTGGCCGCTTCCAGGTACAACGCGCCGGCCGCCGTTTTTGCGTACAAGGCGGCAGCGGCCGCCTTCAACTACGTGGCTCGGTCCACAGCTTGCCGCCAGTGGCCCAGTTTTCGCGCTTCACATCGGTGATCAATATATCGACCGATTCGGGCGATCCCCCAAGCACTTCAACCGTGACGCGGGTGATTTCCTGCACCAGCTTGCGCTTTTGTTCGATGGTGCGGCCTTCTAGCATTTCGACGTGGTAAGTGGGCATGGTTTTCCTGGGCGTTAGACTGCCGGTATTGTATGGACCCGCAGCCTGTGACGCCTCAGCCGAAATCGAATTTACATATACAGGAGACTGTCCGGAAGACGGCTCAGGAGACGGTGTCCACAGGCCGGCAGGGCGGCAGCCGCAGCCTGCTGCTGGGCCTGTTTGTGGCCCACCTGCTGCTGGGTGCGGCCCTGGGGCTTTCGGTGGACGAGGCCCATTACGCACTCTATGCCGCACATCCCGCGCTGAGCTATTTTGACCACCCCCCCTTGGTGGGCTGGGTGCAGTGGCCGCTGGTGGCGCTGGGCGCCCCTGAAGCCCTGCTGCGCCTGGTGCCCGGCCTCCTGTGGTTGGGCACTTTGCTGCTGGTGCAGCGCCTGGCGCAGCAGATCGGCGCTGCCTGTGGCCAGGGGCCGCAGGCAGGCTTTTGGGCGGTGGCCGCGCTGCTGCTGGCGCCTTTGCTGCACATCCTGGGCATCGGCCTGCTGCCCGATACCCTGCTCATGTTCTGGTCGGCCGCGCTCATGCTGCAGACCTGGCGCCTGATGCAGACCTCAGCCCCGCCGCAGTGGCGTGACTGGCTGGTGATGGGCGGTCTGCTCGGCCTGGCGGGCCTAAGCAAGTACACCGCCATCTTCAGCGCGCTGGCGGTCGCTCTGTGCCTGCTCGGCGTGCATGGCCTGCGCCTGCTGCGCCAGGGGGGGCTGTGGCTGGCGCTGCTGGTGGCGCTGCTGCTGGTGAGCCCGGTGGCCCTCTGGAACGCCCAGAACCACTGGATCTCCTTTGTCTACCAGGCCCGCCACGGCGCCGGCGGCAGCTGGCAGGGCCTGCAACTGGCGCGCTTTCTGCTGCTGCAACTGCTGGCCTATGGGCCGCTGCTGCTGTGGGCCTGGGTGGGCCTGCGTGCCGTGCCGAAGCCGGTGCGCCCGTTAGCAGGTTTTTTTGCCATTCCCTTTGCGGTGCTGGCCTGGCTGTCGGGTGGCGGCTCCAGCCTGCCGCACTGGACGGCCCCGGCCTGGGTTGCGCTGGCGCCCTTTGCCGGCCTGGGCCTGGCCGCCACCAGCGGCCCCCTGAAGCGCTGGGGCCGGCGTGCTCTGGTGCTGCTGCAAGGCCTGCTGTGCCTGGCCCTGCCGGCCTTGATGCTGGGCGGTGGCATGCCCTGGTTCCAGGGGCACGCCGCCAGCGCCACGCATACCGACGCCCCCAACCCCTTTGCCGACCTGCACGGCTGGGACGCTGCCGGTGCCCGGGCACTGAAGCTGGCTGCTGCCCAGGGCCTGGACGCAGTGGCCGTACAGAACTGGACCCTGGCCAGCCGCCTGGGCTGGTACGCCCGCCCGCTCAAGGTGTTTGTGCTGGAAGACCGGTTTGACCAGTTCGATCTGTGGGCCGGCAAGCTGCCGGTGGGCGGGCGCGCGCTGCTGGTGGACTGGTCGCAGCTGCCGTATGAAACACCGTTGGGCCCGCACGGCTTTGCCGGCTGCACCCACCTGGAGCAGTTGCCGGTGCAGCGCCTGGGCTATGCCCTGTCCCATTTTGATTTCTATGCCTGCAGTGGCTGGGCCGGTGACCCCCGGCCGCAGCTGCGCGCCACACCGGTGCCCCTGCTGGCGCCTGCCGCCACACCCTGATTGCCTTATGCCGAATTTCGCCCTGTTTCCCCTGCGCCTGTGGCTGCTGCCCGCGCTGCTCTTTGTGCTGGCGGCACCCCTTTGGCTGCATTGGGGCGAGCCCGCCTTGTTTGTGGCGATCAACCAGATCTGCCTGCCGGTGGCCGCACCGGTCTGGACCGGCCTGTCGCTGCTGGGCAATGGCTGGGGCATCCTGGGTCTGAGCGCGCCGCTGCTGCTCACGGCGCCGCGCCTGTTGTGGGCCTGGCTGTGTGCCGCGCCCTTTGCCATTGCCTTTGCACGCATCGGCAAGGGGCTGCTGGTGAGCCCGCGCCCGGCCGCCGAGATTGACAACCAGCAGATGCGCATCGTGGGGGAAGTGCTGCACAACGTCTCCATGCCCTCGGGCCACACCACCACCGCCTTTGCCGTGGCCAGCGCCGTCTACTTTGCGCTCTCGCCGCTGCAGCGCAGGCGCTGGGGCTGGCTGTTGTGGGTGCTGGCGCTGGGCACCGGTCTGTCGCGTATCGCGGTCGGCGCGCACTGGCCCGGCGACGTGGCCGTGGGCCTCTGTCTGGGCCTGCTATGTGGCCTGCTCGGCAATGTGCTGCTGGCCCGGTTGCCTGCGCGCTGCTATGCAGCCCGGCACTGGAGCATGCGTGTCATTGCACTGCTGGTGCTGGCTGCGGTGTATTTTTTGCTGACCGAGGAACTCGACTTTGCCGAGAACCTGCCGCTTCAGCGCGTGCTTGCCGTGCTGGCCTTGGTCTCGGTGCTGCTCTTTGCCAGGCGCAGCGCCAGCGCGCTCAAGGCCTCGTAGGCGGCGCCGGCCTGTGCATCCCATTGGCGCACAGCCTGCGCTTGGGTGGCTATGGCGGCTACATCACCGCGGGCGGCCGGGCCCGTCAAGGCGCCCGCCGGACCCAGCCGGGTGATATTGGCCACGGCGTTGTGCAACAGTGCGCTGCGCAGGCTGGGCAGCAGCTCGGCCGGTACGCCACTGGCCTGCCAGGCCGCCTCGGCCACACTCTGCAGCACCGGAAGGAAATTGGTGGCAAACACCGCTGCTGCGTGGTAGAGCAGCTTGTCCTGGCTTTGCACCGTGAAGCACTGCGCGCCGATGGAGGCAAAGGCCGGCTGCAGCACTTGCAGGGCCGGTGCGCTTCCCTCCAGTGCGCAGGCGGTGCCGGGAAACTGGGCCGGCGCGTCCTGGGGCGAGGCAAAGCTCAAAATGCAGTGCGCGCTGGCTGTGGTCCAACCCCGGTCTGCCAGGGGCTGCAGCTGCAGGGCGCTTTGCGCGCCGCTGCAATGGAAAACCACGGGTGGACGGGAGGCGCCCGATGTGGCATTGCTGGCCGGCAGCGCGCCCTCTGCCAGTGCCTGCGCCAGGCCGTGCGCGGTCTGGGCGATGGCGGCATCGGGTACGGCCAGCATCCAGACATCGGCGGCGCGCAGGCTCGCCATCGCGTGGACAGCGGTGCCGCCGCCCATGAAGGTGCAGGCGGCTTGTGCGCTGGATGGGCTGCGGGTCAGCACATCCTGCAGGGCAAACACACCCTGCGTCTGCCACAGCCGGCCCAGGGTCTGGCCCACACGGCCGGCGCCCACCAGGTTGAGAGTCAGCACGGCGTGTCCTTAGACGATGAGCGGTGGCTCTTGCATGGCTTCGAGCTGTTCTTCGAGCATCTGCACCTGGCCTTGCCAGTAGTCGCTGCTGCCAAACCACGGGAAGTTCAGGGCGAAGGTGGGGTCGCTCCAGCGCCGCGCCAGCCAGGCGCTGTAGTGGATCAGGCGCAGGGTGCGCAGCGGCTCGATCAGGGCCAGCTCGGCGGGGTCGAAACTGCGCAGCTGCTCGTAGCCGTCCACCAGTGCGCCGAGCTGGCGTTGGCGTTGCTGGCGTTCGCCACTTAGCAGCATCCACAGGTCTTGCACCGCAGGGCCCATGCGGGCATCGTCCAGGTCTACAAAGTGCGGGCCCGGCCCCTGGTCGGCGGCCACATCGGTCGGGGTCCAGAGGATGTTGCCGGGGTGGCAGTCGCCGTGCAGGCGCAGCAGGCGTATGCCGCCGCCATCAGCGTGGCTGTGCCCATCGGCATTCAGGGCGGCATAGCCGCGGATCATGGCAATGGCCTCTTCCACGCGGCGGCTCCAGCGGGATTGCACATCCAGCGGTACGCTGTCGTGGGCCAGCAGCCACTGCATGGGCTCCTCGGCAAAGCTTTGCACCGTCAGTGCCGGGCGCGCCACAAAGGGTTTGCGCGCGCCCACGGTGTGGATGCGCGCCAGGAAGCGGCCTATCCATTCCAGCACCTCGTTGTCATCCAGCTCGGGTGGGCGCCCGCCGCGGCGCGGGCTGACGCTGAAGGCAAAACCGCCGAAGTGGTGCAGGGTCTGGCCGCCTTCGGCCGCAGGCAGCTGCAGCGGGCCAACGGCGGGAACCTCGTAGGCCATCAGCTCCGCAGCAAAGGCATGCTCTTCCAGAATCTGTGCATCGCTCCAGCGTGCCGGCCGGTAGAACTTGGCCACCACCGCGCCGCCGTCTTCGAGCTGCACCTGGTAGACCCGGTTTTCATAGGAGGACAGGGCGGTCAGCCGGCCGTCGCCGTAGAGGCCCACGCTTTGCAGCGCATCCAGCACCAGGTCGGGGGTCAGGGTTTCAAAGGCATGGGTCATGGCCGATTGTCGCCGCTAGGCATCCCCCTTATGCCCGCGCGGCCCGGCGCGCGGGTGGAAGCGGTGCAGATGTCTAGAACGGCCAGTCGGCGTCCGAGTCGGAATAGCCGCTGCTCAGTGCGCCGAACTGCGACGGAGCATCGGCCAGTTTCTCGAAAGGCAGGGCCTGCTTCACCAGGATGACGGTGCAGGGTGCATCCATGGCCACCTTGATCGGCACGGTGGCCACAAAGCGCTGGGTCATCAGGCCGTGGGTGGCCGCACCCATGACGATCACGCTGACGTTGTTGCCGCGCGCATAGTCCAGCAGGGCCTGGGCCACATCGCCCGACTCCAGCACGTGGAAGGAGATCTGCTGGCCCGGCTGGTCCAGCGGCAGGGCCCACTGGCGCAGGGTGGTGAGGTAGCGGCGCTGCACATTGGTTTCGCTCTTGGCCTCCACCGAGCTGCTGGTCTGGCTGGGCGAAATCACGGTGACGCAGGCCAGGCGCGCGCCTGGTCGGGTGCCCAGCGAACGGGCTACCGCCTGGCGCAATGAATATAGGGTGGCGTCGGTCACGTCCTTGTGCGGCACCGCCACCATGACGATGGGCACCTCGTCGATCTGCTGCGAAGGCAGCGGGCTGGGCTGGTAGTGCATGCCGGCAGCCTTGATCCAGCGCTTGAAGTGGGTGCGGAACTTGGTGCCGGTGGTGTTCTGGCCGCGTGCGGTCACGCGGATCTGCTCTGGGTCGGCCAGGTCAAAGGCCAGGTGCGCGCCAGAGGGGTAGCGCTGCGCTGCCTCGGGCTCCAGGCAGCGCAGCACCACCTCCTGCAGCCAGGCCGGCAGATCGGCATTGAGCTTGCGCGGCGGGGCCGGGTCCATCCACAGGCGCTGGCGCAGGCCGCCGTTGGTCTGCGGTTCGCCAAAAGGCAGGGTGCCGGTGCACAGCTGGTAGAGCATCACGCCGATGGCAAAGATGTCGCTGCGCGGATCGCCGCGCACGCCCACCACCTGCTCGGGCGCGATCCAGGCCGGCGAGCCCACCGCCTTGCGAAGCTGTTCGGCCAGCAGGTCGGGGTAGTGCGCATGGCAGGACAGGCCGAAGTCCAGCAGCACGGCGCTGCCGTCGGGGCGTATCAGCACGTTTTCGGGCTTGAGGTCCAGATGCACCGTGTTTTGCTGGTGCAGGGCGTGCACCGCCTGCGCCATGGCCGCGCCCAGCCGGGCGATCTCGTCCACGCTCGGCGGGGTGTCGGCGTCCAGCCAGCTCTGCAGGGTGCGGCCACGCACATATTCCATCACCAGGTAGGGCACGCGGTTGAGGTCGCCAGCGGCCACGAAGCGGGGCACGTGGCTGCCGGTGAGCACCTGCATGATCTGGGTCTCGACCTCGAAGCTGACGATGTTCTCGGCGCCATCGCCGGTCGTCATGCGCGGGATCTTCATGGCCATGGGAAAACCCGGGCCGGCGCGGCCATCGGCAAAGTGCACCGCGTAGATATGGGCCATGCCGCCGGAGTGGATGCACTCCTGCACGGTAAAGCCGTCCAACAGGGTGCCGGGTTCCAGCAGTTTCATCGTCCCTTCTCCAGGCGATCGGCAAAAAAGTCGGGCAGCCCGGCCGCGCGTATGGCCCAGGCGGCGGCCACATGGTCGTAGGGCACGCGATGGAAGGTGAGCTGCCAGCGTTCGGTATCCATCAGGGCATACATGGCCTGGGGCCGGCCGTCGCGCGGCTGGCCCACCGAGCCCACCGTGGCCAGCCATTGGCGGTGGCTGGGCACCGGCACGGCCACACCGGGCTGGGGTGTGAACTTCATCAGGGCGGCGCTGGAGCCGCGGTAATACAGGTTCTGCTCATGCACATGGCCGCCAAACACATAGCGCACGGTGCTGCTGGCCGCACTGGCGGCGTCCAGGCTGGCCGTGGCCGCGCGCTCGTCATAGACATAGCGCCAGAGTTCGGGGGCGTCGGCGCTGGCATGCACCAGCAGCATCTTGTCGATCTGCACCGACAGTGGCAGGGCGTCCAGCCAGGCCAGCTGTTGGGGCTTGAGCTGGGCATGGGTCCAGGCGGCGGTGCTGCCGCCCACGTTTTGCACGGTGGCGGGGGGGTGCACGGCCATGGCATCGTGGTTGCCCTTGAGCACGGTGGCACCTTCCTCGGTGAGCAGCATGATGCGTTCAATCACCGCTGCTGGGTCGGCGCCATAGCCCACCATGTCACCCAGGAAGGCAAAGCGCTGCGCTTTTTGCGCGCGCGCATGCTGCAAACAGGCGTCCAGCGCCTGAATGTTGCCGTGGATGTCCGACAGCAAGGCCAGTTTCATGCAGTCTCCGCGAGATTTGGATTTGTTATTGCGCGCATCATGCCCCAACTCGCTGACGTGGACTTTGCAGGCAAAACGCCGCAGGCCCCGGTGGGCGTTGTGGCCGCGGCAGCCAGTCTGCGCTACTTGGTGAAGCGCTTGCGGGTGAGCGCCAGTGCCACCCAGAACGATACGCTGGCGAAGGCCAGCAAGACCAGGACAGGACGCAGCACGTCGCTGGGCCACTGGTCCATGAACAGCGGGCGCACCAGGGCCACGGCGCTGGCCAGCGGCAGCCAGTGGGCGACCACGCGCACGCCTTCGGGCAGTTGCTCCAGCGGGAAAAAGATACCGCTCAAGAACATCACCGGAGTCAGGAAAAGCGTGAAGTAGTAGGTGAAAAAGTCATAGCCCTTGGCCAGCGCATTGAAGACCAGGGCCATGCAGCTGAAGGTGATGCCCACGCCAAACAGAATCGGCCAGGCCAGCAGCAGCTTTGGTGAATGCGTGATGCCCAGGGCCAGCATCACGCCCAGGATGGCGGTCACCGTGAACAGCGACTTGAAGGCGGCCCACACCATTTCGGCAAACACGATGTCGTCCAGGCCCACCGGCGCATTCATGATGCCATCCCAGGTCTTTTGCACATGCATGCGCGAGAAGGCCGAGTAGAGCGCCTCGAAAGAAGCCGCCTGCATGGCGCTCATGCAGATCGAGCCGCTGGCCAGGAACAGGATGTAGGGCACGGGCGTGGCGCCCTGGGGCGTCTGCAGCGTGACCTGGCCCACCAGCGCGCCCATGCCATAGCCAAAGGCCACCAGCCACATCAGCGGCTCGGCGATATTGCCCACCAGGCTGGGAATGGCCAGCTTGCGCCAGACCAGCAGGTTGCGCAGGAACACCGGCCAGAAGCGCAGGCTGATGGATGGAGCGCGCCAGGGCGACAGGGTGGGGGATGCGGAGATGCTCGTCATGGGGTGCTTCATCCTTCTTCACGGATCTGGCGGCCGGTGAGCTTGAGGAACAGGTCCTCCAGGTTGGCCGGGCGGTGCAGGGTG
>Ga0228700_1001843_pt1 | contig 12498 bp, 20 predicted proteins | sample McNCre317_Aug_MG_FD_178019 | JGI IMG/M metagenome (GOLD analysis project Ga0228700, IMG submission 178019) | Freshwater microbial communities from McNutts Creek, Athens, Georgia, United States - 3-17_Aug_MG | ecosystem: Environmental > Aquatic > Freshwater > Creek | place: USA: Georgia...
GGCTGGGTCCCGTCGTACCAACGGAACTTCCCGCTGGTGCCGATGACTGCGAGCCCGGCGTCGATGGCTGCGTTGCGTCCCGCGACGCAGAACTTCGAATTCAAGGCCATGGTCAGATCCTTTCGTGATCGATATGCCCGCCACGGCCTACGTGGACGCGCGAGACGAGGTGCAGCACCGAGTGGGCCGCGGGTGTGGGGTTGACGGTCAGCCAGTCGCGCTCGCGCGTGACGGCGGCGTAGCCGTAGGTGGCGAACACGAGCCCGGCGCGCTCGAGGCGCTGCACGGAATCGAGCGGCGCGGGCACCATGGTCTCGGTGGGCGCCGCGGTGATGCGTTCGAGCCAGCCGAAGTCCTCCGGCGTGATTCCGAGCATCGCTTGCAGCGTGCGCGTGCCCACGTAGCCGCGAGCACCGACGACGGTAGACGGGTTGTCGACGCGGATGAGCATCAGGTCGGCTCCGGGCGCGCCTTGACGACGAACCGCTCGGGGTCGGAGACGCGACGCTCGGTGCCGCCGATGGTCGCGAACGCGACCCATTCGTACTCGCCGGCGGTGTCGAAGTTGCCGCTGACGAGCGTGTGCCGAAAGACCGCCGCCGTCGCGCTCGTGGACGAGACGATCCCATCCCACCACTCGGCGTCGCCGCCGGGCTTGCGCACGGCGAAGCGCACGGCGGACACGAGCGTCGGGTCCGGCATCAGCGTGCCCGCCGCGACGGTCATCTGAGCGTAGAAGGGCGAGACGTCGCCGACGTAGCCGACCCTGTTGTCGCTCATGCGGACCTGACCTTCCGAAGCCACGCCGCAACCTGCTCGCCGCGGTGGCCCTCTTGCGGCATGTCGTTGAGGATGGCGAGAGCCTCGCCGAGGAGCGCTTGCACGCTTGGGCTGCCAGCGATCTGCCGCGCGTCGCGCTCGCGCTGCGCCTCGCGCGCCCAGTGGTCTCGGTCGGCGCGAAGCTCGTCGATCTGGTCCATCAGGGACGCGAGCGCCGACGCCGTGATGAACGCGCGCCCGCTCTTTGCGTCGATGTCGATCACGACCCGGTCGCGCTCGCTGGCGGGCCCGTCGTCGACTTCGTCCACGTGCCCGTCGCCGTCGTCGTACCGTGTCATTCACTCTTCTCCCGTCGCCGCACGATCTACCGGTACGCCATCGCCTCGATCGACGCGGCCGCGCGCGCCTGCGCGACGGCCTCGAACGACGCGTCGGCGAGCTCGTTGTCGGTCAGGTGCTCGAGGGGCCGCTCGTCGGTCATTCGTCGGTCCTCACGAGGTACTTGGCGGAGATCGCCGACAGCACGAGCCGTCCCCACGTGACCGAGCCGTCGGCGTTCACGGTGCCGGTCTGCAGGCGACCGGCTGCGGTCTTCCGGATCCGCATCACCCGCGACTTGATGCCCATGCCCTTCTCCGAGCCGGTCCCGTCCTTGTGCGTCCCGGACTCCGGCTGCCCGCCTTCGCTCGTGACGAAGTCGCCGTTGTCCAAGCGCTCGACGATCACGATCACGTGCGTCGGACCGGTCTCGCCGACTACGATCACGTCGCCGAAGTCGAGATCGGGCGAGAGCGCCGCGACATCCTTGGCCGTGAGCAGCGAGCGGAAGCCGTTCATCCGCCGCGCGACCGTCTCCAGCCACGCGAGGATGGCGCCGGCGCTGCGGTGATACGGCGCGCCCAGCTCGGGCGCGCCCACGCGGGCCTCGTACAGGCACGAGCGCGCGTGGAGGCCGCACGAGTACATCGCGTCGGCCATGGCCTCTTGAAAACGGTCGTCGTCGGGATGCGGGAAGAGGTGCTCCTCGTAGGCCACCTGCCGCTCGCGCGCGCCGGTGGAGCCGAATCCGATCATCGCGCGGGCGCGATCGGAGATGGCGAGCCGGGTGCCGATCTCGGTCAGGAAAACAGGTCCAGGCATCGTCATCGGATCCACCTCGGGCGCGCGAACGAAAACGGCGAGCACTCCACCCGCGCGCTGCGGCAGAGCGTGACCCAGATCCCGACGATCTCCCGAGCGGCACGCGAGCCCCGCGCCGCGTCTCCGGAGGCATATCCGGCGACGATCTGGGCAGGCACGAGCAGCCGACGCCTGCCGTGGAGCTCCAGCACGCCGAGCGCTGCCCGCGTTGCGATCTCCGGCGACGCGCACACCTCGGCGACGGTCCACCCGGCGAGCGCGTGCGTGCCGAGCAGCTGGTACGCCGTCACGCTCCCGCCCGGCCCGCGGGTCGCGCACGTCGCGACGGCCGGCAGGAGCATTGATTCGTGGTAGCCGATTGCCGACAGCAGCAGCCCCGTCGCGGCGACTTCGGCGCTGTCCGCGGCCTCGTCATGGGCGACGGGCCACAGCGGGCGGTCCAGGGCCACCGGGGCGACGGAATCGACGAAGGCGCGCGCGTCGGACTCGGCGGGTGGATGCGCCAGCGCGAGCAGAGCGGCGAGAAGGAGGGCTTTCACTCCGCCGCCTTCTTCGCGCGACGCGCTTCGATCTTCGCCATGTCTGCGCGCAGTTCCCGCAGACGGCGGCGCTCGACGTCGAACAGGGGCCGCACGGCGGCGATTCGTTCCAGCGTCACGATGCTGTCGCGGAGGCGCTTCTCGCGGTCCTGCTGGCTCACGCGACACCGCCCGGCGGATCCATCGGGTCGCTGTCGCTCGCGAACATCCGCGCCGCGACGATGATGGCGAACACGAGCAGCAGCGTCCACGCCATGCCCGACAGCCACGGCACTGGCCGCCCGTCGCAGCCCGAGAGAGCGACGGACAGCGCGCCGAGGATGATGTCGTCGCGACGGATGGTCATTTTCTCACCCCGCACGCATCCGCCGCGTCGCACGTCGCAGCCACGGCGATGCAGTCCGTGTCGTACGGCAGGCGGCACAGCCAATCCACACAGGGCTCGCCCGCGGGGCCGGCGCCGTGCGCGAACGGGCACGCGAGCCGCTCCAGGTTGGCGCACGCGGCCGGGCACGACTGACCCGGCTGCGGCGGCGGGGGAGGCTTCGGCTTGCCGCCGCACCCGACGAGGGCGAGGGCGAGCGCGACGAGCGCGCAGAGCAGGAAGCGGGTCACTGCGCGGCGTCCTTGCTGGGGTCCTTGAACAGGACCGCTCGCACGGCGCAGTCCTTGGCCTCCAGCAGCTTGCGCAGCGCGACCGTGGCCTCGGCGTTCATCGGCCCAGCCGCGATGATTTCGGCCAACTCGCCGAACGGCTTGGAGACGACCTGAAGATGCGCGGGCAGATGCTGCCACGCGAAGAACTGGAGCAGGGGGTGACGGTTCATCGCTGGATCTCCGGCAGCCGCGGAACGGCGGTGATGGCGTAGCGGTCGGTCGCGTCGGTGACGGTCTGCCAGGACACGCGCAGGAACCCGCCCGCGTGCCGGCCCTTGCCCCACGAGTTGACGATGATCGCGCCGAAGCGGTCGTACCCGACGACGCAGACCATGTGCCTGCCCTTCGACGGTCCGGACAGCTCCCACGCGGTGTTATCCGATAGCGCGTCGGCCCAGTCGATGAAGGCTTGATCGATGGTGATTCCCATCACGCACGGCTGCTTGGCCGCGAGCGCGGAACGCATCTCGGACGCGGAGAAGATCGGATGACGCTCGACCTTCGCTGCCTGCGTGATCGCGGCGCGTGCGTCGGCGAGCGGCGGCGCGGTGTACGCGTCGGGAGGCGGCGGCGACTGGCCCTGCCACGGGTAGCCGTAGCGGTTGATCGCCTCCATCGCGAGGTAGGGGTAGGACCCCATGTCGCGGTCCGTCGCGCCCGCGAGGTAGCGCGCCCACCAGTAGATCCACTCGGGATCCGGGAGACCCGTCTCCGTCAGGCCCATCAGGACCGCGCACATGCGGATGGCCTGCGCGAGCGCGTAAGCGACGCACGACTCCCACGGCTGCCACAGCACCTCGACGACGGCGCTGCTCAGGTCGACGCTCTCGGGCTGCTGGATGCCGCCAAAGAGGGACGCCGCGGTGGCTCCGCACGGCGCGTCTGCGGGGTCCGGCAGGTATCCGCACAGCGGTGGGTCCATGGCCGGCGCAGGGTCGGTGTCGGGGACGAACTCCAGACTCACCTGGCACCCCGCGCGGCCGCGACCGGGCCCTCGACGCCAGCGAGCACGGCGCCCACGTCCTCGGAGCGCACTGTCAGGTCGCGCCCGCCGATGCGCAGGTGCGCCGCGGCCTTGTCGCGCGCGGCGAGGCGGAGGATCTCCAGGATGCGCTCGGCCTGGTCCAGCGCGACGCACACGGGCCCGATCTCCGGCAGCGTCAGCGCGACAGCGGGGCACACGTGGTCGATCTCGTCGACGACGTGAATCACCTCGGGGCCGTTCGACTTGAGCCACGCGCAGCCGAAGACGATCTGCGCCAGCACGAGGATCACGAGCCCACCGCACACGGCCAGCACCGCGTCGATCCGGGCGACGCCGCGCGGCCCGCGGGGCAAGGTGACCTCGTCCGACGGCGCGGCCGGCGGGGGCTGGTACAGCGGGCCCTTCTCCGCCGGAGGAGGCGCAGCGCCGATGTCCCGCCCTCCGCGCAGCACGTCCACGATGGTCGTGTGCCCGATCAGCGCCATCAGCGCCGAGAGCAGGCCGCCCACAATCGCGTCGCGCCACGGCGTGCCGCCCACGACCGCATCCAGCACGCCGGAGATGATGCCGAGGGCCAGGACGAGGAGCGGGCGATACGGCGCCGCCACGGCCAGGCTGGGAGGCAGGACGAAGGCGTCCGACTTGAGCGTGCGGACGAGGAATCCGATCACGAGGGCCGCGAGCGGGACCCACGCGTGGGCTTGGATCATGGGAATCAGGTCGGTGATGGGCATGGTCACTTCCGAAGCAGGTGGAAAATCTGGAATCCGAGCAGCACGAGGAAGGCGACGGTGGACGCGACCTTGCGATGGCGATCCATGAACGAGCCGACGGCGAGCCACCCGCCGTGCGCCGCCTTGACCTCGGTCACCTCCTCGGTGATCGAATCGAGCTTGGTGCGGTGCACCGACTCGCGCGCCTCGATGCGGGCGAGCGCCGCGACGATCTGGCCGTGCCGCTCGTCGTCGTCGTTGCGGTCGCGTTCGAGCTTGCCGAGCGACGCTGCCTGCCGCGCCTGCTCGGTGGCGATCGTCGAGAGCGCCGCGCGGATGTCGCGCAGGTCCTTGATCGACGCGTCGGCCTTGCGGTCGAGCCCGGCGAGGAAGGCTGCGATCCCCGCGTACCGCTGCGCATCCTCGTTGCTGCGCGCGAGCGCCGCCTGGGAGAGCAAGCGGAGCAACTCGGCCTCGAGGTCGCCCCCGTGGCCGTTGCCGTTCTCCGCGTCGGCCACCACAGCGAGGGTCGGGCTCATCACGACACCGGGTCCGTGGAGATGATGATCAGGTCGGAATACCGATTCCGCGCGAACGCGCCGGAGAACGGCGCCGCGAGCCAGTTGGCCTGCGTGTTCAGGTCAGCGCACGCGGGGTAGTTCCCGGCCGTCGTGTCGGGCCACGGGTACCACTGGTCCCACGCGTCGCCGGTGCCGTCGTATCGGATGTCGTAGCCCGCGCCACCGGCGAACCCCCACGACGTGCCGTCTGTCAGCAATCGGATCTGGCCACGCGTCACAGACGGGCCGACGGTGACGATGTGGTGCCCGCTGCCGAAGAGCGAGTAGGCCACCGAGCAGTCGATCACGTGGTCATCGCCGCTGATGTCGAAGATCCCGCCGTTGCTCGCGACGTTGCAGGCGCACGGGTCGGCGATCGCCACCTGCGCTTTGCTCTCAAGCACGAGGAACGACCGAAAGTAGCAGGCGGCGAGGTTCGCGTAGCAGCCGTTGGCGATCGTAGTGGGGCCGATGATCCCGCACTTGTAGAGGAACCCAGAGTCGCCCTCGCTCGCGTCGTTCTGGCCGACGTTGGCGATCGCGTTCGTCGTCTTGAACGCGCATGTGGTGGCCGCGCTGCCCTGACCGAGTCGGACGCCCGATAGCTGACAGCAGCGGAAGATGACGCCCTCGAGCCGCGCCGTGCGCTTGGTCTCGTCGCCCATGTGCACAGCGCAGAGCGCGATCGAGATCGGAACGCCTCCGATCACGCGAATGCCCGTCACGTCGAGCGGCGCCAGGCTGACCTTGCGCATGACGTTGGAAGCCTCGGGGTTCGCCGCGTTGTCGCCGCCGAGCGAGTCGGTCCCCGGCTGCACGTGCGCGCGCTCCGGCACGCCGACGTCCACGTAGCCGACGACGTGGTAGCAGTCGCCGCTGTTGACCGAGTCGTTGCGGACGATGTCGCCCTGCGCCCAGGTCAGGGACGCGGTCATGGTGACCGACTGGATCGCGTTCGTCGCGGCGTCCTGCGCCACGGCGCTGTCGACGGTGAAGGCGGTGTTGACGTTCGGGTTCGCCTCCCATCCGACGAACGACACCGTGACGGCGCCCGTGCCCGTGTAGATCACGACGTCCGGGAGGCTGTTGCCGGCGTAGTTGTTGCCGACGTGGACCGTGACGCTGCGCTGGACGTACCAGCACCCCGTGGGCGCGACGCGGCGGAGTAGCTCGCGCAGCGTCTGGATCGGGTGCGTGTCGTCGGCGCCCGTCGCCTGGTCGTCGCCCGCGGCCGGGTCCACCCACCACTCGGGCTGCAGCTCGTAGTACGGATTGCGGACGAGCTCGCGCTGCCAGACGCTGCCGTCCGTGAACCCGACGATGCGCTCGTGCGACGCGAGGCCCACGGCGTCGCTCGTCTGGAGGTGCCACGTCGAGCGGTGCGACGCGACGTAGGCGCGGGTGCCGTTGGCGAGCGTGCCGTCGTCGGCCGCGGTGAGCGCGGCCTCGTTGGCGGCGAGGATGGCGGGGGCGCCGCCTGCGAGGCCGTCGGCGATGATCCGCAGGTCGCGCTGCAGCGGCGCGATCCACGTCCGAGCGTCGAACTGCGCCAGCTCGAGCGGGGCGACGTCCTCGAGCGACGACGGACCGAGTACCTGGACAGCGGTCAGCTCGTCGCGCTTCACGTCGTCGCCGTCGCAGGTGACGCGGAACAGGATCTTCCCCCACCACGTCGACGCCGGGACCGTGATCTCCTCGGGCGTGCTCGTGCCTTCGCGGTAGTACGTGTACCCGTCGGCGTCGGTGGACCAGCCCGACGGGCACGCGAAGCCGGCGGGGTGCGAGTAGATCTCCCACTTGAACGTGGAGAAGTCGCCGGGGCTCGTGAGCGTGAGCGCGACGGTGTCGCCGTTCGCGACGTTGATCCCGCCAGACGCGGGCGCGCCGCCGTTGACGGACGCTTGGACGACGGGGATGGGCATCGGTAGCCTCGGGGCGATGGGGCGGGAGCGGGGGCTAAGTCGATTCGACGTTGACACCGGTATTACCGGTGTTACTGTCTGGGTATGAACACGACGGCCGCCGAAATCGTTGCGAAGATCGAGACCCTGCGCGGGAAGATCCGGGCCGCGGAGGCGGCCAACCGGAGCGACTCGACGCTGAACCGGCTGTGGCGCGAGCTGTTCCGCGCGGAGGACGCGCTTCGGTCCGTTGACTGCGGGTGGGCGCGGTGATGGCGAGCGCGCGGAGGAAGCCCAAGGCGTCGGAGGGCCGTCCCGAGTCGGAGCGGGCGGCCGTGGTGGTGTCGCTGAGGCTGCCTCGTGAGGCCCTGGCGAGGCTGGACGCGCAGGCGGGGCGGGAGGGCGTCAGCCGATCTGCGCTGGTGGCGCGGATGGCGATGGCCCTGGACCCGTAAGCGGACGACGACGGTGGGCCCGGCCAAGGCTTCCTTCACCCGGCGCGCGAACTCACGATCGATCGCGGCCTGGTCGTTCGCGACGGCAACGCGCAGATCGATCCTCACGTGCCGCGGCGCGATGGCGTCGCCGAGACGGTGGAGAAGGGAAGCGAGAGCACGGCGTAGGGCGTTCAGCATGGCATCCTCGTGACGTTCGCCCGCGCCGTGGCTACCCTCACCCCATGGCGAGGATCTTCGCGGCTTTTCTGGGCATCGTGGTGGCGTTGACGGCGTGCGCGTCCGACTCGGGGGACAGCGGCGGGACGGTGGGCTCGCAGACCGGGTGTGTGCCCGGCGAGCAGAAGCCGTGTGCGTGTCCTGGCGGCGCGCAGGGCGCCCAGGCGTGCACCGCGGACGGCAAGGGCTACGCGGACTGCGTCTGCGGGACCGGAGGCGCTGGCGGGGCGTCTGGGGCCGGCGGCGGGGCGGGGTCGGGTGGTGCGGGGATGACTCAGCCGGCCGCGGACTGCGTGCGGGCCAAAGTCGACGACAACAAGTGCTCCGACGTGAAGCGCCCGTACGCGTGGCAGTGCTCGACGACGGACGAGCCGATCACGTGCACGAAGATCGCGGCCACGAAGGGCTGGGTCTGCTGCCCGTAACGGCACGACCGAGTCGCCACCGATGGGGACCCACGTGCTGGACGCCGTCCGGTACATCATCCGGAGGGACCAGTGGTTGGTCCCGTTCTTCCGAACGTAGGCGATGAGCGTGGTCCCGTCGGCCTGGTACACGCTCAGCGTGTAGGTCGGATCGTAGTTCACGATCTCGATGATGTCGCCGGTGGCAGCGCCGGTGTTCGACATCGTGACCTTGCGGTCCGCGCTCAGCAGCGCCGGAGGGCAGTACAGGATGTCGCAGTCGCCGATGGCGAGCGACTGCGCGGCGTCGCTCGACTTTGTGAGCACGCGCTTCCGGATGCGCCCGTCGCCGACGGGGATCACCGGCTCCTTGATGGTCAGGTTCGCGCCCGTGTCGATCACGACGGAGCCGCCGGAGTTGACGAGCACGGTCCCGGCGACGTTGAGGGTCGTCCCGACTCCGATGCTCGACGTGCACCCGCCCGAGAGCGCGAACGTCGCCCCCGCGCCGAGCAGCACATCGGCGAGCGCGTCGGCCTGGATCGTGAAGTTGCAGTTGGTCCCGACGACGAGCGTGCAGGACGAGTCGAGCGAGATCGTCGCGTGGCAGCCGGTCTGGATCCCGAAGTTGCTCCCGCTCTGCCACGTCGACGTGTGCCCGCTGTTGTACGTCGCGGAGCCGCCGGTCTTGAACAACGTCGTGCAGCCGTTCTCGAACGTGAACGACTTGTTCACCGCCACGTCGCTGTTCGCGCCGAAGGTGGCGTCCGTGTCGACGATCCAGAGGGCGCCGCTCGTCACGAGGTACTGGCACCCGGATGCGATCTGCAGGATGCCGCCGCCGGCGATCGAGAGCGGCGTGCTCGCGCCGGTGATCGTGAGTCCGCCGCCGGCGCCGCCGCCGATCTCGATCGCCGACGTGGGCGCCCAGGTGCCACCCTCGTCGCCGTTGACGGCCTTGTACGTCTTGACGTCGATCGCCGCCATCTCCGAGGACAGGAGCGCGGTGAGGAAGCCCCACGAGACACGGGTTTTCGCGAAGTGGGCCATTCAGATCTCGGTGGGGGTGTTGTCGAGCGTGCTCTCGTCGAGCGTGAACGGCCCGAGCGATCCGACGATCGACCACGTGGACACCACGCGCGCCGCGCGGCTCATGAGGTCGTTGATCTTCCGACGCGTCTCCGCGTTGCTGCTCGCCGCCGACGCGACGTGGACGAGCGCGTGCCGGATCGAGGAGACCCACAGGGGCCACGGCGACGTGGACGCGAGCGATCCGACGTCGTGTGACTTCGTAAACGTCGCGGTGAACGTGCCAGCGCCCGCGGCGGTGACGGTCACGCGCTCGGCCAGCGCCACGTTCTCCGGCTGCACGATCAGCTTCTCGCCGACGTGGATCGTCGGGCTCTCGCCGGTGACGTCCTCGTACGTGCACACGACCGGCGAACCCAGGATCGCGACGGACGACGTGAGCCGCACGAGCTTGCGCTCGACGGTGGGCTTGGCCCACAAGCCGATGACGGAGGCCTCGGGGTCGGCCGGAAAGAGGTCGGGAGTGGCGTTGGTCAGGAGCGCCGTGAAGTCGGCCCCCAGGAGGGCGGTGAGGGCGCTCTCGACGTGCTGGCGGGCGGCGCCACGGGACAGGCGCGCGCGCGCCGCCACGGCCGCCCTGCGCTCGCTCAGCGTGGCGTCCGCGGGGACGGCCACGCGGTAGTCCTCCTCGAGGATGGGGAGCAGGTCGGTCGCCTTCGTCGGGCGCGCCTGGAGGCCCATGCGGGCCGCCGTGGCGTGCGCACGCGCGAAGGTCATCGCCTGCGCGTAGAGCTTGGCGTCGTGGTGCCCGGTGGCCGCGTAGACGGTCGTGCCGCCCGCGTTCGCGCGGAGGGCCCGGTAGATCTTCTCGCCCTTGCTCGGCGCGCCCGAGAAGGCGAGCAGGCCGAGCGGCGTGAAGGCGGAGAACGCGGGCATGGTCAGTCGATCGTCAGGACGAAGCCGGCGTCGGTCGCTGCGCCCGCGGCGTCGAGCGTGCGCACGCGGCACGAGTAGGCGGAGAGCCGCTCGACGGCGACGAGCACCGGAGTTGCTCCGGTCGCCGCCGCCGTCGCGTCGGCCACGGGCGCCGGGAACGCCGTCGCGCTCCAGGTGACCGTCGTGTCGCCCGCGCCGTTGTCGGTGATCGTGAAGTCGGGCCCGGTGAGATCGCCCCGGCAGGACGTCACGGCATAGACGCCGGGCGTGCCCGCGGTGAACCGCACCGTGACCTTCGCGGCCGCCACGACGCGCCCGTGCGCGACGTCGCAGAGCCCGCGCTGGTTCCAGGCGTCCGCGCTCGGCTGCGTCGTTGGGTCGGGCGGAAACTCGGTGTCGTCGACGAGATCGCAGACGAGATCGTCCGTGGTCGGGCGATGCGGAGCGGAGAGGTTCCAGGGCGAGGTCGTCATGCGTCAGGTCTGCGGGTAGGCGGCGACGTAGCGGAGCTCGTACATGTTCGACAGGACGCCGGGCGTGCCCGTGCTCGGCGAGCTCGGCACGCTCGGGTAGAGCAGCTCGGCGTCCTGCACGGTGTCGGTGTCGATCACGCCGACGATCAGGCGGTTGCCGATCGTCGACGGCCAGAGGAGCGGGTTCGCGGGCGATCTCTTCTGCCGGAGCCCGTCATCGAAGAACGAGCTCTTCTGCTCGCCCGGCCCGAGCCCGTCGAAGTAGGATAGGATCGCCGGAACGAGGGTGTCGAGCGAGTCGGACCACGGGCACACGCGCTGGTCGATCACGGGCGTCCATGTCTCGTCGGATGCGCCGAGCGATGTCTCGCAGGTGATGACCCACGGCCCGGTACCGGTGAACGAGGCAATCTGCTTGCGCGAAAACTTCTTCGTCGCCGTGTTGAACAGCGCGATGGTCTGCCCGACGATCGGCTGCGCGAAGCTGCCGTACGAAGCCGCGGCATTCCCGACAGTGAACACCGTTGCGGAGGTGACCGCGGTGACCTTCAGGCCGAGCGTGCTGGCGCCGTAGGTGGGCCAGGGGATCGCGTCGGCCCATCCCGGCACGTCGCCGCGCCACGTGACGCCAGCGTCGACGTCGATGGGCTCGGATACGAGCGCGCAAACGAAGAGGCAATCGTCGTACGGGAACTGCGACTTGACCCAGCCCTCGATCTCCGTGAGCTGCGCGCTCGACGGGATCCGGCTCGAGCCCGACTCGGCGGGCAGGAGCGTGACCGTCAGGCCGTAGGTGCCGGAGCCGAGGATCGCGGGGTACGTGAACGCCTTCTGCACGGCCACGGTGGGGCACGCCTCGGCGGTCTGCTGCACCGCGACGTCGTTGCCGCTCGCGGGCGGGTTCGCCTTGCGATCGCGGATGCGCTCGCGGAGCTCCTGGTCCGTCTCCGCGCCGCGGCCGCCCGTGAGACCGTCGCCGTTCCCGTCGTCGAGGACGAGGGCGAACTGCGCCACGCCAGGCGGCGGGCTCGTCCACTGCAGCTTCGTCCCGACGGCGAGGTTGGTGCCCGGGCCCGTGTCGATCGCGCGGATGCCGAGCGGGTCGCCGTCGGCGTAGAGCTTCGTCGCGATTGCCTCGAAACGGAGCCCGCTCGCGGGGTCCTTGATCTCGGTCCCGGCGAGCACGGTGGCGCCGCTGGAGGACGTGACGACGGCGACGAAGCCCGTGGCGCCCTGCGCCGGCCTGCGGCCCTCGAGGCCCTCGTCCTCGCCGCGATGTTCGAGCGCGGTGCCGGACGTCGAGCGGAGCGCGAGGTTGGCCCCCTGCGTCTTCGTGTCGGCGTAGATCGGCAGGACCGTGTCCGCGGTCGTGCTGCCGTCGATGAAGGGCTGCGAGCCCGGGGCGGTGTCGACGCCGGAGGGCGCGCGGAAGCGGTAGTCCCGCAGGTACCGATCGCGGATCGTGTTGCGATCCGGGAGGAGCATTTCCGCGGGGAGCTGGTCGACGGGCATCAGGTCACCGTGGCGCGTCGCTGCGCCGAGCCGAGGGCGCGGAGGTTGCGGTAGTAGACGGCACAGGCGAACCCGCGGGCGCCGCGCTGGACGTCGATGCGGTCGATCGCGATGTCGCCAGCGCGCACGTCGTCGGCGATGGCCTCGCGCACGCGGTTGGTGACCTGCGCGGTGAGATCGTCGGCGAGGTACTGG
>Ga0228700_1001845_pt1 | contig 12472 bp, 11 predicted proteins | sample McNCre317_Aug_MG_FD_178019 | JGI IMG/M metagenome (GOLD analysis project Ga0228700, IMG submission 178019) | Freshwater microbial communities from McNutts Creek, Athens, Georgia, United States - 3-17_Aug_MG | ecosystem: Environmental > Aquatic > Freshwater > Creek | place: USA: Georgia...
TCAGGTCGAAAAAGGCGGCGGGGCCGGACGCACACTCACCTCCGCGCTATTGATTTTGAGAACGCCCGCCTCAGTATGCACCAGCAACACACCGCCGGCATCCACCCCTTTGGCGATGCCCCGGGTGCCATCGGTACACACGACTGGCTGACCGTACAGCAGGTCACGGGCATGGAACGCGTTGCGCAACGGTGCAAAGCCGCTGGACGAAAACGCAAGCACCGCGTGCACCAGTGGTGCTGCCACGCGCTGCAACACGGTGGGCGCATCCACCTCGGGCATCAGCTCCTGCAAGGCCGCAGGCGGGGTGCGCAAACCATCGCCCTCGCGGGGCGTGATGTTGATGCCGATGCCGATCACCGCGTAGCGCTGATCGCCGGCACTCGCGGTTTCGATCAGGATGCCGGCGAGCTTGCGCCCCTGCCACCAGACATCATTGGGCCACTTGAGTTGCAGGTCCGGGTGCAGGCTTTGCACCACCGACAAACCCACCGCCAAGGATAAGCCCGACCACTCCTGCGGCTGCAGGGGCAAGCCCAATGAGAAGGTGAGGGTGCCGCCATCGCCTTGGGTATCGCTCTTCCAGTCCCGGCCCAGGCGACCGCGTCCGGCAGTCTGGCGCTCGCCGACCAGCAGCACCGGATCGGTCAAGCCCGCACGGGCCCGGCGCATCAGCTCGGTGTTGGTGGAATCGACTTCTGACAGCACCTCCACACTGAAACCCGGGAGCACGGCAAATACCTCCTCCCAAATCGCTTCAGCGGGCCAGCGCATGCTCATCTTTTAGGGGCAAGAAGGGTGCCGCGGCAGTTGGCGCTGCCGCACCAGCAGGGGTATTCGGCCTTGAGTTTGGCGGTGTAGCGCTCTTCAAGAATGAGGCCGTAGTCGTAGTTCAGCTCTTCGCCCGCGCGGATGTTGCGCAGGGCCTTGATGAATACCCGGCCGTCTTCCTCGTCGGCGATGCAGTTGCCGTCACACGAATGGTTGATCCAGCGGGAGGAGTTGCCGCCGTACAAGGCATCAATGACCGAGCCGTCTTCCAATGAGAAATAGAAGGTGTGGTTCGGGTCCTTGGGGTCGTGGGGGTGGCGGTCCTGGGCTTCCTGCCAGCTGATGACCTCGCCCACATACTCAATGATGGTTTCACCTTCGGCAATGTCCTGCAGTGCGAACACCCCCTTGCCATGCACCCCGGAGCGCCGGGTCTGAATGCGGCGCTGGCTGGAGGGTGTGACGGCGGAAGATTTCACAGGGGTTTTTGCCACGGCACAAAAATTTGGTATGGTGAATCGTATGGGCGCGCATGTGTGCGTGCCTGCGTGTGCAAGTGCGCGCCTGCGCGCACGCGAGAACTGGATTGTAGTCAGATGAAAACACTTGTTATTGCGGAAAAGCCGTCGGTCGCCCAAGACATCGTGCGTGCACTCACACCGGTGGCCGGCAAGTTCGAGAAACATGATGAGTACTTCGAGAGCGACAGCTATGTCGTCTCCAGCGCCGTAGGTCACCTGGTCGAGATCCAGGCGCCTGAGGCCTATGACGTCAAGCGCGGCAAATGGAGCTTTGCGCAGCTGCCGGTCATCCCCCCCCACTTCGACCTCAAGCCCGTCGACAAAACCAAGACACGCCTGAACGCCGTGGTCAAACTGGCCAAACGCAAGGACGTGGACAAAATCGTCAACGCCTGTGACGCGGGCCGCGAAGGGGAGCTGATCTTCCGCCTGATCGAGCAGTACGCCTTCGGCGGCGAAGACGCCGCTAAGTCCAGCGCCAAGACACCACGCAAGCCAGTCAGCCGCTTGTGGCTGCAGTCCATGACGCCCCAGGCCATCCGCGATGGCTTTGACAACCTGCGCACCAACGCCCAGATGCAACCCCTGGCCGATGCCGCCCGCTGCCGGTCGGAAGCCGACTGGCTGGTCGGCATCAACGGCACCCGCGCGATGACGGCCTTCAACAGCCGCGACGGTGGCTTCTTCCTGACCACCGTGGGCCGGGTGCAGACGCCTACCTTGTCCGTGGTGGTGGAGCGCGAAGAGCTGATCCGCAAGTTCGTGAGCCGCGACTATTGGGAAGTGCACGCCACCTTTGCCGCCCAGGCCGGTGAGTACCCCGCCAAGTGGTTCAACCCCGCCCACAAGAAGGATGCGGACGACGCTGAAAAGAAGGCCGACCGCGTCTGGTCCCTGGCCGAAGCCAAGGCCATTGCAGACGCCGTGCGCGGACAGCAGGCCACGGTCACAGAAGAGAGCAAGCCCACCACCCAGGCTTCGCCTTTGCTGTTTGACCTGACCAGCCTGCAACGTGAAGCCAACGGCAAGTTCGGCTTCTCCGCCAAAACCACCTTGCAGATTGCCCAGAGCCTCTACGAGCGCCACAAGGCCTTGACCTACCCGCGTACCGATTCGCGCAACCTGCCCGAAGACTATGTGCCCGTGGTCAAGCAGACCTTCGAGATGTTGGCCGACAGCGGCATGCGCCACCTCGCGCCCCACGCGCTCACTGCGCTGAACAACAGCTACATCAAGCCGACCAAGCGCGTCTTCGACAACGCCAAGGTGTCGGATCACTTTGCCATCATCCCCACCCTGCAAGCGCCCAGCGGTCTGAGTGAGGCCGAGCAAAAGCTGTACGACTTGGTGGTGCGCCGCTTCATGGCAGTGTTCTTCCCCAGCGCGGAATACCAAGTTACTACGCGCATCACCACGGCGGCCCAACACGCCTTCAAGACTGAAGGCAAGGTGCTGGTCAAGCCGGGCTGGCTGGCGATCTACGGCAAAGAAGCTGCTGCTGAAGTGGAGGACGCCAAAGAAGGCGACAAGGGCCAGAACCTCGTGCCCGTGGCCCCGAATGAAAAGGTGCGCGGCGAGACGGTAGAGGCCAAGGGCCTCAAGACCAAACCGCCCGCCCGCTACTCGGAAGCCACACTGCTCGGTGCCATGGAAGGTGCCGGAAAAACCGTGGAAGACGACGAACTGCGCGAAGCCATGCAAGAGAAGGGCCTGGGCACACCAGCCACCCGCTCCAGCATCATCGAAGGGCTGATTGCCGAGAAGTACATGCTGCGCGAAGGCCGCGAGCTGATTCCCACCGCCAAGTCCTTCCAGCTCATGACGCTCTTGCGCGGGCTGGACGTGCAGGAACTGACCAAGGCCGAGCTCACCGGCGAATGGGAATACAAACTCGCCCAGATGGAGCAGGGCAAGCTCAGCCGCGAAAAGTTCATGGCCGAGATCGCCGCCATGACCGAGCACATGGTCAAAAAAGCCAAGGAATACGACCGAGACACCATCCCCGGTGACTACGCCACACTGGCTGCCCCGTGCCCCAACTGCGGCGGCATCGTCAAGGAAAACTACCGCCGCTATACCTGCACCGGCAAGAGCGGTAATGAGGAAGGCTGCGGCTTCTCCTTCGGCAAATCCCCTGCGGGCCGCACTTTTGAGCTGGCCGAGGTGGAGCAGTTCCTGCGCGACAAGCACATCGGCCCGCTGGACGGCTTCCGCTCCAAAGCCGGCTGGCCTTTTGTGGCCGAGATGGTCATCAAGTTTGATGAGGAAGCCAAGAACTACAAACTGGAGTTCGACTTCGGCGACGACAAGGCCGGCGAAGAAGACGGCGAGATCATCGACTTCAGCGCCCAAACTGCGCTGGGCGCCTGCCCCAAGTGCGGCGGCAACGTCTTCGAGCATGGCAAGAACTATGTCTGCGAAAAATCGGTGCCCACCGAGGGCCAGCCCACCCCGAGCTGCGACTTCAAGAGCGGGCAGATCATCTTGCAGCAGCCTATCGAGCGCGAGCAGATGCAAAAGCTGCTGGCCACCGGCAAGACCGACATGCTGGAGAAGTTTGTCTCCATGCGCACCCGCCGCAACTTCAAGGCCATGCTGGCCTGGGACGCCGAGGCCGGCAAGGTGAACTTCGAGTTCGCCCCCAGCAAGTTCCCACCGCGCAAAACGGCCTACAAAGCGGAGGCAAAAACCCCTGCCGCTACCAAAACAGGAGCTGCTCGCGCAGCATCCACGGGCGCTGCAACCAAAAAAGCACCTGCAAAGAAGGCCGCTGCCGTCAAGGAAGCCAAGCCCAAAGCCCCGCGCAAAACCACGGCCGCCAGCGGCAAACAACCCAGCGCCGAGTTGGCTGCGGTGATCGGCGCCGAGCCGATTGCACGCCCGCAGGTCATGAAAAAGCTGTGGGACTACATCAAGGCCAACGGCCTGCAAGACGCCCAGGACAAGCGCAGCATCAACGCCGATGCCAAGCTGCTCGCGGTGTTCGGCAAGCCCCAAGTCACCATGTTCGAGCTGGCAGGCATTGCGGGCAAGCACTTGAGCTGAGGCTTGGTTAAGGAAACCTTCACATTCACGAGGCAGACTGCGCGCCATGCAATTCATTGAACAAGACGACGAATCCGAACACGCACTGCACAGCGCGGCAGAGCGTGCCGCCGTGGCATCGCGCAGCACCTGGGTGAGCGTAGTGGTCAATGTGGTGCTCAGCACGGTGCAAATCGTGGTGGGCATCGCGGCCAAATCGCAGGGTCTGGTGGCAGACGGTATCCATTCGCTGTCCGATCTCGTGTCCGACTTCGTGGTGCTGATTGCCAACCACTTCAGCCGCAAGGATGCGGACGAAGACCACCCCTATGGCCACCACCGGTTTGAAACCGCTGCCTCGCTCGCACTGGGCGTGATTCTGCTCACCGTAGGTTTGGGCATGGTGTGGTCCGCCGTGGGCAAGCTGCAGACGCCGGAGAGCATTCCCACCGCCCACGCCAGTGCGCTGTGGGTGGCTGGTGCGGCGCTGGTGTTCAAAGAGCTGCTGTTCCGCTACATGCTGGCGGCTGCCAAGCGGGTCAAATCGAGCATGCTGGTGGCCAACGCCTGGCACGCACGCTCCGACGCCGCGTCCTCCCTCGTGGTCGGGCTGGGCCTGATCGGCAACCTGATGGGCTACCCGCTGCTGGACCCGCTGGCTGCCTTGGTGGTGGGCCTCATGGTCAGCAAAATGGGTTGGAGCTTCGGCTGGGATGCGCTGCACGACCTGATGGACCGCGCCGTGGATGAAGAAGAGGTGGAGGCCATTCGCGCCACCCTGAAAGCCACCCCCGGCGTGGCCGGTGTGCACGATGTGCGCACCCGCAAGATGGGCGACATGGTGGTGGCCGATGCCCATATTGAAGTGGACGCCAAACTCACCGTCGAGGAAGGCCACAACATCGCGGTGGCGGCCCGCCTGGCGGTGCTCAAACGCCACCGGGTACTCAACCTGATGACCCATGTGGACCCGGCCCACCGGCCGGATGCAGACCACCAGCCGGTGGCCTGATTCCAAATCCGGGTTAATGGCTTCGGGCTCAGTGCCCGGTGTTCTGCTGGCTGCTGTTGAGCAGCTTGTCGGTGTAGGCAATCGCCATTGCAGACAGCAGGAAAGTGATGTGGATCGCCGTTTGGGCAATCAGCACCTTCTCGTCGTAATTGGCCGCGTTGATGAAGGTCTTGAGCAGGTGGATGGAGCTGATACCGATGATGGCGGTAGCCAGCTTCACCTTGAGCACTGAGGCGTTCACATGGCTCAGCCACTCGGGTTGGTCGGGGTGGCCGTCGAGGTCCATGCGGCTCACAAAGGTCTCGTAACCGCCCACGATCACCATGATCAGCAGGTTAGAGATCATCACCACGTCAATCAGCGCCAGCACCACCAGCATGATGATGGTCTCGTTCAGCGCGGGCACCGGCAATTCAGACTTGTAGCCAATGCTGGACACCAAGGCCTGCAGCGCGGTCTGGCTGCCGAAGGCCGCTTCCAGCAGGTGCACCAACTCCACCCAAAAGTGAAACACATACACGCCCTGCGCAGCGATCAGGCCCAGGTACAGGGGCAGCTGCAACCACCGGCTGGCGAAAATGAAGTTAGGAATAGGGCGCAGTTTGGGCATGGTGTAAACAGGAATGAGCGAAGGGTTTGACATCAGCGCCACAGGCGCGCGCGGATTGTAGAAAACGAAGCGATGCCCTTACAAAACGCTGCTGTACAGGGTTTGTGCCCCGACCCAATCGGCACCCGGCACCAACACCACCGGCTCTGCGATCACCGCGGCCTCGACACACAGAAAGCGCGCATGCCCCCCGGGAGGCAGGTCCGCAGGTGCCGCCGCAGCGCCGGGATTCCAAACCACCACATCTGCAAAAGCACTGTGCTCCAGGCGCACATCGCCGGCAGGAGCATGCAAGTGCAAGGGACCGGGGCATGCCATGAATATCCGGTCTATCGGCTCGGCCAGCGACAAAGGTTGCTCTCCAGGCAACACGCCGTTCAACACGGTACGCGTGACCTCTCCCACTTCCAGATACGTATGCAGGGCGGCCTGAAAGCGCAGGGTGGTCCGGCCGGTGTTGCGCACTGCCAAAGCCATGCGCAGCCCTGCTGGAAGCAGAGACACCGTCAGGGTGCACATGCAGTCGTGTGGCCACAGCGGCGTCTCGTGCGCGGCGTGCTGCATGCGGAAGACCAGCTGCGGCTCGGCGGAGGTCTCATCCGTGGGCACCCATTCCCATACACGGGTGCGCGCAAAACCATGGCGCATGATGGGGCCCCGCTCATTGAACTGCGGAAAAATCACCGGCACGCCACCGCGCACCGCTTGAGGGCCGGCCAGCGCAGAGGCAGGGCTGCGATACAGGCGCTCCACACCGTGCGCATCCACCCACGAAATCACCTGGGCGCCACGCAAAAGCACCGTCACCACATCACCCGCAGGGCCTCGCAGCTGAACTGCGGGGGCCCCTTCCATCATCAAAGTCTGAACATGCATGCACCCAGTTTATCGGGTGCTTGTGACTTTCGAGAGATGGGGCGGTTGGTCCGGGTCCAGCCCCCGTGCGCGAGCCACGGCTTCCACCAACAAGTAAAAACTCTGGATGGCGGTGATCGGATCCAGGTCCTCCTGCGGCGCAGTGGCCAGGGTGAGGTCCCGCTCCGGTACATCGGCCGGTGCGGCCAGCAGCACCCGCGCGCCACGGCCGCGCATCTCGGCAGCCAGGGCAATCAGGCTGGGCTGGGCCGGGCCGCGCAGGGCGAAGATCAGCATGGGGTAGTTGTCATTCACCAGCGCCATGGGGCCATGCTTGACCTCGGCCCCGCTAAAGGCCTCAGCCTGAATGCCGCAGGTCTCCTTGAACTTGAGGGCCGCTTCTTGCGCAATCGCCAGGCCCGGGCCGCGCCCGATCACCATGAGCTGGCTGGCGGTGCGCAAAGGCTCTACTGCAGCGCTCCAATCCTGCAGGCAAGCCTCTTCCAGCGCCGCCGGCAGTGTCTTGAGCGCATCGAGCAAGTCCGCATGCGCGCCCCAGTGGCCGGCCAGCCGTGCACCGGCTACCAGGCCACAAATAAAACTCTTGGTGGCGGCCACACTTTTCTCAGGGCCGGCGTGCAAGGGCATGGCCCAGTCCACCGCTTGCGCCAGGGGCGAGCTGATGTCGTTCACCAGCGCTACCGTGGTGGCACCGGCTTTTTCAAACACCTGCATGGGCTCGTACAAATCGGGACTGCGGCCGGACTGCGAGATGGACACAGCCAGCACCCGCTGCCGCGCCATCGGCGCCTTGTACAGAGTGAGCAGCGACATGGGCAAAGACGTCACCAGCTGCCCTGTGCGCGACATCACCAGGTAGGCAAAGTAGGCAGCCGCGTGGTCCGAGCTGCCACGGGCAATCGTCACGGCGCCCTGGGGCGGCAAAGCCCGCAAAGCGGCTCCCAACGCGGCATAGCGGCCTTCATCGCCCGCCAGTTGTTGCGCCACCTGGCGCGCCGAGGACAGTGCCTCTTGCAACATCAATGTTGTCATTCCGGAATCTCTTTTCATGTCATTGCATACACAGGGTCAGGGCGCCGTCCATGGCGTCACCCTGCGGTGGCACCACACACGCACCCACCAAAGCACTGAGCCGGGGCGCCAGTCGCTGCCCCACGCTGCCGGCCACCACCAAGGGCAGCGTGTGGCTAGGGTCCACGGCGCGGGCCAAGGCTTCTAGCTGGTGCAGGGCCCGCTCCAGCAGCCGGCCGGCATCAGGGTCGGAAGCCTCAAGCGAAAAAATCAGGGGCGTGAGGCTGGCGTACTCGCCTTGCCCTGCCGCGCCACACCAGGCCAGCAAGGCATCGGGTGTGCCCCCAGTGGCTTGCAACACCGCGCGAGTCAGAGGCCCCGGCAAAGCGCGGCCGTCCAGCGCGCGCTGGGTGAGGTTGACGGCTTGCAGACCCAAGTCCGCACCACTGCCCTCATCACCACTCGGGAAGCCCCAACCGCCGCTGGTGCGGCGCTGGCCATCCGGCAGCAAGGCCAAACCCACCGCACCGGTGCCTACGATGACCAACGCACCTGGGTGTCCGCCATGCGCACCCAGCAGCGCCGTGACCGCATCAGACTCCAGCTTCAAGCTGGCATAGCCCGGATCGGCGGCCAGACACTCGGCGTGCCACGCAGCATTGTTGGCACCGGCCAAGCCCAAGCCCAAGGCACAGTTGGCTGGCACCGGCTGCGGCCAACCAGCTTGCAAGCGGCCCTCCGTCGCTTGGGTAACAGCTTGCGTAATGTGGCGCCAAGCCTGCGCAATGCCCTGGGTCAAGCCCGAGGCGCCAGCCTTGCCTTCGCCCACCACCACGCCGCTGCGATGCACCACCCGCGCACGGGTACTGGTGCCACCGCCATCGACGCCAATGGCGTAATGGATATGAGGCGGCAGCGACTCAACGCGCATGGGCCGAGCGCATGTTGCCGGGGTTCAGGCGGGTGCAGGCCGTGCCGTCGGCACGGAAAAGGTACAAGGCCGAGGGGGCCGCACGCACGATGACCGAGTCACCCAGACGCACTTCGGCATTGCCGTCACCACGCACGATCAGCTCTTGCCCGTCGTCCATCTTGAGGTACAGCAGGTTGGACTCGCCCAGGTGCTCCACCAGCGTGATCTCGGCGTCCAAGGCGGTGTCATCCGCCGCTGGCGCCACGCCGGCGGGCAGCACTTCGCAGTGCTCGGGGCGCAGGCCCACTTCCACCGTCTCGCCGACCTGCAGTTGCGAGGCATCCACCGTGGCCAGCACCTTGCTGCCATTGCTCAGTTGCAGACGTGCACCCGCCTCCAGCACCTCGATCACACGGGCCGGCAGCAGGTTGATGGTGGGCGAGCCGATGAAGGTCGCCACAAAACGGTTTGCAGGCTGCTGGTACAGCGTGAGCGGGGTACCGGCCTGCTGCACATGGCCTTCGCTGAGCACCACGATCTTGTCGCCCAGCGTCATGGCTTCCACCTGGTCGTGTGTCACATAGACCATGGTGGCACCCAGATCACGGTGCAGGCGGGCCAGTTCAATGCGGGTCTTGGCGCGCAGCGCAGCGTCCAGGTTGGAGAGCGGCTCATCAAACAAAAACAGGCGTGGCTCGCGCACGATGGCCCGGCCAATGGCCACGCGTTGGCGCTGACCGCCCGAGAGCTCGCGGGGCAAGCGTTCCAGCAGGTGGTCGATATGCAGCACCTTGGCGGCGTCGCGCACCCGCTTGTCGATGTCCGCCTTGTTGGCGCCGTGGATCTTGAGCCCGAAAGACATGTTCCGGTACACCGTCATGTGCGGGTAGAGCGCATAGCTCTGGAACACCATGGCGATGCCACGCTCGGCAGGCGGCAGATCGTTGACCAGGTCGTCGCCGATGCGCAGCTCACCGCTGCTGATGTCTTCGAGTCCGCAGAGCACGCGCAACAAGGTGGACTTGCCGCAGCCACTGGGGCCAACCAGCACTACCAGTTCGCCGTGCTCGATCTCGAGGTTGATGTTGTGCAGCACCGGCTCGTTGTTGCCGTAGCGCTTGCTGATGTTTTGAAGGGAAACGCTTGCCATGGTGGTTCTGCTTTACTTGACGGCGCCCGCGGTGATGCCGCGGATCAGTTGACGGGAGAAGAGGGCGTAGAGGGTGACCACCGGCACGATGGCCAGCGAGAGAGAAGCCAGCACGGCGTTCCAGTCGGTGGCGTACTGCCCCACGAACTGCTGGATGCCCAGGGTGATGGTCTGCGTCTTGTCCGACGGCGCCAAGATCAACGGGAACCACAGGTCGTTCCAGATTGGCACCATGGTGAATACCGCCACGGTGGCAATGGCCGGACGTATCAGCGGCACCACTACCTGGAAGAAGATGCGGAACTCATCGATGCCGTCGCAGCGCGCCGCGTCTTTGAGCTCACCGGGCACCTGCCCCATGAACTCCGACAGGATCATGATGGCCAGCGGCAGGCCCTGCGCCACGTACACCAGCACCAGCGCGGTGAGGGTGTTGACGAGGTTCAGCTCCACCATCAGCTGGAGGATGGACACCGTGCCCAGGCGGATGGGCACCATGATGCCGAAGGCGAAAAAGAACTTCAGCCAGCGGTTGCCTTTGAAGCGGTATTCCGACAAGCCCCAGGCCGCCATGGCACCGAATAGCAGGATGAAAAACAGCGACGCAATCGTGACGATAAAGCTGTTGCCGAAGTACATCAGCACGTCCGAGCGGCCCAGCACCTTGGTGTAGCCGATGAGCGAAAAGGTCTCGGGCGTGGGCCAGGCCAGCGGGTCGTTGAAGAAGGCGTCACGGCTCTTGAACGAGTTCATGAACACCAGCAGGATGGGCAGCAGCGCCAGCAGCAAATAGCTGATGAGCGTCAGGTGCACGAACACGCGACTGGGCGCGAAGGGCAGAGATGTGGAGGTAGAGGTGTTTGCCATCAGCGGCCTCACATGGCAAAGCGCTGCAGCTTGCGCTGCACCGCGAGGAAGTAAATGGCCACGCCCACAAGAATCACCAGGAACATGAGGGTGGCCACGGCCGCGCCCATGGTCGGGCTGGCCACTTGCGACTGGTAGCCGAAGAAGGTGCGGTAGAACAGCGTGCCCAGAATGTCGGTGCTGTAGTTGGGGCCCGCCACTGCGCCCTTGACCGTGTAGATCAGGTCAAACGCATTGAAGTTGGCCACAAAGGTCAGGATGGTCACCAGCCCCAGCGTGGGCAAGATGAGCGGCAGGCGAATCTGCCAGAAAATGCGCCAGGGGGATGCGCCCTCGACGACCGCGGCCTCGATGATGTCCTCCGGAATCGCAATCAGCGCGGCGTAGATCAGCATCATGGGCACGCCGATGTATTGCCACACCGACATCAGCGACACGGTGATCAGCGCCGAGCTCTCCAGCCCCAGCCAGGGAGCGAACCAGTCGCCCAATCCCACCAGCGACAACAGCCGCTCGGACACACCCCACAAGGGCGACAAGATGAGCTGCCACACAAAGCCAATGATCACCACCGACAGCAGCGTGGGCAAGAAAAACACGGTGCGGTAGGTAGCCGCAAAGCGCACATTGCGCAGAGACAGCAGCGCCGCCAGCAACAGGCCCACCGGGTTTTGCACCAGCATGTGGATGGCGAAGAACTTGAGGTTGTTGGCCATCGCATTCCAGAAGCTGGTCGACCACTGCGGGTCGCTCAGGATGGTGGTGTAGTTCGCCAGGCCGGCAAAGCTGCGGGCACCGGTGTCGTCTGCGGTGTACAGCCCCAAACGCAGGGTATCGATCAGCGGCAAGGCGCTGAAGGTGGCGTAGATCAGCAGTGCCGGGGCGATAAACACCAGCACCCGCCAGGAAAAGCCGAGTTTCATGGGAGACCTTGTTGGTCAAAGAGACAAAGGAGAACGGGGGAGCGGCGACCGGTGGGGCACCGCAAGGAGCGCAAGCCACCGGCCTGCACTCCTGACTCACACGCCAGTGCTTACTTGGCGGGGGCGTACCACTTGGCAAAGCCGGTCTGGATTTGCGCAGCAGCGTCCTTGGGCGCCATCTTTCCGTTCATGACCTGGGAGTTCACGTTCCAGAACTCGTTTTCCATGCTCGGGGTGCCGCGGCTCATGATCTGGGCGTTCAGGCGGATGGTGCTCTTGCACTGGTTGCGCCAGCCGATCATTTCCTTGGCCACAGGGTTCTTCACATCGATCGCGTGGTTGGACAGCGAGAAGAAGCCGGTCACCTTGTTGGTGTACAGGTCGGCAAACTCTTTGCTGGCCAGCCAGTTCAGGAACACCTGGGCGTCTGCCTTGTTCTTGCTCTTACTGTTCACGCCCATGGCGATGTCGGTGTGGTCCGAGATGTAGCAAGGGTCACCGGCCTTGGCCACGGGCGGCTTGAAGGCGCCGAATTCCACCTTGCTGTTGCCTTCGAAGTAGGAGATGTCCCAAGAGCCCGCCGGGTAGATAGCGGCACGGCCGCTGCCGAACAGGTTTTGCGAGTCGCCATAGGTCTGGGCCTGGTAGCCCTTGGGCAGGTAGTTGGCCCACTTGGCCATCACGTCCCAGGTTTTCACGAACTCGGGGTCGGTGAACTTCTTCTTGCCGGCGATCAGTGCCTTGCGGCCCTCTTCACCCTTCCAGTAGTTCGGGCCGATGCCGGTGTACACGAT
>Ga0228700_1001846_pt1 | contig 12468 bp, 13 predicted proteins | sample McNCre317_Aug_MG_FD_178019 | JGI IMG/M metagenome (GOLD analysis project Ga0228700, IMG submission 178019) | Freshwater microbial communities from McNutts Creek, Athens, Georgia, United States - 3-17_Aug_MG | ecosystem: Environmental > Aquatic > Freshwater > Creek | place: USA: Georgia...
CAACCATGGTGTAGGCCGCACGGCCTGTCGATTTTTGTAACTTGTTCATCTGCCCTACTCCTGCCTCGCGGATTGCATGGCGGTGTACCATCTTAGTGACTGCGGCCACGCCGAATGCGCCGAATTGCGCGGGGCCTTGCAGACATTTTGCCGCCTCACCCCACCACCGTTGTCGCCACCTTGCGGAGCTTTATCGGATGCAGTCACCGGCCTACCCGCCCCAGTCCAACCGACGCCCCCCTTGGATGCGATGGCTTATCCGCTTGCTGGCAGGGGTGCTGCTGGTGGTCGCCGCTTTTTTTGTTGGCCCCCGCAACCATTTCGGGCCAGATGAAGCCGCTCCGCGTGCGCCCGTGCCAACAGACATCCGGGAGCTGGACGCTTGGCTGGCCGCGCAAGAAGCGCAGGTGCCCGGCATCAAACCCGGCAACGCCAAGGGCATTGTGTGGGCAGCCGCTCCGGGAGAGCGCACAACCTGGTCGGTGGTGTACCTCCACGGTTTTTCGGCCAGCCGGCTGGAAACCGCGCCGCTCACCGAACAGGTTGCCCGGGCGCTGGGCGCCAATGTGTATTACTCCCGCCTCACCGGCCACGGCCTGCCGGGCGAGGCCATGGGCCAAGCCACCGTGCAAGACTGGCTGGCAGACGCGCAAGAAGCCATCGCCGTCGGACGCCAACTGGGCGACAAAGTCCTCGTCATCAGCTGCTCCACCGGCGCCACCTTGGCTACTTGGCTGGGCACCCATGGCCTGGACACCGGCGTCGCGGGCCATGTATTCATCTCGCCCAACTTCGGCCCCAAAGACCCGCGCGCGGATTGGATCAACGGCCCCTGGGGGCACCGCATCGCATACACCATCCTGGGCGAGGAGCGCCAATGGACGCCCGCAAGCCCGGCAGAGGCCAACGCCTGGTCCACCCACTACCCCACGCGCAGCCTGTTCCCCATGATGGCCTTGGTGCGCGGCGTACGCGAAAGTCCGCTGGAGCGATTCACTGCCCCCGTGCTGATGCTCTACAGCCCGGCAGACCAAACCGTGGAGCCCGAGCGCACCAAAGAAGCCATCGCCCGCTTCAGCTCCACCCAGAAAGACATGGTGACAGTGGACTACAGCGATGCGCAAGGTCAGCACGTGCTGGCGGGCGACATCAAGGCCCCCAAAGCCACGCTGCGCATGGCCAATACCATCATCAATTGGGCCCAAGCCCTCGCCAAACCTGCGCCGAGCGCTACAAAAGGATGAGCATGACGTCACAAGACGCAGAACCCGATACCGTTCAACGCCTGCCACTCAAAGCCCTGGGCCTGCGTTCCGGCATGGCCCTGCAAACACGCCGTTTGGTAGAAGGCACCAGCAAAACCGAGGCTCAGTTTTTCGGCGCCATAGAGGGCAAAGGCGTCATGGTCGGCCCTGCCGGTACCGATGCCGAGCAAACCGGGCTGACACCGGGCGATGTGTGCATCGTGCGGGGGTTTACCGGCCAGTTTGAATTTTCATTTCTCAGCAAAGTGCTCCAAACGTTTGAAAAGCCTTTTGCCTATGCGCTGCTGGCTTACCCCGCACAAGTCGATGCCAAACAAGTGCGGCAGTCATTGCGGACCAAAGTCGCTTGGCCAGCCGCCGTGCGCGTGGAAGCCAGCACAACATTTGAGTCGGTGACCTTGGTGGACCTGAGTTTGCATGGCGCCATGATCCGGAGTTCCATACCCTTGGGTACCGTAGGCGATGCCATGACGCTGGAACTGCGTGGCCATATGGACGACACGCCACTTACGTTGCAACTCCACGCCCATTTATGCCACCACAGCCGGCCACCGGGCCAGGATGCCTATATTGCTGGCATGGCATTCAAAGAGGTCAATGCTGCGGACAAACTCCAACTGCATTACCTCACCAGTAACACTGCGGCAGAACAAAGCAAATAACTCCAAGTTACTGGAATACGTCCGAGGCACTGTCGTTTTAATATTCCACCCCACCGACCCGCCAAAGGGCAGATACAAAAAAGCCCACTTGCGTGGGCCTTTTGCGGGGGAATCACTTATCAGGCGATTGCGTAGTCGGCTTTGTTTTTACCGGCAAGCCATTTAGGCGCAAGACCACGGCCACTCCAAGTTTTACCGGTCACAGGATCGCGATACTTCGCGGCAACCTTGTTGGTTACTTTTTCAGTTGCTTTCGCACGACGCACGCCAGAGCCGAACACATCAGCAGCCGTCAAACCATGCGCTTCCACCAGCGACTTGACCTGAGCAATAGCCTCGGCCAATTCACTTTGACGCTTGGCAGCAATTTGGGCTTCCAATGCTTCTTTTTGTGCGATCAGATCTTGCAATGTAGTCACAGTATGTTTCTCCAACAGTAAGTGAACCGCAGTATACCGTTTAGTTTTCAAAAAGCTACTGCTATTTGGTATAGAAGAGTTTACAAACGATATACCTAAACCCGCATTTACGCGGTGTTTGTTGTTTGAAGAAACCACTAGGTCGGACTCGCCTTAATTACCACCCATTCCGACCGTGCAATCACCGGAAGTATCTATGTGGTGCGCTAGATGTAGTCCGCATATGAATGCATCAGATATGGAGTCGCAAAGAATGCCGCGCATACCACACGCCGGAAGCCAAAACAAAAAAGCCTTCTAAGCGAACTTAGAAGGCTTTTTATTGGTGGGCGATACATGGATCGAACATGTGACCCCTGCAGTGTGAATGCAGTGCTCTACCCCTGAGCTAATCGCCCTTGAAACTTTGTTTCCGTATCAAGGAAGCCTCAAATTATATACCATTTTTTCAGGCTGCGAGCTTCCAGACTGTTTTTCCTCCACTGGATTTGTCCAATTGGGTCAAAACATCTTCGTGCGCTGCCAATTCCTGAGCGTTTGCTTCCGGCACCGGCAGTTCCATGCTGCGCAGATCAAGCTGCTCCACCACAATGCCGGCTTCCTCAGAGGCGTTGCTCTCCATGATCAGGGCGTCCTGCCCCCGCGTCATGTTGATGTAGACATCTGCAAGCAACTCCGCATCCAGCAAAGCGCCGTGCAAAGTACGGCCGGAGTTGTCCACTTCCAGACGATCGCACAAAGCGTCCAAGCTGTTGCGCTTGCCAGGGAACATCTCCTTGGCCATGACCAAGGTATCCAGCACACCCGAGACATAGTTTTTGAATGTCTTGCGGCCGGTACGCGCCAGCTCCATGTCCAGGAAGGACAAATCGAAAGGCGCGTTGTGAATGATGATTTCAGCGTCTGCCACGTAATCCACCAGCTGCTGTGCGATGGCTTCAAACTTCGGCTTGTCGCTCAAAAACTCTGTGGTCAAGCCGTGTACACGCAGGGCCCCCTCATCACTGTCCCGCCCGGGGTTCAGGTAGAAGTGCAGGTTGTTGCCGGTGAGCTTGCGGTTCACCAACTCCACACAGCCAATTTCCACCATCCGGTCAGGGCGATCCGGGTGGTTGGCATAAAAACCGGTGGTTTCCGTGTCCAGAACAATTTGGCGCATGGCGGGCCTCAGTGGTTTTCTTTGGCGTGGTTGATCGAGTACTTGGGTATCTGAACGACCAAATCCTGCTGGGCCAAGTACGCCTGGCAACTCAAGCGCGAGTTCGGCTCCAGCCCCCAGGCACGGTCCAACAGGTCTTCTTCCGTTTCTTCCGCCGCATTCAAAGACGCCAGCCCTTCTCGCACAATGACGTGGCAAGTGGTGCAAGCACAACTCATGTCGCAGGCATGCTCGATAGAAATACCATTTTCCAGCAGCGCTTCACAAATAGAAGTGCCCGGAGCCGCCTTCAGCTCCGCGCCTTCGGGGCAATATTCAGGGTGCGGAAGAATTTTGATGATGGGCATACGTCAGTTCACTCAAATGGATTCAATACTCTTGCCAGCCAAAGCCTTCGAGATGCCGCGGTTCATGCGCATCGCAGCAAAAGGCTCCGTCACATCCGCCAGGGCTTTGATAGCAGCTTCAATAACAGACGGATCCGTGGAGCCTACCGCATGCGTAACTCGCTCCATGGCACCCCGCACCTCATACAAGGCCTCTTCACCCAGCAAATCGCCATCCATCTCCAAGGCGCTGCGGGTCGCCAACAGCAAGCGGTCGGCATCCACACGGGCCTCGACCAATGCACGAGCACGCATATCAGCCTCCGCAGTGCTGAAGCTGTCTTTCAGCATGGCCGCAATCTGGTCATCGGTGAGTCCATAAGATGGCTTCACATCGATACGTGCCTCTACCCCACTCACCTGCTCTTTGGCAGACACATTCAACAATCCGTCAGCGTCCACGGTGAAGGTCACACGAATCCGCGCAGCCCCCGCCGCCATGGGAGGAATGCCACGCAATTCAAACCTGGCCAGGCTGCGGCAATCCGCCACCAGGTCACGCTCGCCTTGCACCACGTGCAATGCCAAGGCCGTCTGACCGTCTTTATAGGTGGTGAAATCCTGCGCCATCGCCGTGGGGATCGTCTGGTTGCGGGGCACGACGCGCTCTACCAAACCGCCCATGGTCTCCACCCCCAGAGACAAAGGGATTACGTCCAGCAACAACAAGTCTCCCGAGGGGTTATTGCCGGCCAACTGGTTGGCCTGTATGGCGGCCCCCAAGGCAACCACCTCGTCAGGATTCAAATTGGTCAAGGGCTCCTGTCCGAAAAACTCCGCCACGGCCCGGCGGATTTGCGGCATGCGCGTAGAGCCGCCGACCAGCACAACGCCTTTGACCTCGTCTTTGCCCAAGCCCGCATCCCGCAGGGCTTTGCGCACAGCCTGCAACGTGCGGTGAGTCAGTGGCTGCGTCACCGCTTCAAACTCGTCCCGGTTGAGAGAAACATCCACATCCCCGCCGGAGAGCTCGGCCTCTGCGACGGTGATCTCTGATGTGGACAGCGCCTCCTTGCAGCCCCTAGCCAAGGCCATCAAGCGGGCCTGGTCTTCAGGCGACGCAGCAACCAAACTACTGCGCTGGAGCAACAACTCCGCCAATGCACGGTCGTAGTCATCTCCGCCCAAAGCGGAGTCCCCGCCCGTGGCCAGCACCTCAAACACGCCTTGTGACAGACGGAGTATGGAAATATCAAACGTGCCGCCACCCAAGTCGTAAATGGCGTACACCCCTTCCGCGGCATTGTCCAAGCCATAGGCAATGGCTGCAGCAGTCGGCTCATTGATCAGGCGTAGCACATTCAGGCCCGCGAGTTGGGCCGCATCCTTGGTAGCTTGACGCTGCGCATCATCAAAATACGCTGGTACGGTAATCACTGCGCCATAAATGTCGTCGTTGAAGCTGTCTTCGGCCCGGAAACGCAGGGTAGCCAAAATCTCTGCACTGATTTCTACCGGGCTTTTGATGCCGGCGATGGTGTGGATGCGTGCCATACCCGGCTCATCGACCAGGGAGTACGGCAGCTTTTCAGGATGCGCCACATCGGCAACCCCACGCCCCATCAAACGCTTGACCGAGGCAATCGTGTTACCAGGATCCATCGTTTGATTCGCCAGCGCATCAAATCCGATTTGCCTGCGCTCCGCATCCAGATACCGCACCACGCTGGGCAACACAACGCGCCCTTCTGCGTCGGGCAAACACTCGGACACACCGTTGCGCACTGCGGCGACCAATGAATGCGTGGTCCCCAAATCAATGCCCACCGCGATACGGCGCTCGTGGGGGTTGGGGGACTGGCCCGGTTCAGAAATTTGCAAAAGCGCCATGAGAACTCACACTATTCGAATTGATCCAAGCGCTGATTCAGGTCTTGGGCGAACTTATCCATAAACATCAGTGCCCGCACACTGGCAACCGCAGCAGCAGGATCCTGACGTTCATCCAAATCTTGCGCACACTGTTGCAGCAAAGCTTTGCGCGCGGCTTGTACATCGGCCAGCAAATTTTCGACAGCATCAAGGTCACCCGCATCATCCAACGCCTCGCGCCACTCCATCTGCTGCATCAAAAACTGCGAGGGCATGGCGGTGTTGCTGTGCGCCTGAATAGGGAAACCCGCCAGCTCGCACAAATAGGCGGCACGCTTGAGCGGGTCTTTCAGGCGCTGATAGGCCTCATTGATACGCACCGACCACTGCATCGCCACACGCTGAGCAGCAGGACCGTGCGAGGCGAATTTATCAGGATGGGCCTCGCGCTGGAGCTCTTTCCAGCGCACGTCAATGGCCGCACGGTCTTGCGCGAATGCCTGTTTCAGACCGAACAGCGCGAAGTCATTGTCTTGCAGATTCACACGCGGAACGACTCACCGCAACCGCACTTGTCGCGTTCGTTCGGGTTGTTGAAGCGAAAGCCTTCATTCAGCCCCTCACGCACAAAATCCAGCTGGGTACCGTCGATGTAGGCAAAGCTCTTCGGATCGACCAGCACCTTGACACCGTGGCCTTCAAAGACCAAGTCTTCGGGGGCCAGCTCGTCCACGTATTCCAATTGATAAGCAAGCCCCGAGCAACCCGTCGTTTTGACGCCCAAGCGCACACCCACCCCTTTGCCACGCTTGGTCAGGTAGCGGGTCACGTGCCGTGCGGCAGCTTCTGTCAGCGTGACGGCCATATCAGTTCAGGTGTTTTTTCTTGTAATCATCCACAGCGGCCTTGATGGCATCTTCCGCCAGGATGGAGCAGTGGATCTTCACGGGTGGCAACGCCAGCTCTTCCGCGATCTGGCTGTTTTTCAAGGCGGCGGCCTCGTCCAGCGTCTTGCCTTTGACCCACTCGGTCACCAGCGAGCTGGACGCGATGGCAGAACCGCAACCATAGGTTTTAAACCGTGCATCTTCAATCACGCCGGTTTGCGGATTCACCTTGATCTGCAATTTCATCACGTCGCCGCATGCCGGCGCACCCACCATACCGGTGCCCACAGTCTCGTCGCCCTTGTCAAAAGAGCCGACGTTGCGGGGGTTTTCGTAGTGGTCTACGACCTTGTCTGAATATGCCATTTTGCTTACCTCGTAACTTTAATCAGTGCGCAGCCCACTGGATGGTGGACAGGTCGACACCTTCTTTGTACATGTCCCACAGGGGGCTCAAATCGCGCAGTTTGGCCACGTTTTGCTTGATGGTGTCCACCGCATAGTCAATATCTGCCTCGGTCGTCCAACGGCCGATGGTCATGCGCAAGCTGCTGTGAGCCAGCTCATCACTACGACCCAACGCGCGCAACACATAGCTGGGCTCCAGAGACGCGGAAGTACATGCCGAGCCGCTGCTGACTGCCAAGCCCTTGATGCCCATGATCAGGGACTCTCCCTCCACATAGTTGAAGCTCATGTTCAGGTTGTGGGGAACACGCTTGTCTTTGTGGCCGTTGATGAAAACCTGCTCAATGCCTTCCAGTCCGGCCAACATGCGGTCGTGCAATGCCTTGATGCGCTTGTTTTCTTCATGCATCTCGGCCTTGGCGATGGCATATGCCTCGCCCATGCCCACGATCTGGTGGGTCGGCAGCGTGCCACTGCGCATGCCACGTTCATGGCCGCCGCCGTGCATTTGCGCTTCCAGGCGGATGCGTGGCTTGCGGCGCACAAACAAGGCGCCAATGCCTTTAGGACCATACGTCTTGTGCGAGGTGAGGCTCATCAAATCGATGGGCAATGCCGCCATATCGATGTCCACCCGCCCCGTCGCTTGCGCTGCATCCACGTGGAAGATCACGCCTTTGGCACGGCACGCGTTGCCCAGTGCCTCTACATCTTGGATCACGCCGATTTCGTTATTCACGAACATGACGCTGGCCAGAATGGTGTCCGGACGAATGGCAGCTTTGAAAGCATCCAGATTCACCAGACCATCTTCTTGCACATCGAGGTAAGTTACCTCAAAGCCCTGGCGCTCCAGCTCGCGGCAGGTATCCAGCACCGCCTTGTGCTCGGTCTTCACCGTGATGATGTGCTTGCCCTTGCTCTTGTAGAACTGTGCGGCACCCTTGAGGGCCAAGTTGTTGGACTCGGTGGCACCCGACGTCCAGACGATTTCCCGGGGGTCGGCATTGATCAGCGAGGCCACTTGTTCGCGTGCCTTCTCCACTGCGGCTTCCGCTTCCCAGCCCCAAGCGTGGCTGCGGGATGCCGGGTTACCGAAGTGGTTACGCAGCCAGGGGACCATCGCATCCACCACCCGCTCGTCGCAGGGGTTGGTGGCGCTGTAGTCCATGTAAATCGGGAAATGAGGTGTGGTGTCCATAGCTGGCTCGATGCTGGCTGTCAGTAAAAATCAGGATTTGGAAAATGCGTTACCCAGCGCGAACACCGAATTAGGGGCATTCACACGGATGGGTTTGACTGCCGGCATGGCAGAAATAGCGCGCTTGATGGTGGGCTTGTCTTCAATCTGCAGCCCCTTGGCCAACTGGTCATCCACCAGTTTTTGCAAAGTGACCGAGTCCAGAAACTCGACCATACGGGTATTCAAAGACGCCCAGAGGTCATGGGTCATGCAGCGGGCGCCCTCGCCCAGGCAGTTTTCTTTGCCGCTGCATTGGGTGGCATCGATAGGCTCATCCACCGAGGTAATAATTTCCGCCACGGTGATGTCAGAGGCCTTGCGAGCCAGGGTGTAACCGCCACCGGGCCCCCGGGTGGATTCCACGAGGTCATGGCGGCGCAGTTTGCCGAAGAGTTGCTCCAGGTACGACAAAGAAATTTGCTGGCGCTGGCTGATCGCCGCCAACGTCACGGGCCCGGAGCTTTGGCGCAGGCCCAGATCGATCATCGCGGTGACCGCAAAACGGCCTTTGGTGGTGAGACGCATCGCTTGCTCCTTCGGGTGGGTTGTTGACTAGCGGACTCAAGTATACCACTCAACCCCGTATTTCAGTCGGGTAAGCAGACTGATCAGTCTATGTACCCGATAGGATTAATCAACTTTACAAGTTCACGATGTTGTCGGACCCCGGCGCACCGAAAGCCTGCTCTTTGAGGATGGTCAATTGGTCCCGGACGCGCGCGGCTTTTTCGAACTCCAAATTGCGGGCGTGCTCCATCATCAGCTTTTCCAAGCGCTTGATTTCCCGGGAAATATCCTTCTCGCTCATGTCCTCCACCTGCGCGCGCTGCTGGGCATCGCGCTCCAGGCGCTCGGCTTCCTTGCCGGCTTTTTCGCTGTACACACCGTCAATCAGATCGCGCACCTTCTTCACAATGGCTTTGGGGGTGATGCCACGCTCCAGGTTGTGGGCCATCTGCTTTTTACGGCGCCGTTCAGTTTCCCCGATCGCCCGCGCCATGGAGTCCGTAATTTTGTCGGCATACAAAATCGCCTTGCCTTCGAGATTCCGGGCTGCACGGCCAATCGTTTGAATCAAAGAGCGCTCTGAGCGCAAGAAGCCTTCTTTGTCTGCATCCAGAATGGCGACTAGCGACACCTCCGGGATATCCAAGCCCTCGCGCAACAAGTTGATACCCACCAACACGTCAAAAGTGCCCAGCCGCAAGTCACGCAATATCTCCACCCGCTCCACCGTGTCCACATCGCTGTGCAGATAGCGCACCTTGACACCGTTGTCGGTCAGGTAGTCGGTCAGCTGCTCCGCCATGCGCTTGGTGAGCGTCGTGATCAGCACCCGTTCGTTTTTGTCGACCCGGATGCGGATTTCCTGCAGCACATCGTCCACCTGGGTGCCCGCCGGACGCACTTCCACCTCAGGGTCCACCAAGCCAGTGGGGCGCACCACCTGCTCCACCACATGGCCAGCGTGCTCGTTTTCCCATTGGGCGGGCGTAGCAGACACAAACACGACCTGGCGCATCTTGGTTTCAAACTCTTCAAACTTCAGCGGCCGGTTGTCCAAGGCGCTGGGCAGTCGGAAACCGTACTCCACCAGCGTAGTCTTCCGCGCCCGGTCGCCGTTGTACATGCCCCCAAACTGACCGATCAACACGTGACTTTCGTCCAGAAACATCAGCGCGTCTTTGGGCAAATAGTCGGTCAGCGTAGACGGTGGTTCGCCGGGGGCGGAACCACTCAAATGGCGCGAGTAGTTTTCAATGCCCTTGCAATGCCCCACTTCACTGAGCATTTCCAGGTCAAACCGGGTGCGCTGCTCCAGGCGCTGCGCCTCCACCAGCTTGCCCATGCCCACAAACTCCTTGAGCCGGTCAGCCAGCTCGGTCTTGATGGCTTCCACCGCCGACAGCACTTGCTCCCGGGGCGTCACATAGTGGCTACTGGGGTACACAGTGAAGCGCGGAATTTTCTGGCGGATGCGCCCCGTCAACGGGTCAAACAGCTGCAAGCTCTCGATTTCGTCATCAAACAGCTCCACCCGGATCGCCATTTCGGAGTGTTCCGCCGGAAAGATGTCGATGGTGTCACCGCGCACCCGAAAGGCACCGCGGCTGAAATCCATGTCGTTGCGCTGGTACTGCATGCGCACCAGTTGGGCAATCATGTCGCGCTGGCCCATTCGGTCTCCGGTGCGCAAGGTCATCACCATCTGGTGGTAGCTCTCGGGTTTGCCGATACCGTAAATGGCCGACACCGTGGCCACGATCACCACATCACGCCGCTCCAGCAGGCTCTTGGTGCACGAGAGGCGCATCTGCTCAATGTGCTCGTTGATCGCGCTGTCTTTCTCAATGAACAAGTCGCGCTGCGGCACATAAGCCTCGGGCTGGTAGTAGTCGTAGTAGCTGACGAAATATTCCACCGCGTTTTTGGGAAAAAACTCGCGAAACTCGCTGTACAACTGGGCCGCCAACGTTTTATTAGGCGCAAACACGATGGCTGGGCGCCCCAGGCGGGCAATCACGTTGGCCATGGTGAAGGTTTTGCCTGAACCGGTCACCCCCAGCAGCGTCTGAAACACCTCGCCGTCTTCCACGCCACTGACCAACTGGTCGATGGCAGTAGGCTGGTCACCCGCCGGGGGATAAGGCTGGTACAGCTCAAACGGTGAGTCCGGGTAACTGACAAAGGTACCGGTGCGTACCTGCTCTGAGGCGTCGTTCTCCACAACAGCAAGAGGGGCGGGATTCTTGGAAGCAGGCATGGCAAGTCCGGTCGACAGTCAAAAACAGGGCAAAAAGCGGCGAAAGGTGAGACTGTAGACTAGCCACGCCACTGCACAGGAGACGCGTTGGAAAACACTTTGTTTCCGGGGGTACGACTCCCGCTCATTCAAGCGCCCATGGCCGGCGTGCAAGGCGCTGCGCTGGCCGCTGCTGTCTGTGAAGCCGGAGCCCTGGGTTCCGTGCCAGCCGCCATGCTCACCGCAGACACCCTGGATGCTGAGCTGCGCAAGCTACAAACGCTCACACAGCGGCCTTACAACGTCAACTTTTTCTGCCACGAGGCACCTGCCCCCTCTCCCCAAGCCGAAGCAGCCTGGCGCCAAACCCTGCAACCGCATTACCAGCAGTGGGGCCTTACCGAGGCCGACATCACGCCCGGGCCCGGCCGGGCTCCCTTTTCTGCGGCCATGGCCGAAGTTCTGGAAGCGTTCCGCCCTGCGGTGGTGAGTTTTCATTTCGGTTTGCCCGCGCCCGATTTACTGGCCCGTGTGAAAGCGATGGGCTCGCTGGTGCTTTCATCTGCCACCACACTGGAGGAGGGGCTCTGGCTGCAGGCCCATGGCGCGGACATGGTCATCGCACAAGGCGTGGAAGCGGGCGGCCACCGCGGCATGTTTTTAAGCAATGACCTGCACCACCAAATTCCGCTGCGCGACTTACTGCCCCAACTCACCCACGCCCTGCGCATTCCGGTGATCGCCGCGGGAGGCATTGTGGATGCCGAGGCGGTGGCCACCGCCATGACCCGCGGAGCAGCGGGGGTGCAAGCCGGAACCGCCTACCTCACCTGCCACGAAAGCAGCACCAGCGCCTTGCATCGCCAAGCCTTGCAAAACCCGGCGGGCGCGCAGACGGCGCTAACCAACATTTTCACCGGCCGACCGGCCCGCGGCATCCTGAACCACGCCATGCGCAGCCTGGGGCCCATATCCCCTGTGGCGCCCGCTTTTCCGCTCGCGACAGCAGCTATGGCCCCCTTGCGTGCCAAGGCCGAAGCAGTGGGCTCCAGCGACTTCAGCCCGCTGTGGTCCGGGCAAAACACCCGTGGCTGCCTCTCCACCAGTGCAGCAGAAACCACGCGCCGCCTGGCAGCCGGTTTTGGCGACTAACGCGCAGCTTCTCGGGCACCACGGCGGTGCCCCTTAAAATACCGGCTTCTCTCCGGGGCCTTCATTGGGCCTCTTTGTCGCTCCCCTCCGCACAGGACTTATCCATGTCTCTCTTTACCGCCGTCGAAATGGCTCCCCGCGACCCCATCCTGGGTCTAAACGAACAATTCAACGCTGACACCAACCCCAACAAAGTGAACCTGGGTGTGGGCGTGTACTTCGACGACAACGGCAAGCTGCCCCTGCTGCAATGCGTGCAAGCGGCTGAGAAGGCCATGATGGACAAGCCCACCGCCCGTGGCTACCTGCCCATCGACGGTATTGCCGCCTAT
>Ga0228700_1001847_pt1 | contig 12456 bp, 12 predicted proteins | sample McNCre317_Aug_MG_FD_178019 | JGI IMG/M metagenome (GOLD analysis project Ga0228700, IMG submission 178019) | Freshwater microbial communities from McNutts Creek, Athens, Georgia, United States - 3-17_Aug_MG | ecosystem: Environmental > Aquatic > Freshwater > Creek | place: USA: Georgia...
AAGGAGATCCCCATGCCCATGCCCGGACTGAACTTTCAACTCGGTGAAGACATCGACGCACTGCGCGAGGCCGTGCAGGCCTTTGCCCAGCAGGAAATCGCCCCCAGGGCTGCCGAGATCGACCGCAGCGACCAATTTCCCATGGAGCTGTGGCAAAAAATGGGCACCCTGGGCGTTCTGGGCATCACCGTGGGCGAGGAATATGGCGGCGCCAACATGGGCTACCTGGCCCATATGGTGGTCATGGAAGAAATCTCGCGGGCCTCGGCCTCGGTCGGCCTGTCCTATGGTGCCCACAGCAATCTGTGCGTCAACCAGATCAAGCGCAACGGCACGCCCGAGCAGCGCGCCAAATACCTGCCCAAACTCATTACCGGCCAGCACGTGGGCGCGCTGGCCATGAGCGAGCCCGGAGCCGGCAGCGATGTGCTGAGCATGAAGCTGCGCGCCGAAGACAAGGGCGGCTACTTCCTGCTCAATGGCAGCAAGATGTGGATCACCAACGGCCCCGATGCCGACACCCTGGTGGTCTATGCCAAGAGCGAGCCCGAGCTGGGCGCGCGCGGTGTCACCGCCTTTCTGATTGAAAAAGGCATGCCGGGCTTTTCCATCGCGCAGAAGCTCGACAAGCTGGGCATGCGCGGCAGCCATACCGGCGAGCTGGTCTTCAATAACGTCGAGGTGCCGCTGGCCAATGTGCTGGGTGGCCTGAACCAGGGTGCCAAGGTGCTGATGAGCGGCCTGGACTATGAGCGCGCGGTGCTCACCGGCGGGCCGCTGGGCATCATGCAATCGGTGATGGACAACGTGGTGCCCTACATCCACGACCGCAAGCAGTTTGGCCAGAGCATCGGCGAGTTCCAGCTGATTCAGGGCAAGGTGGCGGATATGTACACCGTGCTGCAGGCGGCACGCTCGTTTGCCTACACCGTGGCCAAGAACCTGGACCTGCTGGGCGCGGAGCACGTGCGCCAGGTGCGCAAGGACTGTGCCTCGGTCATCCTGTGGACCGCCGAAAAAGCCACCTGGATGGCGGGCGAGGGCGTGCAGATCTTCGGCGGCAATGGCTACATCAACGAGTACCCCCTGGGGCGCCTGTGGCGCGATGCCAAGCTTTACGAGATTGGTGCGGGCACCAGCGAGATTCGCCGTATGCTTATCGGCCGCGAATTGTTCGCTGAAACGATGTAAATGCCCACCACCTTACGCACCACCATCACCCGCTTTTTCAATGGATTCCTGCTGGGCCTGATCAGGGCCTGGTTGCTGGTGCTGCCGCTGGTGGTGGTGCTGTCGCTGATTCGCTGGGGCCAGATCGTGCACTTCTGGCCCCAGGGTTTTTCTGCCGCCCCGGCCGACGTGCTGGCGGTGGCTTTGCAGGGCTTTCGCTTTGACCTCAAGGTCAGCGCCATTGCCGGCTTTGTGCTGCTGCTGGTGCTGCCCTGGGTGTCCGAGCAGGCTTCACGGCGCATTGCCCTGGTGCTGGCCAGCGTGTTTGTGCTGCTGTCCATGGTGAACCTGCACTACTTCGGTTTTTACAAGACGCCCATCGATTCGGTGATCTTCGGTCTGGCCGAAGACGACACCGCCGCCGTGCTGCAGACCATCTGGCACGATTTTCCGGTCATTGGCTCGCTGTTCCTGGTGGCGGTGCTCAGCTGGGGGGCGCTGCGGGTGCACCAGAACGTCACCGCACGGGTGCAGCCCGCCAATGCCTTGCGCAGTCACAGCCCCTGGGTACGTGGCCTGTTCATCCTGGTGGCCTTCTGGGGCCTGGTGTTTGCCGGCAAGGGCACGCTGCGCGAGATGGCGCTGCAGCGCCAGCACCTCACCGTGACCACCTCGCAATTCCTCAACGACATGGTGCCCAACGGCGTCATTGCCCTCAAGTACGCCTGGGACAGCCGCGGCCAGTCGCAAAACCTGCAAGACCCGCTGGTCGGCCTCAAGGCCATGGGCTTTGATTCGGCCCAGGCCGCAGCGCAAGTGCTGGGCCTGCCCCATGGTTCGGACGCCGAAGTGGCCGCAGCCCTGCGTGCCCATCCCGCCTTGCCGGCAGGTCAGCCCAAGAAGAACCTGCTGTTCTTCCTGATGGAGTCCTGGAGCGCCGAGCCCATGCTCTACCACAGCGAGCAGTTCAATGTGCTGGGCCGCCTGGCACCCACGCTGGACCATGCCTGCCACTTCAGCAACTTCGACTCGGCCCAACCCGGCACGCACCCCACCATGGAGGCGCTGCTGTTTGCCTCGCCCATCACCCCGCTGACCCTGGGCGATGTGGGGCGCAAGCCGATCCCGTGGTCGCTGGCCAAGGTGGCGCGCGATGCCGGTTACCGCACGCTCTTCGTGTCCTCGGTGCGCTCGGGCTGGCGAGACCTCAACCGGGTGCTGCCGGTGCAGGGCTTTGACGAGATCATCGACGCCAACAACCTGCAGCAGCTCTACCCTGAGGCCACCATAGGCCTGTGGGGTGTGTGGGATGCGTACATCTTCAAGTACCTGCGCACCCGCCTGGCCCAGCCCTCGGACAAGCCGCTGTTCGTCTTTGTGCTGAGCTCCACCAACCACCCGCCTTATGACCTGCCGGCTGACTACCAGCGCGTGCCGCGTGACATGGCCCAGTGGAAGGGCGAGACCAGCTCCGACACGCTGTTGCCCAACCTGGACACCTACAACTACGCCACCGACCAGCTCGGCGCCTTTGTGCAAGATGTGCTGGGCGGCCCGCATGGCGCCGACACCCTGATGGCCGCCACCGGCGACCACAATGTGCGCTCCTTTGGCGTCTATGCCGACCCGGCGCGGCGCTACCTGATCCGCCAGGTGCCTTTTGTGATCTGGGGCCAGGGCCTGCAATGCGGCACGCAGCAGGCGCTGCCGGCCAGCCATCGCGACATGTTCAACACCCTGTTTCCGCTTGCGGGAATTGAGGGTCCCTACATCAATGCCGGGCGCAATCTGTTGCAATCGGTGTCCCAGCCGGCCGGTCCCATGGATGCGCCGCACACGCTGTTCTTCACGGGCGAGGCACGCAACGCCCAGGGCAGCTGGCAGCTTGGCAACCCCGCCAGTTTTGTCTGCACTTCGGCCAAGCCCGCGCCGGGCTGCGCCTTCAATGCCGAAGACGACAAAGTGGAGCGCGCCCGCTATGGGCTGCTGGACTGGAATGTACGCAACTCGCTCAAAAAATAAACAGCTATTGACCCCGCTCCATGACTGAACTCACCCATCTGTTTGCCAACAACCGCACCTGGGCTGCCGATATCGAACGCAAACGCCCTGGTTTTTTCACCGGGCTGGCCAACCAGCAGCGGCCCAAGTACATGTGGATCGGCTGCTCCGACAGCCGCGTGCCGGCCAATGAAATCACCGGCCTGGACCCCGGCGAGGTGTTCGTGCACCGTAACGTCGCCAATGTGGTGGTGCACTCCGACCTCAACGCCCTGTCCACCATCCAGTTCGCGGTGGAGCGCATCAAGGTGGAGCATGTGATGGTGGTGGGCCACTATGGCTGCTCGGGCGTGCAGGCTGCGCTGGAGGGTGCGCGCATCGGCCTGGCCGACAACTGGCTGCGCCATATCCAGGACGTGCGCGACCGCCACCGCGATGTGCTGGAGGTGCTGCCCGACCACAGCCGCGCCCGCGCCTTGTGCGAGCTCAATGTCATCGAACAGGTGATGAACGTGGCGCAGAGCACGGTGCTGCAAGACGCGTGGGCCCGTGGCCAGAACGTCACCCTGCACGGCTGGGTCTATGGCCTCTCCGACGGCCTGCTGCATGACCTGCACATGACCGTCACTGCCGAGTCCGACCTGGATGTGCTCTACCGCGAGGCGGTCTCGGGCGTGCGCCTGATGCCGCGCCTGCAAACTGCCTGAATCGGGCCAGGCCTTGCCGCACCGGCACCCGCAAGCCATGCAAGCCGTGCGCCTGGACTCGGCGCTGGCCTACCCGATTGCCCGCGCCATACTGGACGGCTTCAACCGCCACTACCAGCTGTTTCGCGCCGAGTCGGCCCGGGCCAAGCACCGCTTCGAGACCGCCGACTGGCATGGCCAGCAGCGGGGCCAGCGCGAGCGCATCGAGTTCTATTCGCTGCGGGTGCGCGAATGCAGCAAGCGCCTGGAACGTGAGTTCAAGGCCGCCGAGTTGCCCCCGGAGCTGTGGCAGCAGGTCAAGCTGCACTACATCGGCCTTTTGGTGGAGCACCTGCAGCCCGAGCTGGCCGAGACTTTTTTCAATTCGGTGAGCACCCAGATCCTGGAGCGCAGCGACTTTCGCAACGACTTCATCTTTGTGCGCCCGGCCGTCAGCACCGAATACATTGCCGAGCGAGACCCGCACCGGCCCAGCACCTACCGGGCCTACTACCCCGGCGTCTCCAGCGCCCAGGCACAGCCCGGCTTCCTGCAGGACACGCTGGCGCGCATGCTGCAAGACTTTGACTTTCGCATCCCCTTTGACAAGCTGGAGCGCGACCTGGCCTGGGTCGAGCAGGCCATGCAGGCGCAGTTGGGCGACAACCGGCTTCGCGCCAACCTGCAGGTGCAGGTGCTGTGCGGTCTGTTCTTTCGCAACAAGGGCTGCTACATCGTGGGCAAGCTCATCAACGGTTTCAATGACTACGGCTTTGCCCTGCCGGTGCTGCACACGCGCGAGGGCCGCCTGTGCATAGACACCGCCCTGTTCGGTGAGGACGACCTGCTCATGCTGTTCAGCTTTGCGCGGGCCTACTTCATGGTCGACATGGAGATCCCCTCGGCCTATGTGCAGTTCCTGGCCGGCATCATGCCGCGCAAGCCGCGCAACGAAATCTACAACGCGCTGGGCCTGGCCAAGCAGGCCAAGTCCCTGTTCTACCGCGACTTCCTCGCCCACCTGCGCCACAGCAGCGACCGCTTTCGCATTGCGCCGGGCATCAAGGGCATGGTCATGCTGGTGTTGGATCTGCCCAGCTACCCCTATGTGTTCAAGCTGATCAAGGACTTCTTTCCGCCGCAGAAGGAAACCACGCGCCAGCAGGTGCAGGCCAAGTACCTGCTGGTCAAGCAGCACGACCGGGTGGGCCGCATGGCCGACACCCTGGAGTACAGCGAGGTGGGCTTTCCGCTGGAGCGCTTCGAGCCGGAGCTGGTGGAAGAGATCCGCAAGTTTGCACCCAGCCAGCTGCGCATCAGCCCTCCCGACAGCCAGGGGCGCCAGGAACTGGTGCTCAAGCATGTCTACATCGAGCGGCGCATGGTGCCGCTCAACATCTACCTGCAGGAGGCGTTCGACGCGGGTGGTGCCAATCCGCAGGACCAAAGCCCTGCGGCCCAGCGCGCCCGGGCGCAGATCGAGGCGGCAGTGATCGACTACGGCCGCGCCATCAAGGACCTGGTGGCGGCCAACATTTTCCCCGGCGACATGCTGTGGAAGAACTTTGGCATCACCCGGCGCTCCAAGGTGGTGTTCTACGACTACGACGAAATCGAGTACCTCACCGACTGCGTCTTCCGCCGCGTGCCCGAGCCGCGCAATGAGGAGGAAGAGATGTCGGGCGAGATCTGGTATGCAGTCGGCCCCAAGGACGTGTTCCCCGAGACCTTTGCGCCTTTTCTGCTGGGCAACCCGGCGGTGCGCGATGTCTTCATGCAGCACCATGCCGACCTGCTGCAGGTGGAGTTCTGGCAGGCCTGTCAGGACCGCATCCTGGCCGGCCATGTGCACGATGTCTTTCCCTACGACCGCAGCCGCAGGTTTGCGCGACAGCACGCCTTGGTACCGGCAACGGCGTCAATCTGGCACAATTGACGTTTACGTAAACGTCAACTGCCGGAGACCCACACCATGTCCGCATCCATCGTCATCGTCAGCGCCGTGCGCACGCCCATGGGCGGCTTCATGGGCGATTTCGCCAGCCTGGCCGCCCACGACCTGGGCGGTGCCGCCATCGCGGCCGCCGTGGCGCGCGCCGATTTGGCGGCCGACCTGGTCTCCGAGGTGATTTTCGGCAACTGCCTGATGGCCGGCCAGGGCCAGGCGCCGGCGCGCCAAGCCGCTTTCAAGGGGGGCCTGCCCAAGAGCGCGGGCGCGGTCACCCTGTCCAAGATGTGCGGCTCGGGCATGCGCGCGGCCATGTTCGCGCACGACATGCTGCTGGCCGGCAGCCATGACGTGCTGGTGGCCGGTGGCATGGAAAGCATGACCAACGCACCGCACCTGCTGCCCAAGGGCCGCAGCGGCATCCGCATCGGCCATGACCGCGTGATGGACCACATGATGCTCGATGGCCTGGAAGACGCCTACGAGCCGGGCCGCTCCATGGGCACCTTTGGCGAGGACTGCGCCGCCAAATACGGTTTCACCCGTGAGCAGCAGGATGCCTTTGCCACGGCCAGCGTGCAGCGCGCCCAGGCCGCCATTGCCAATGGCAGCTTTGCCGCCGAGATCACGCCGGTGACGTTGAAGACCCGTGCCGGCGAGGTGCAGATCAGCGTGGACGAGGGCCCGGGTAAGATCCGCCTGGACAAGATTCCCGGCCTGCGAGCGGCCTTCAAGAAAGACGGCACCATCACCGCGGCCAGCAGTTCCTCCATCAACGACGGTGCTGCGGCCATGGTCATAATGCGCGACGAGACCGCCCAGGCCCTGGGCTGCAAACCCCTGGCCACGCTGGTGGCCCATGCCACCCATGCGCAGGAACCCAACTGGTTTGCCACGGCACCCAAGGGTGCGGTGCAGAAGGTGCTGGACAAGGCCGGCTGGAGCGTGGAGTCCGTGGACCTGTGGGAAATCAACGAGGCCTTTGCCGTGGTGCCCATGGCGCTGATGGCCGACCTGAACCTGCCCCATGAGAAGGTGAATGTGAACGGCGGCGCCTGCGCCCTGGGCCACCCCATTGGCGCCTCGGGCGCGCGCATCATGGTCACCCTGATCCATGCCCTGCGTGCGCGGGGCCTCAAGCGCGGCGTGGCCACGCTGTGCATTGGTGGTGGTGAGGCCACGGCGGTGGCGCTGGAGCTGGTGTGAACGTCCTGCTGCTGGGGGCGTCTCGCGGCATTGGCCTGGAGTTTGCCCGCCAGTACGTTGCGACAGGCGCGCGCGTGATGGCCAGCGCCCGCAGTGCCGAGGGCCTGTCCGCCATTGCGGCCACCGGTGCCGAGGGCTTCCAGCTTGATGTGGCCGACCCGGCCAGCATCAGTGGCCTGAGCTGGCGCCTGGACGGCGAAAAGATCGATCTCGCCATATACGTGGCCGGCGTTTATGCCACGCAGGGTGCCGACACGCCGCCCACCCGCCAGCAGTTTGACCATGTGATGCACACCAATGTGCTGGGCGCCATGCAGGCGATTCCCCAGGTGGCGCCCTGGGTGGAAGAGGCCGGTGGCACCTTCGCCTTTCTCACCAGTGGCATGGGCGAGATCGGTGGCGTGGAATCCAGCTTTGGCTGGACCTACCGCGTCAGCAAGGCCGCCCTGAACATGGCGGTGGCCAGCGCGCAAAAAGACTACGCCCGGGCCGCCTTCGTGGCCCTGTGCCCGGGCTGGGTGCGCACCGACATGGGTGGCTCGGCCGCCCCCCTGACGGTGGAGGACAGCGTGGCCTCCATGCGCGCTGCCCTGGCCCGTGTGCGGCCCCAGCGCAAAGCCCAGTTTCTGCACCACGACGGCCGGCCCTACGCGGGCTGGTAAGGAAAGACCCTCCCATGCTGCTGACACAAGACCAGGAAATGATTCGCGACGCGGTGCGCGATTTTGCCCAGACCGAGCTCTGGCCCCATGCCGCGCGCTGGGACAAGGAACACCACTTCCCTAAAGAGGCACACCAGGGCCTGGCGGCTCTGGGGGCCTACGGCATCTGCGTGCCCGAAGACCTGGGCGGCGCCGGGCTGGACTACCTCAGCTTGGCCCTGGTGCTGGAAGAGATTGCGGCCGGCGACGGCGGCACCAGCACCGTGATCAGCGTCACCAACTGCCCGGTCAACGCCATCCTGATGCGCTATGGCACGGCGCAGCAAAAACAGCAGTGGCTCAGCCCGCTGGCGCGCGGCAGCCTGCTGGGGGCGTTTTGCCTGACCGAGCCGCATGTGGGCTCGGATGCCTCGGCCCTGCGCACCACCGCCACCCGCACGGCCGACGGCTATGTGATCAACGGCGTCAAGCAGTTCATCACCAGCGGCAAGAACGGGGATGTTGCCATTGTGCTGGCCGTCACCGACAAGGCTGCCGGCAAGAAGGGCATGAGCGCCTTCCTGGTGCCCACCAACACCCCCGGCTACACCGTGGCCCGCTTGGAAGACAAGCTGGGCCAGCACAGCAGCGACACCGCACAGATCAACTTTGACAACTGCCACATCCCGGCGGAGAACCGCATCGGCCAGGAGGGCGAGGGCTATGCCATCGCTTTGGGCGGTCTGGAGGGCGGGCGCATTGGCATTGCCGCGCAAAGCGTGGGCATGGCGCGCAGCGCGCTGGAGGTGGCCCTGGCCTATGCCAAGGAGCGCCAGAGCTTTGGCAGCGCCATCTTCAGCCACCAGGCGGTGGGCTTCAGGCTGGCCGAGTGCGCCACCCAGATCGAGGCGGCGCGCCAGCTCATCTGGCATGCCGCAGCCCTGCGCGATGCCGGTCGCCCCTGTCTGAAGGAAGCCGCCATGGCCAAGCTCTTTGCCAGCGAGATGGCCGAGAAGGTCTGCAGCGCCGCCATCCAGACCCTGGGCGGCTATGGCTATGTGAGCGACTTTCCGGTGGAGCGCATCTACCGCGATGTGCGCGTCTGCCAGATCTACGAGGGAACCTCGGACGTGCAGAAAATTATCATCCAGCGCGCCCTGGCCTGATGGTCACTGTGGTGCAACAGGCTGTGCAGCTGCCGCCGGGCGTGACTGTGCTGGAGCGCGGCTGGCTCTCCAGCAACAACATCCTGCTCAGCGGAGAAGGCCCCAGTGTGCTGGTCGACAGCGGCTACTGCAGCCACAGCGCGCAGACCCTGCAGCTGGTGGAGGCGGCGCTGGGTGGCCGCCCCCTGGACCTGCTGCTCAACACCCATTTGCACAGCGACCACTGCGGCGGCAATGCGGCGCTGCAAGCGCACTACCCGGCCCTGCAGACCCATATTCCACCGGGCCAGGCCCAGGCCGTGGCGGACTGGGACGGCCATGCCTTGAGCTTCGATGCCACAGGCCAACGCTGCCCGCGTTTTCGGGTGGACGCCTGCCTGCAGCCGGGCAGCCAGGTGCGCCTGGGCGCGCTGGACTGGCAGGTGCATGCCGCCCCCGGCCATGACAACGAATCGGTCATGCTGTTTGAGCCCCACCACCGCCTGTTGCTGTCGGCCGATGCGCTGTGGCAGAACGGCTTTGGTGTGGTGTTCCCGGAACTGGTGGGAGAGCCCGGCTTTGAGGCCGTGGGCCAGACCCTGGACCTGATCGAGGCGCTGCAGCCCGCCATCGTGGTGCCCGGCCATGGCGCGCCTTTTGTGGATGTGGCCGACGCCCTGGCGCGCGCGCGCAAGCGCCTGCAGGGCTTTGTGGCTGACCCGCTGCGTCATCGCCAGCACGCGGCCAAGGTGCTGCTCAAGTTCAAGCTGCTGGAGTGGCAAAGCGTAGACCAGGCCGTGCTCCTGGCCTGGGGCCAGGCCACGCCCTATGTGGGCCGCCTGCTGGCGCAGATCTTTCCGCAGCTGGAGCTGGCCCAGGCGCTGCAGGCCCTGGCGCAAGAGCTGGTGCGTGCCGGTGCAGCCAGCTGGCAGGGCGAGCAACTGCACAACGCCTGATGGCACACTTAGGCCTGAACACCATCACAAGGAGACAAGCATGCCCATCATCAAAGGATTTCGCGCCCTGGTCGACGAAGCCATGCAGCAGGTGACCACCTACACCGTGGCCCAGGTCCAGGCCCGTCTGGGTGAGCCGGGCGTGCAGATCGTGGACATCCGCGACATCCGCGAGTTGGAGCAGGGCACGGTGGTGGGCTCCTACCATGCGCCGCGCTGCATGCTGGAGTTCTGGGTGGACCCCGATTCGCCGTATTTCAAGAAGATTTTTGCCGACGAGTCCAGGGAGTTCATCCTGTTCTGTGGCGCCGGCTGGCGCAGCGCCCTGGCGGCCAAGACCCTGCAGGACATGGGCATGCGCAATGTGGCCCACATCGATGGCGGCTATGCCGAATGGCAGAAGCAGGGCGCTCCCACCGAAACGCTGGCCCAGCAGAAAGCTGCCCGCGCCGCTGCCAAGGCATGAAGGCCTGCGCGCTGCAAGCGCCCTGTCCCTGCGGTCGGCTGGATGCCAAGGGCAAAAAGGGTCTGGCCTACGGTGCCTGCTGCGGCCGCTGGCTGGAGCCCGATGCGCACGGTGTACACGCCCTGGCGCCCGATGCCGAAGGCCTGATGCGCTCCCGCTACAGCGCCTTTGTGCTGGAGCGCGCCGACTACCTGCGCGCCAGCTGGGCAGAGAGCCACCGCCCGCCGCAAATCGCGTTCGAGCCCGGCGTGAAATGGCTGGGTCTGGAGGTGCGCGCGCAGCGTGTCACCGGTGAGAACCGTGCCGAAGTGGAGTTTGTGGCCCGGCTCAAACCGGCCCAGGGTGCGGCAACGCGCCTGCATGAACGCAGCCGCTTTGTCTGCGCGCAGGGCCGCTAGCTGTATGTGGACGGAGACGCCTTGTGAACTTTGATGCGGTGCTGTTTGACTGTGACGGCGTGCTGGTCGATTCCGAGCCCCTGACCAACCAGGTGTTGCGCGACATGCTCGAAGAGCGCGGCTGGTCCATGGACCTGCAGCAGTGCATGGATATTTTTGTGGGCAACACGGTTGCCGACTTTCGTGAACGCATCGAGCTGGAAACCGGTCTGCCCCTCACGCCTGAGTGGATGGCGCAGTTTCGCCAGCGGCGCAACCAGCGCTTGCAGGACGATATCCAGGCCATTGCCAACATCCACGGTGCGCTGGCCACGCTGCAGCAGCGCACGGCGGGCCGCATGGCCTGCGCCTCGGGTGCCGACCGGCCCAAAGTCGAGCTGATGCTGCGCAAGGTGGGCCTGTTGCCCTTCTTTGAGGGCCGCATCTTCAGCGGCCAGGACCTGGCCCGCTCCAAGCCCCATCCCGACGTCTACCTGGCCGCCGCCGCCCACGTGGGCGTGGACCCGCGTCGCTGCGCCGTGGTGGAGGACACGCTCACCGGCTTGGCCGCCGGCGTGGCCGCCGGTGCCACCGTGTTTGCCTACGCGCCCCAGGGCGGCGGTGCGCACCTGTTGCAAGCCGGTGCTGCCCAGGTGTTCAGCGACATGGCCCAGCTGCCTGGCTTGTTGGCCGCACACCGCCCCACGCATTGAGAAGAAAGCCACCATGGACATCACGTTTTGCTGCGCAGACACCCAGGCCCAGCCCTGGCTGCATGACCTGCGCGCCGCCTTGCCCGAGGCCCGCATCACCCTCTGGCAGCCGGGCGATGCGCCGGCCGACTACGCGGTGGTGTGGCAGCCGCCGCAAGCCTTTTTTACCGAGCAGCCGGCCTTGCGCGCCGCCTTCAACCTGGGTGCCGGCGTGGACGCGCTCTTGCGGCTGCAGATCGCACCCGCCACCCGTCTGGTGCGGCTGGACGATGCCGGCATGGCGGTGCAGATGGCCGAGTACGTCTGCCACGCCCTGGTGCGCCACTACCGCCAGTTCGCCGGCTACGAGGACAGCCAGCGCCAGCGCCAGTGGCAGGAGCGCGACATCGCTCCACGCTCCGAGATGCCGGTGGGCATCATGGGCCTGGGCGTGCTGGGACAGCGCGTGGCCCAGGCCGTGGCGCAGTTCGAGTTCCCGGTGAATGGCTGGAGCCGCAGCGCCAAGAGCGTGCCCGGCGTGCGCTGCTTCAGCGGTGCGCAGGGCTTTCACGCCTTTCTGGCAGCCAGCCGGGTGCTGGTCTCGCTGCTGCCCACCACGGCAGAAACCCGCAACCTGATCAACCGCGACACCCTGTCGCGCCTGCAGCCCGGGGCCTATGTCATCAACATCGCACGCGGTGCCCAATTGGTGGAAGTGGACCTGCTGGCGCTGCTGGACAGCGGCCACGTTGCCGGTGCCGCGCTGGATGTATTCCAGTCCGAGCCCCTGGCTCCTGAACATCCTTTCTGGCTGCATCCCCGCATCACCATCACCCCGCACATTGCCGGCCTGACCGTGCGCAGCGAGGCGGTGGCGCAGATTGCGGGCAAGCTGCGGGCGCTGGAGCGGGGGGAGTCGGTGGCGGGAATGGTGGACCGGGTGCGGGGGTATTAGTGGAGGCAGGCCATGCCGGTCATCAAATGGAAAGTCGCTGCACCACGCCACTGGCAAGTGCCTCGCATGGCCTTATCGAGGTTCCTCTAGGAGTCCGGGCGGTAGAAGGTTTGCAAGCAAAGTGCCGAAGGACCTGCATGCTTTGCGGCGTCAGTGTGGCAGTTTGGCTCATAGCAAGCGCCTGCGCCGGGTTGTGAAGGTCCTGCAAGCCCT
>Ga0228700_1001848_pt1 | contig 12455 bp, 14 predicted proteins | sample McNCre317_Aug_MG_FD_178019 | JGI IMG/M metagenome (GOLD analysis project Ga0228700, IMG submission 178019) | Freshwater microbial communities from McNutts Creek, Athens, Georgia, United States - 3-17_Aug_MG | ecosystem: Environmental > Aquatic > Freshwater > Creek | place: USA: Georgia...
GCCTACGCGCTGCGCAATGCCCCGGTCGTCGAATACACGCCGCCGGACGGCGTGGTCCAGCTGGGCGGCGAGTGGTACTACACCGAGAACGCCCAGGGCGGCGGCGTGAAGTCGCTGGGTCTCGACGAGGCCCCGCCCCCGACCGAGGAGAGCGACCGCAAGGGCATCCTGGACCTGTTCCGCTCAGAGGAAAACAGCGGGGCCAGCGCCCCACACCAGTGAAGCCTCAGGTGGCCGGCGCGACGAAGACCAGCGAGCAGCCGCTCTGGGCGCTCGCCTGCGCCGACAGCGCAGCGAAGAACTCCTGCCCCGAACGGGTGTCGCGCCAGGCGCCGTCCTGCCAGCGGTAGTGGTAGCCCCCGGCGCGCGCGGCCATCCAGATCTCGTGCAGCGGCGGCTGGGTGTTCAGGATGATCTTGCTGCCGTCGGGGAAGCTCAGCTCCAGCAAGCCGCCGGTTCGGTGGGTGTCGATGTCGATGAGGTCGTCGTCGAGCCAGCGGTCGACCGTGGCTTCGATCGCGGCCAGCGCTCCATGGGCCAGGCGGTGATACTGAGCGTCATCCAGGCCCGAGGTCAGGCTGGCGGCAGAGGGGTCCGGGAGGGTCATGGTGGTGGAATCCGTCAGGCTAGAATCGTGCGCATGTCGCAAGGACTGCTGAAAACGAGTGTAGCGCTGGCCTGCATGGTCATGCTGTCGGTCGGGTGCGGCCAGAAAGGGCCGTTGACCCTGCCCTCGCCCGAGGCGGGCACGCCCCCCCGCCCCGCGGCGACCGCCAGTCAGGCGACGCTACAAAACAACACCCAGTCAAAATTGCCGTAAGAAAACAACGCTTCTAAGCCGTGCGTCCACGCCATCAGAACAGTTCAACCGGCCCGTAGCACGCTTCTGCGTGCCCTTGCATGTTGTCTGCATCGGTCATGTAGGCCAGCGTGGTGATGCTGCCGGATGGCTCGCCGAACGCGAGCTCGAAGTCGGCGCGCACATCACGCTCGTGATGCCGCCAGGTGTTGAGCGGCCGGCGCCCCGACTCCACGACGATCTTGCGGATCCGATCGGTGCGACCGCTGACGATCACCGTGCCCACCGGCGCGCGGGCGTCCCAGACATACATCAGCGTCGCATAAGGCGGCGCCTCGCCGGTGAGCGTGTGCACCAGCTCGAAGAGTGCGCGGTTGCGCGCGGACAGGCGCGAGAGATCACCCTCGAAGCCCAGCACCACGCGGGCCACGGCATCATCGTGGTCGGGATCGGTGACGCTCGCTCGGTCATCCAGATCGGCGGCCCACCAGGAAAACCGCAGTCGCTGCGCCCCCGCCTGGGCGGCATCCACCCGTCGGCGCCAGAGGCTGGCCGAGCGCTCGGCCTGGGCCTGGATGCAGGGGCGCCCCTGCCGATCCGCCGGCCGATAGAGGGTCTCGCGCTTGCCCGGCAGGGTCTGTGCGGCCCACTCGGACGGACCAGTCGTCCCGCCGGGCGGCCGCACGGAAGGCCGCGGCTCCGGCGTCGTGCAGCCCGAGAGCATCAGCATCCCCAACCCGCACGCAGCTGCGCGCCAGCCCATCATCATCGCCCGGAACCGTGTCATGGAACACCGAAGTATCAGTCCGCCTAACCAAAGCAAAAAGGCCACCCGAAGGTGGCCTTTTTCATCTTCGATGTTCCAGCCTGCCCGGGGCAGGCGAGAAATCAGAAGTTGTGGATCACGCCGAAGTCGTAGCCGGTCTTCTCGGTCGTCTTGACCACGTCGTTGACGCGGGTGACATCCGTGTACAGCTGGGTGCGCTTCGACAGGTTGTGACGATAGCCGAGCGAGACCTTCTTGGCCGTAGACGCCGACTCAACCTTGTGCTGAGCGTAGCCAGCCAGGATCTGGCCAGCGGCGCTGACGTTGTAGGTCAGGCCGATCAGAGCTTGCTTGACGGTCGCATCAGCGGTGTTGTGACCATAGCCCAGGCCCAGAGCGACCTTGGCCGGACCAAAGGTGTACGAACCACCCAGGGTGATCAGGTCATCGTTGACATTGGTCGGGTTCTCGTACGAAGCAGCGACCATCACCGGACCGTTGGCGTACTGAGCAGCGATCGAGTACGGGCGATTTTGGCCGCTGGTCGCGGTCGTCGAGCGCTCAGAAATGTCGGCAGCGACAGCAACGGCACCAAACTTGCCGTCATAACGAACGGTGTTGCCGCCGTTGTTCCCAGAACCAGCGAAGTTGGTGGCAGCGGTGGCAGCGCCACGCAGCGTAGCGATCGAGCCCGTCAGGCTGTAGCCGCGCAGGTTGCCGATCGAGTCACCGCCGAACGGATCGATGACGTTCTGGGCCAGCGAGAAGGCGGCGGTGTACTGGCGACCCAGGTTCACGGTACCGAACGAGCCACCCAGGCCGACGGTCGAGACACCGTGCCAGAAGACAGCGTTCGCAGCGCCGGTGTCCGGGCTGAAGCGATGCTCGAACTGGAACAGAGCCTTCAGGCCACCACCCAGGTCCTCGACGCCACGGAAGCCGAGGCGGCTGCCCGAGCCGTCACGGACTTGCTTGTCGGAGCTGCCGACTTCCTTGCCAACGGCTTGGTCCAGCTTGCCGTAGATGGTCACGGACGACTGGGCCGAAGCGGCGCCGGCGAAAGCGCCCAGGACGGCGAGAGCGAGCAGAGACTTCTTCATGCAAATATCTCCTAGGTTGAACTAGAGGGTCCTGCAGCACGAGGCACCATCACACGACAGCGCTGCCCGGCCAGGCCGACCTCCTCATCGGAAGCTGACGGTATTGCACCAGAGCGGTTCTCGCATTGCCAAGCGTGATGACACGATGCGGGAATTGGACGTTGCGATGGAACAACAAGCCCACCCATTCGTGACGGTGCCGTGTCAATCCCCCCGCCCACTACACTGCCGAAGCCATGAACACGACCTTCTCGCCGATCGATCGCCTGCTCTCGGTCATGGACCAGAGCCTGCGCACCGTCTGGAGCCGCCACCATGCCAGCCGGCCGACGCCACAGCCGGACCCGCAGACCGCGGCCATGCCGGCCGAGCTGGACGAGGCCGAGCGCCGGCTCTCCGGGGCGCTGATGCGGGTCAACCATGTCGGCGAAGTCTGCGCGCAGGCGCTCTACACCGCGCAGGCGCTGGCCACCCGCGACGAGCGGCTGCGCGAGCAGCTCGAAGAGGCCTCGCGCGAGGAGACCGACCACCTCGCCTGGACCGAGCAGCGCCTGAAGGAACTCGGCGACCGGCCCTCGCTGCTCAATCCGCTCTGGTATGCCGGCGCCTTCGCGATCGGCTGGGGTGCCGCGCGGATCGGCGACCGCGCCAGCCTGGGCTTCGTCATCGAGACCGAGCGTCAGGTCGAGCAGCACCTCGACGGCCACCTGCAGCGCCTGCCCGCCGCAGACCATGCCTCGCGGGCCATCGTCGCGCAGATGCGCGACGACGAGGTGCGTCACGCCGAAGCCGCTCAGGCCGCAGGCGGCATCCGCCCGCCGCTGCCGGCACGCTGGCTGATGCGCGCGGCAGCCCGGGTCATGACCGCCACGGCACACCGGATCTGATCGGGCCCGGGACGGGCGCCGGCCTCACTTCATCGTGAAGGTGATGTCGGTCTCGCCCGTCAGAAGGGGCGTACAACGCCACTGCACCTCGCGTGAAGCCATGTGCGTGATCACGGAATCGGTGATGCGTACCGCACGCGCCACCACCGTCAATCGATCCGGGGCCAAGCTGTAGGTCGCCACCATCGCCACCGGCAATGCCGCAGACTGCTCGCGCAGCATGCCGCTGTCACGGGACAGCGCCATCAACCCCCCTGGGGTCAGGCTGAAGTCCCGCGCCATCTCCACCTGCTTGATCGGTGTCCGGCAATTGCGGTGCAGACTTTCCCTGAAAATCTCGCTGGCAGCCAAGCCAAAAGCGTTGGGCTGGTAGGACTGGACATCGACGACGTCAGGCACCAGCAGCGGATGGGGTGATCGATAGTGATCAGGCGCGATGCCTCCGGCGGGTAGACAGACCTCAGCCGACACCTCGTCCATCATCTGCTTCAGGTCAATCCTCGAAAGGATTCGATCCGTTGGCATGGCGCAATAACCGACCACCTTGCCGGGCTGTGCGGCACATCCCGCCAGAGCAATAGATGCGACGAACACCGGAATGATTCGCATCGCGTTGATTGCTGGAACGACAAACCGCATCTCACCCCCCTTCGCTTCAACGCGAAAATCTTACCACGGGCAAGATCGGTGGCTTGTCCACGAGTGCCGCGACAAAAGCATCCCGCGGGAAACGGGTTTGTGCCGTAGACAGGACGTGGCCTGTCGCCACATCCAGAACCCGCACGCTGAGCAAAACCCCATCTTTTGTCGAGGTGTACGTCCCGGTGACGACATTGGCCATCGGCATCGACTCGCGAAGCTTCATGATGTCGCGGCTCAGAACAAACTCGCCCGAATCATTGATGATCACATTGCGGGTCATGCGCATGTCGGCCACCAACCAGCCGCGGACCGTCAGCTCATGCATCAGGTGCTCACCGATCAGCCGGCCAAAGGCCGACGAGTCGCTCAGATCGCCCAAGGGGGAAAAGCTGGTCACCACCGTCTGGCGCGACTTGCCATCAGGCGACACGTTGCGGTTGATCTGCTCGGCCAGGAAGTTCATCCCGCTGTTGAAGATGCCCGCGGGCGAGCTGGCGTGGTGCGAGAGGATGGGCTCGTAGCGGTACACATTCGGCTCGACATGGTGCTGCCGGCGCAGATCGATCCGCTCGTCGACCAGGATGACCGGCTGCGCCATCGCCGCAGCACTCGCCAGGAGGGTGCCCGCCAGTGCGAGGAAACGTGAGCAATTCATCGCCAAACTCCCTCAGATCACCTGTTGCAGCACGGCGAGGATCCACAGGACGCGTAATAGCCGCCCGTGGAGACCAGCTGAGAGCGATCAATCGGTCGAATGCGATCATCGACTTCCGGAACCTGAACACGGTAGGGTGACCGGATAGTCGTTGCAAGCCCCGGGGCGCGTCACAGCTGTCGCGTAATAGGGTGCAGGCTTGCACGTTGCACAAGGGGAAACCATGGGAGCCGGCGGCTCCACCGAGTTTCTAACCTCCACCGTGGAGCAGCCTGCAAGCAACGCGACCCCCAAGACAGAAACCCAGGTAGAAAATACGGTTTTCATTGTTTCGACCTTTCCTCGATTTGACCCGACAACTGCTGCGACCACTCCGTTCTCAGGAATAGTCAGGAAAATTCACTGTGAATTTGCCTGACACATATCGACAGGCATCTGTCCGGGTTGAGCGAGAAATCCCGAAAAGATCGGGCGGCTCGGCAAGCCGCGCTGCAGCGGTTCAGCCCGAGACCGACGCGGTATCGACGATCTCGACCTCCAGGTCGATCTGCGCCGTCTTGGCCAGCATCGCGGTGGCCGAGCAGTATTTCTCGTAGGACATCTGCACCGCGCGCTTCACCGCCGCCTCGGGCAGCTTCGCGCCGCTGACGACGAACTTCATGACGATGCGGGTGAAGACCTTGGGCTCGGTCTCGGCGCGGTCGGCGCTCATCTTCACCTGGCAGCCCTGCACCGCATGGCGGCCGCGCTTGAGGATCAGCACCACGTCATAGGCGGTGCAGGCGCCAGCGCCGGCGAGCATCGTCTCCATCGGGCGCGGGGCGAGGTTGCGCCCGCCGCCCTCGGGGGCGCCGTCCATCATCAGCAGGTGGCCGCTGCCGGTCTCGGCGGAAAAGGCCATGCCCGAGGCCGGCATCCAGTTGATCGTGCACTCCATCGCTCGCGTCTCCGCAGAAAAGGGCCCGATTGTGACGTGTCACCGCGACGCCCTGCACGGACCGCAGGCCCGGACCCCGCCAAGTCTCGTTGCAATGCAGCATGAGCTTTGGTACACTTTCGAACAAGCAATCGGGAATGTCCCCTAGAACTTTTCGAACGACGGACACTCTCACGCACTGGTTGTCTCCTCCACCCTCCTCAATAGGTGGATTGAGCCCGAGGCCTCAAGCCTCGGGCTTTTTTTCGTCCGTCATCCGGGTTTGCGCGACACTAGACGCAGCATTTGCCCGATTTCGCCCCTCCGTCACGCCATGTCCGACGCCCGCCAGACCCTGCTGAACCACTACCTCAAGCGCATCCTGACCGCCCGGGTCTACGACGTGGCGCGCGAGACCGAGCTGGAGCCGGCGCGCCAGCTCTCGCGCCGGCTGGGCAACCAGGTGCTGCTCAAGCGCGAGGACAACCAGCCCGTCTTCAGCTTCAAGCTGCGCGGCGCCTACAACAAGATGGCGCACCTCAGCCCGGAGCAGCGCGCGCGCGGTGTCATCTGCGCCTCGGCCGGCAACCACGCGCAGGGCGTGGCCCTGGGCAGCCAGCGCCTGGGCTGCCGCGCGGTCATCGTGATGCCGGTGACGACGCCGCAGGTCAAGGTCGACGCAGTGCGCCACCTCGGCGGCGAGGTCGTGCTGCACGGCGACAGCTACAACGACGCCTACGACCACGCGCTGAAGGTCGCCGAGGCCGAGGGCCTGACCTTCGTCCACCCCTTCGACGATCCGGACGTGATCGCCGGCCAGGGCACGATCGGCATGGAGATCCTGCGCCAGCACGAGGGCCCGATCGACGCGGTCTTCGTCGCCATCGGCGGCGGCGGCCTGATCTCGGGCGTGGCGGCCTACATCAAGGCGGTGCGTCCGGAGATCCGCATCATCGGCGTGCAGACGGTCGACTCGGACGCGATGCTGCAGTCGGTGCGCGCCGGCCAGCGGGTGCGCCTGAACGACGTCGGCCTGTTCGCCGACGGCACCGCGGTGAAGTTCGTCGGCGAGGAGACCTTCCGCGTCGCGCGCGAGCTGGTCGACGAGTACATCGTCGTCGACACCGATGCGGTCTGCGCGGCGATGAAGGATGTCTTCCAGGACACCCGCTCGATCCTGGAGCCGTCGGGCGCGCTGGCGGTGGCGGCGCTCAAGCAGTACGTCGCGCGCGAGGGCTGCACCGGCAGGACCTTCGTGGCCATCACCTGCGGCGCCAACATGAACTTCGACCGCCTGCGCTTCGTCGCCGAGCGCGCCGAGGTCGGCGAGGAGCGCGAAGCCCTGTTCGCGGTGACGATCCCCGAGGAGCGCGGCTCCTTCAAGCGCTTCTGCGAGCTGATCGGCCCGAGGAGCGTCACCGAGTTCAACTACCGCATCAGCGACGAGCGCGTCGCGCACCTCTTCGTCGGCCTGAGCACGAAGACCCGCGGCGAGTCGGCCGAGATCGGCGCGCTGTTCGCGGCCCAGGGCTTCGGCGCGGTCGACCTGACGCACGACGAGCTGGCCAAGACGCACCTGCGCCACCTGGTCGGCGGCCGCTCGGAGCTGGCCCGCGACGAGCGCGTGTTCCGCTTCGAGTTCCCGGAGCGGCCGGGCGCGCTGATGCGCTTTCTCTCGAGCATGCACCCGGACTGGAACATCAGCCTGTTCCACTACCGCAACCAGGGCGCCGACTACGGCCGCATCCTGGTGGGCATCCAGGTGCCGGCGGCCGACGGCGCGGCTTTCAGCGAATTCCTCGACACGCTGGCCTATCCCTTCACCGAGGAAACCGACAATCCGGTCTACCGGCTGTTCCTGCGCTGAATTCACGCGCCGAAATGCACTGACCCGGACGAGGGCGCGTCACGGCGGGTCCGAGCGCTGCACACAATCGTGTGTCAGCCACTGCGCCCCCGCCTGTCGACCCGATGCCCTCTGCTGTCCGGCCCCTGATCACCCCGACCGCCCACCTCCGCCTCGAGGAGGCCCTGGACCTTGCGCTCGAGCGGCGTGCCGCCGCCGCCGGACACCTGGGCGAGCTCGTCGCGCTGGCCCGGCGCATCGGCATGATCCAGGGCACGCTGCGGCCCCGGCTGCGCCAGCCCCGGCTGCTGGTGTTCGCCGGCGACCATGGCCTGGCCGTCGACCTGGATCCGCCGCACCACCACAGCACGGCCGCGCAGATCGATGCGCTGCTGGGCGGTCGCGTGCCGCTGCCGGCCATCGCGCACCAGCAAGGCCTGCTGCTCGACGTCGTCGACTGCGGGCTGGCCAGCGCGATGCCGGCCCGCCCCGGCATGCTGATGCGCAAGATCGCGCACGGCACCCGAAACTGCCGGGTCACCTCGGCGATGACGCTCGATCAGGTCAATGCGGCGCTGCGCGCCGGCATGGAGATCGCACGGGCCCAGTCGGGCAATGTGCTGGGCTGCGCCGGGCTGGGGGTCGGCTCGCTCGCCTCGGCCGCCCTGGTCATCGCCCGCATCACCGGGATGCCGCTGCGCGACCTGCTCGAGGCCGGCTCGGCCGCCGATGCGCCCGAGCTGGCGCGCGTGCTGGCGGTGCTGCAGGGCGCCCATGCACGCCATCCGATTCACCCGGATCCGGTGCAGTCGCTGGCCAGCTTCGGCGGCTTCGAGATGGCGGTGATGGTCGGAGCGATGCTGAGCGCGGCCGAGCGCCGCATGCTGATCCTGGTCGACGGCATGAGCGCCTGTGCGGCGCTGCTGGTGGCCTCGCGCATCACGCCCGAGGTGCTCGACTACACGCTGTTCTGCCGCAGCACCGAGCATCCAGGGCTCGACAAGGTGCTGGCGGGTTTCGATAGCGCGGCGCTGCTGGCCCTGGGCCTGGAGGCGATCGACGGCACCGGCACGGCGCTGAGCTGGCCGCTGGTGCGCGCGGCCTGCGCGCTGCTGACGGATGTGGACGAGCCGGTCGAGGACTCGCCCAGCGAAGACACCGCGCCGTCGGTTCTGGGCTGAGTCGACCCGCTGCCGTGCGCGCGGCTCAGCGCACGGCGCCGGGATCGCCCGCAGGACCGCCGGACGATCCCGCCTGCGCATCCTGCGGCTGGCCCGGCATCACGCCCGCGGGCACCGCCGGCACCTGAACCGGCGGGACCGGCGGTGCGGTGTCGGCCGCCAGCGCCGCCGGCACCGGCACGACGCGCGCGACACCCGCGGCCGGGCCGGGACCGGGGCCCGTCGCCTGGCCCGGCACGCCGGTGGCCGGCGGCGGCAAGCGCGGCAGATCCAGCGTGAGCTGAGCCGCCCCGCCCTGCGGTCCGATCTCCACCTGACGCGGACTGACCGACTGCAGCACCCAGCGCTCGTCGACCAGGCTGCCGACGCGCACCACCCGGGCCGGGCGGTCATCGACCGCCAGCATCGCCCAGCCACCGCCGCCGGACTGCGCCACCGCACCGATCAGGCGAAAGCGCGCGGCCGCCGCCGGGGCAGCGGGCGCACCGGCGCCCGCCGGCACCGCACCGAGCATGCGCAGCACATCGCCCCGCACGGCCTGGTCGGTCGCGACGGTCTGCGCCTGCGGCGGCAGGCCGCCCGGACGCACGCCCAGGCGCAGCCCCCAGAAGACCAGGCTGCCCGCCAGGGCCGCCCACACCAACCATGCTGTCCAACGTGCTGCCATGACGACGGATTATGATCGACGGCCTTGCCGTCTCACGGCCCGACAGGATTGCCCGAATGAAAAGTTCGCGTCTCGCCCACGCCGCCGCACGCGGCTTCACTCTGATCGAGCTGATGGTGGTGCTGGTCATCATCGGCGTGCTGGCGGCGCTGGTCGTGCCCAACGTGCTGGACCGCGCCGATGATGCGCGGGCCACGGCCGCCCGCACCGACGTCAACAACCTGATGCAGGCGCTCAAGCTCTACCGGCTCGACAACCAGCGCTACCCGACCAGCGAACAGGGTCTTCAGGCCCTGGTCGCCAAGCCGGCGGCGGGCCCGGCCCCGTCCAACTGGAAGCCCTACCTCGACAAGCTGCCCAACGACCCCTGGGGCCGCGCCTACCAGTACGCCAATCCGGGCGTGAAGGGGCCGATCGATGTCTTCAGCTACGGCGCCGACGGCCAGGCCGGCGGCGAGGGCAAGGACGCGGACATCGGCTCCTGGCAGTGAGCCGGACCGGGCAGCGCGGCTTCACGCTGCTGGAGCTGCTGATCGTCGTGACCATCGTCGCGCTGGCCAGCGCCGTCGTCACGATGGCCCTGCCCGACCCGGCCTCGACCCGGCTCGAGCGCGAGGCCTCGCGGCTGGCGGCCATCCTGGAGGCCGCGCGCGTGCAGGCTCGCGCCGGCGGCCTGCTGGCGGGCTGGGCGCCGGGTCCGGCCCGGCGCGACGGCGCGGCCGATGCCGACTTCCATCTCGAAGGCCTGGGGCCGGACCATGGTCTGCCCGAGCACTGGGCCGAGCGCGATCTCTCCGGCCAGCTCCAGATCCAACTGCCGCCAGGCCAGCGCCTGCTGGTGCTCGGGCCTGAGCCGGTGATTCCGGCGCAGCGCCTGGTGCTGCGCCTGGACGACCGCAGCGTGGTGCTGGGCACCGACGGCCTGGCGCCCTTCGCGGTCGTGCCGGAGAGCGCGGATGCGCAGCGCTGAACGCGGCCTCACCCTGATCGAGGTGCTGGTGGCGCTGACCATCGTCGCGCTGACGCTGGCCGCCGGCATCAAGGCCGCCGGCGCGCTCAGCGGCAACGCCGAGCGGCTGGAAGGCACGCTGGCGGCGCAGTGGTGCGCCGACAACCACCTCACCGGCCTGCGCCTGTCGCGCCAGCTCCCGGCCATCGGCGACACCGAATTCGGCTGCGAGCAGCTCGGGCGCAGCTACTCGGGCCGCGTCTCGGTGCGCCCGACCCCCAACCCGCTGTTCCGCCGCATCGACGTGCGCATGCTCGACGCCGACGGCCAGAGCCTGCTGGTCTACAGCACCGTCATGTCGAGGCTCTGATGGCACAGCCCTCTCGCCGAGGCCCGCGGGGCTTCACGCTGATCGAGCTGCTGGTGGCGCTGTCGATCATGGCCGTGATGGCCGCGATGGCCTGGCAGGGTGTCGACGCGGTGGTGCGCAGCCGCGAGATCACCCAGGCCCACATGGAGCGGCTGCTGCGGCTGCAGTCGGTGCTGGCGCAATGGGACACCGATCTGCGCGAGGTGCAGGACTCGCAGGTGGTGCCCGGCCTGAACTTCGACGGCGCCACGCTGCGCCTGACCCGCCGCCGCCCCGAGGGCCTGCAGGTGGTGGCCTGGACGCTGCGCGGCGGCACGCTGTGGCGCTGGAGCGCGCCGGCCGTCACCTCGACCGACGCGCTGCAGGAGCACTGGATGCGCAGCTACCAGCTGCTAGGCAACGAGGCCGGCACGCTGGCGATGCTCGAAGGCGTCGCGCAGTGGCAGCTCTACACCTACCACACCAGCAGCAGCAGCTGGAGCAACGCGCAGTCCAGCGGCGACGTGGCGCCGGCCGCCACGCCAGCCCCGCCGACCGAGAACGGCAGCCCGCCGGCCGATGCCGCAGCCCGGCCGCCCCAGGGCGGACCGCCGGGCGCCCCCGGCGCGGTGGCCGCCGCCCCGACGGTGATCGTCAACCAGGAGGTGCTGCCCGACGGCCTGCGCCTGATGCTGCGCTTCGGCGAAGGCGGCACCGCCACCGGCACGCTGCAGCGCGACCAGCGCCTGATCCATCCATGAGCACCGCGATGATCCGCCTTCCCCGACGCCAAGGCACCCGCGGCGCGGCCCTGCTCACCGCGATGATCCTGGTGACCGTGGTGGCGACGCTGGCCTCGGGCATGCTGTGGCAGCAGTGGCGCGCGCTGCAGGTCGAGGCGGCCGAGCGCACCCAGACCCAGGCGCAGTGGCTGCTGCAGGGCGCGATGGACTGGTCGCGCATGATCCTGCGCGAGGATGCCCGCAGCGGCGGCACCGACCACCTCAACGAGCCGTGGGCCGCGCCGCTGGCCGAGGCGCGCCTGTCGACCTTCCTGGCGGCCGACCGGCAGATGAGCGAGGGCATGCCCGACGCCTTCCTGTCCGGCCGCATCGAGGATGCGCAGTCGCGCTACAACCTGCGCAACCTGGTCCAGCAGGGCAAGGTCAGCCCGCCGGAGCTGCAGACGCTGACGCGGCTGTGCGAGTACCTCGGCCTGGGCGGCGACGTCGCGCAGCGGCTGGCGCTGGCGCTGCGCCGCGCCACGCCCGGCGGCGCCACCGAGACCGAGACCGGCTCGGTCGAGAACGGAGCCGCGCTGCCGCTGATGCCGCCCTCGGCCGACGAGCTCGGCTGGCTGGGCCTGTCCGAGCCGGTGGTGCGCACGCTGCGTCCCTATGTCGTGCTGCTGCCGCGCGAGACGCCGGTCAACCTGAACACCGCGCCGAAGGAGGTCATCGCCGCCGTCCTGCCCGGCACCGACCTGGCCGGCGCGCAGCGCCTGGTGCAGGCGCGACTGCGCGAGCCGCTGCGCTCGCCCGACGACGCCAAGCGGGTGCTGGGCGAGCGCGCGCTGACCGATGCGCGCCGCGTCAGCGTCAACAGCAGCTTCTTCGTCGTCAGCGGCGTGCTGCGGCTCGACGCGCTGGTGATCGCGCAGCGCTCGCTGATCGAGCGCCAGGGACGCGAGGTGCGGCT
>Ga0228700_1001850_pt1 | contig 12430 bp, 15 predicted proteins | sample McNCre317_Aug_MG_FD_178019 | JGI IMG/M metagenome (GOLD analysis project Ga0228700, IMG submission 178019) | Freshwater microbial communities from McNutts Creek, Athens, Georgia, United States - 3-17_Aug_MG | ecosystem: Environmental > Aquatic > Freshwater > Creek | place: USA: Georgia...
CACGCCTTTGCCATGCACGCGCGATGAGAGGACCTCGATGCGAGGCTCGCTCGGTGCACGCACAGAGCGAGCGGTCGTCTTTGTCATTCCACTGTAACCAACTGGTTCCGTTCGGGGGTATTCTTTGGGAGTCGCTTCCTCCCCCTTCTCTCGACCCCTGAAAGATGTACTTTTGTTTGCTTTTTCCACGCTTCAAAGTGTAACCTTTTCGCTTATTGGTCGGGTCATTCCAAGTCACCCCATCATCCACGATTGGAAGGTTGAATTGAAGGATCAGTTCGTGGAGATTTTTCTTCTCTAAATACTTCACTTTGATTTCTCGAAGCAGGCCTTCGAGGTAAACCTTCCGCTCTTCCTCGTTTAAGGCATTTTTAGCGTCCATCTGCTTACCAAAGATCTTGAGCCAGCCGACCCATTTAGCGTCTTTCTCGTGCCCTCGTTTTTGTAACTCTAGATTAGCCAGCTTTACTTCCAAGTCATCCATCGCACGCTTTGAGCCGTCAAGAGCGACCTCGTAAACATCAGCTCGAATTTCGCCTGAGTGGAAATTCAACACCATTTTGGCTTGCGCTTCTTTTGCAGCTACGAGCTGCTTTTTCACTTTGGTGATGTTTCGCTCAATCTCTTTTGTATCAACATCAGTTTGAGCCAACGGAGCACCCTCCTCTTTAAGAATCTTCCACTTAACCTCTTCACGCAAGAGGCTCGATTCTTTATGGATGTTCAGCACAGCATCCCATACCAACTTATCGGTAGCGGGAATGTTCAGTGCCCTCGACATTCCACAGCCTTCGTCACGCTTCCAAGGTGTTTCACTTCCTCCGTTCTTCACCCAATCACGCTCTTTTGAAGGGCAGTAATAGTGCTGCTCGTAGTTACTCGCTTTCTTACGTCCAGACATAGGCGTTCCACAATGGCCGCAGACCATCAGGTCTCGGAGCAAATAAAACTGCTTAGTTCTGTTTTGTTGCGAGACTCGACTTGTCACTCGTGTTTTCAATTTCTGAACAGCTTGCCAAGTGGTTTCGTCCACGATTGCTGGACATTGAATCTCATATCGGCGACCACTTTTTTTGTCGGCGTACTCATAAACGCCCTTGTAGTGAGTGTTCTTAATCAATGCTTGTATTGAGCCAATTGACCAACTACCAGCACGACGACGAGGAAGCACACCTTTTGCATCGAGAAGTTTTTTCAGATCTAACGTACTTAAGCCCTTTGCAGACTCTTGATAGATACGCTTAACCCAAACAGCCTCTTTCTTCTCTACAACGAGCTTCTTTTCCACCAACTTGTATCCGAATGGTGGTGGCCCACCGTGCCAAAAACCATCTTTCACCCTATTGATTTTTCCAAGTCGGGTGCGCTCTGCCCTGATGGCATTCTCAAATTCAGCGATGCCATCCAACACTTGCTTGAGAAATTTCTCTTGTGGGTTTGAAAGATCGAACTGACCGTCCTTCGTATAAAGCGTCACATTCTGTTTTTGACACTCATAGCGGACAGTTGTAGCAACGATGTCAATTCGTGAAATGCGAGACTGATCGTAGACAAAAAGGTGCTTGATTTCCCCTTCTCGAATCTTCAGTAACAACTCAGCCAAGACAGGACGCTCAGAGATTTCCTCGTGATGAGAGCTTTTCCCGCCTTCGTCCCAATGCTTGTACCCAAAACCTAGCTGACGAGCCTTCTTTTTACCCAGCTCAAGTTGCGTTTGAAGAGAGGAGCCACGATCCGCTTGTGACACCGTCGATACTCGGGTATAGATATGGAGAATTTGGTCAGTTTTACTCTTAGTCTTGCCTGCCATCTGCGTTTTACCTCTCGTGGGGTTCTAACCGACATAGTCTACGGGGCAAGCTCTGCCCACTTTAGGATGGCTTACGATACCGAAAACCAGAATCAAATTAGGATCGACCTGAGTTCTATTTTCTCGGACTATTCAAACGCTTGAAGCTCGAAATGGACATTACAACAGTCAACTACTACTCACAGAACGCCCAGACTGTTGCCGAGCGATATGAGTCCGTGGTGAGCAGCTTGTCTAAGAGCTTCGGAGAGGCTTTTAATCCCCGATCTAGGCTTCTTGATATCGGTTGTGGGTCAGGCCGAGATCTGGCTCTATTGACGTCTCTAGGCCACGAGAGTTTTGGTGTTGATGCCACCCCTGAGTTCGTGACTCTGAGCCAAAGTCTTCACCCCGAGCTAAAGGGCAAAGTTCTGCACGCTGCCTTGCCAAACTTTGAGCCTCCGTTTGGCGGTGGCTTTGATGGGATTCTTTGTTCTGCCGTCTTAATGCACATCGCCGAAAGAGAGCTGGCCCCCGCAGCATTGGCTATCAAGCGATGCCTAAAGGACCACGGACGCCTTCTGTACTCCGTTCCGAGCAAACGCTTGGATGTTGTTACTGAAAACAGGGACGCCAACGGTCGGCTTTTCGTTCCCGACCAATCCGACCGACTTCAGAAGATTTTTGAGCAGCTCGGTTTCAGCCTAATTTCAAAGTGGGATAACGCCGATAGCCTAGGCCGTGACTCGGTCGAATGGATTTCGGTTTTGATGGAACTAACAAACGCCTAAGACCGATGGCAACTGCTACGTTCATTCCAGTAAATCCATCAGTTGAAGACTGCTGGCGTGGAATCATCCTTTACGGACAGAACTCAGCCTCCTACAAATTCGCTTTGGCTGAGTCGCTGCTGCAGATAAACCCTCAAGCTGGACAACTGGTAAAGCTAGAAGACTTGGCCCCAGTATTTGGTAAGGCGATTGCAGCGCACATCTGCCATTCGCCCAAGCAAGGCACAAGGCCTGGGAAATTTCTTCAAAGTGTTCAGAACTACAACTCTGACGGAAATCTTGACGGTCTTGTGAAGGCCACATTAGCTGGTGGGTTTCAAGACGTCATTGATGCTTTTCACAATATTGGCACCAACTCTGTATTGCACAGATTCTTTATCGATGAACGTAAGGCGAACAAAGGCATTCGAATCACTGATGAGTTTTCGAAGCTAGCTGAAGGCATACAGATTGCCAACATCACGCAAGAGGTGGACTCTCGCTGGCGGTTGGTCGAAACGGCTTGGAATTTAGGAATTGCAGCGAACCACCTAGTTGTTCAGCACGATCACGAACTGGGTGAAATCTTCACTTTTGATTCAGCAAGACGGCGCAAGGGCGTTACAAGTAGTCGGGGGGCCTTGAATGGCTACCAAAAGGGGCGTTGCTTTTATTGCGCCGCAGATCTTCGGCTTCTAGGTGAAGATTTCAATACCGACGTGGACCATTTCTTCCCGCACAAGCTCAAACAGTCGAATTTTCATCTGAACCTCGATGGAGTCTGGAACTTGGTCTTGGCTTGTCAGTCTTGCAACAGAGGTCCACGTGGCAAGTTTGACCGAATTCCATCACTGCGACTATTGGAACGGTTACACACTCGTAACGAATTTCTAATTGGTAGTCACCACCCCTTGCGAGAGACGCTAATGAATCAGACAGGTGACACGCTTCAGAAGCGAATTAGCTTCTTATCAAAGATCTACAACAGTACGCAGCTAAATCCCGCAACAGCGTGGGAGCCGAATTTGATCGGTGAAGATTACTGAAAGACATTGATGAAAGATAAAGTCCTCGACGCAATTAAGTTGACGATTCCAGCCGTTGTTGTAATCAGCGTTGCCTACGAATTTTTCTACTTTCTCGGTATGGGATGGAGGTTAAGTCAGGCTCCGCTTCATACTCAGGACTTCATCCGTGGTTGGTTGGTATGGGGTGCCGTTTTACTTCCTGCTCTCTCGGGCAGCCTAACGACTTTTACTTTTTCCGTAACCAATCCTTTGGAACTCAACAATGAGCAGCCTGTGTCAATGAGCGAGGCTGAGACATTAATTTACGAATTAAAACGATGTTTGGTTCGTGTGATATTTTGGGGATTCTTCGCAATTGGTGTCACCCTACTGTTGCGGTTTATTGTGGAAGGCGAATATCGCCTTTATTCGCTGCAAACAAGCTTGCTGTGCCTTGGCTTCAGCGCATTAGTTCGGATGGCGTTTATAACTGGTGTACCCAAGTTTGATACTTTTTTGAAAATGATGGCTCTTGGGCTGTTGAGTTACTTCTGTCTTGTAGGGTTTGAAGATGGCACGAATGTGCTCGATGGTGAATTTCGATTGCCTGATACGGCGACAGTACAAACCACACGAATCTCAGGTGTAAACGAAACAGTAATTCGAGTGTTCGATCAATGGACTTTGATAAGACAGTCGCCAAGGCACTACGCTTGGATTAATCACCAATCAGGCGAGACGATTGAATTCCAAGCGTGGCGGAAACGGTACCAAGGTATCAGATGTGTATTTAACGAAAATGCTTGTTACTACGACAAACGGGAGAGCGACTCGTTTAAGTAGTCTGTAGGGTTTGGCCAATGATTGCTTGGCGCATCGTCGAATATGCCAGCTTCACCTCTTGGTCCTCGTTAAGCCATCGATGAATACTGAGTAGACTCTGTCCCGCCGAAAGCATAGCCTTCATTTCAGCAATTAGCTTCTGCTCGGCCTGGTTCGGCACTTTCTTGCCATCAACCACATTAAAGCCAAATCCACGGCGACCACCAACAAAGTACCCCTGCGCCTTTCTCATCTGTTTCACCTCGCTGATACGGCTGGCGATCCGCTCACGCTCAAAAGTGGCGAAGGCTGAAAGGATCGTGAAGATGATGGCTCCGACACCGTTACCAGTTACATCACCGCCAAGATCGATAGAGTGGACGCTAACGCCCTTCTCTTTAAGCGTATGGAGGACGTTCAAAGCGTCACGGGTGTTGCGGAAGCCTCGGTCTAGCTTTGGGAAGATAACAATATCCCCTGACTGCAGGGAGGCCAGCAGCTTAGAACCCGCAGGACGTGAGCCGAACTCTTGGCCTCCACTAACACCACGCTCCACGAATACATCGTTTTCGATGAGTTCTAACGCCCTTGAGGATGCGTAAGCCAATACCTGACGAACTTGCGCTTCCAGCGAGTCACCATCTTGGGCTTGGGTCAAAGTTGAAACACGGGTGTAGGCGTAGACGGTCATTTATGCGCTCCTGATAGAAATTTGGGAGCGAACTATTAGCGGTTTTCACCTTAAAGACAACAACTGCTGACGGATTACTGTGCAAATCCGTCAAAATCGGAAAAACAATAAATTTGTTGACTTTTTCCTTGGATTGGACGAGCTGATGATCTGGACTCCCGAACGCATTGCAGCACTTACTACTCAAGAGGTCAAAGACCTCGCTTCTAATGCCCTAGAACGTGGGCGAGCCGATGTGACCGACTTGTGCCAAAGGGAGCTTGACTCTAGGAAGCCCAAGCCAAGCCCCAAGTTTCAACTTCCTGAGGGCTTTACCAAGGTCGAGAGGAGTGCAAGGAGCAAGCGACTGGAGTCGGACTCTGACGATGCCCTCACAGCGTGTGCCAAAGAGCTACTAACAATCTATGACCTTAGTCCCAGTCGAGCAAAGGAACTCTCTGAGGGAACCAAGGGTTTTAAGGCGCACGAACTACTCAGCGCAAAGGGAGTATCGAAGGCTGGAGCAGCTCAAACCACTGGATTAGTAGCCTTTGATCGATTCATTTCATATCGACTAAAGGACGAAGCGTACGCTCTACTGTGCCTCCTAGTCGATTCAGCCGAATCCACAAGCGTTCAATATCAAGTTTTTGGCCCACAACGCCTTCTTGATAAGTTCGTTCCTTTGCAAGAACTACGCCCCTACCCGATGAACCTAGTCAGCATTGGAATTTACACAGGTGGTGAGGGTTTTACGACGTTCAATGAAGCGTCAGAACGATTCCGCTGGTTAATATCTCAGGTAGCTAATCCCCTCTGAGGAAGTTACCCCTGCCAACGTTTTCAATGTACTCGTTGGCTTTTCTCTTATGGCGACTAACTGTTGCCTCAATGTTTCTCTTCAATAGAAACTCAGGCTCAATCCCCTTTCGATCGCATTCTTCGAGTTCCATTTGGAACTGCGGAAGGATTCGCCCAACCTCCCATTGTTTGGAGCGTGGATTAGCCTTCACAAAGTCATACACCTTAAGAGATGTCAGTAAGCCCCTTATGTTCGGTTGACCTTTGAATCGGTAAAGGGCGTTGCTTTGTTTGGCGTATTGGAAACCCCTCTCTCCCTTGTGATGCACATCCAAAACTTGCTTGAACCGTTCGAGCAAATATTTCACAGGTAGGTTCATCGGAACACCTACCAAAAGAACGTCAGAGCTAATGGCATCAACTTCATCCCGCTTCAACACTCGCAGCGAATTGGTGTCACGGTCAGCGAAAAGGGTCGCTCCACGTTCGCCCTCTGACCACCATTGCTTGAAGTCGTCGCTCCTCACATCACCAAAATCTCGATAGACCTTGCTCATTTCAGGCGAGTCTGCATTGCCGTTATTTCGGCATACCTCTAGGTATTGCTCGTTGCGTTTGAGATAAGCCCACCAGCAGTAATAGATCGTTTCCCTCCAATATTTTTCAGGCTTAGGAGTTTTGACCGTCCCAAAGGTTGGGTGCTTGTACGGGAAGTGCTTTGGGGCAACTTTTCTAGGAGAAATAGGTGGTTTTTTCTTCATAAATCACAACACTTTGAATACTGCGAAATTAGATAGAAGGTGTGCATTTTTAACTAATCTGGTCCAATAGAGTCATCGATCAGGGGCTATAAACCCAATAAATCGATGCTTATTAAATCTTCAAATCACTTTAGGAGTCAAAAATGACCAAGAAAAATGTTAACACATCAAATATTAATAATGAAGTCACGAAAGCGGTTGAGGAGTTTCGTTCTTTCTTCAAAAAATCCGTGCTTGACGTACTCGAGATGGGGCGAGTTGTTTCGAGAGTTAAGAGCGATCTTGAGTCCGAACAGTTCAAAGATTTCTGCAAAAAGATTGGCTATTCAGACAAGTCAAGCTCAATCAAAAAATTGAAGCTGATCGGTGATAAGCACCAAGTATTGGCAAAGTTCGCATCTTCGCTGCCATCGAACTGGACCAGCCTTTACGAAATCACCAAACTCAATGAAGCTCAGATTGCGGCTTATGTAACTAGCGGTGCAATCCACACTCAGGTTAAAGGATCAGAAATCGCCGCATTGAACGGCAAGGAACCTTTCAACCGCAAGGAAGAAAAAGTCTCGAACGTAAAGCTCGAAGAAGTTCTATCTGGAACCTGTGGCTGCAGCTTTGTATGCCAGTTGGTCGATGTCAACGATGTCGCCTTAAAAGCAAAGATCCAGAAGTTTGTTGCTGAGCTAAAGCAGCAAAAGGCCAAGGTCAAGATCCTCGAATCTAAGGATTTCAAGTCGATCTTGCAATCCGACCTGAAGCAAGCAGCCTAAGGAGATGGAAATGATGGATCTAGATTGGGGGCAGAAATATCGCCCAAAGACTATCGATGAAGTGATCGTTCCAAAGTCACGAAGGAATTGGCTCAAGAACTTGGGTCAACAGCAAGGGGGTTTATCGATGCTTTTTTGGGGTAGAGCTGGCTGCGGCAAAACAACCGTAGCAAAGCTCATCAACCCCTCGAACACCCTGTTCATTAACTGCTCGACAAACAACTCAATTGACACGATTAGGTGGATAGAAGAAACGTTTGATTGCGGAATGGTGTTTGGCGGAAGGCGAGTATTGCTTCTAGATGAAGCGGACAACCTGACTGCTGATGCACAAGCCGCACTAAGAGGAGTTGCTGAAGAACTTTCGCCCTACAACGACTTTATCTTGACGGCGAACGATCCCAACAAGCTAACGGAAGCTATCAGATCTAGGTTCTTGCCAGTCGACTTTGACTTTGATGAAACCGAGGAATTGATTGATTACATCTGCGCTCGAATGCATCAAATTGCCTTTCTAGAAGGTTATGTCGAAGTGGATTCAGGACTGATTAGGGACATTGTTAAAAAGCGGTTTCCTGATATCCGTCGCATCACAAAAACATTGCAACACGAACTTATGAACCAGGAGAACAGCTATGAAAGTTTCTGAAACAACCAAAAAGATTCTGAAGAACTTTGCCGACATTAGCCCTAATTTCATCGGGCAAAAGGGCCACAAGCAGCAAGCCAAAAACAAAGGCAATTCGTTCGTTGCCTATGCAACGATAGAAGAAGACTTCCCTGTTGAATTTGGAATTCAGAAATTCGACAAAATTGTGAAATGTATGGAGAGGATTCCAGATGCTGAATTCAACATCTCCAAGGATTCTCTGCGTGTTGAAAACACTCTAAGCAGCGCAACTTTTGGAACAGTTTCCGCTGAAACGCTAGGCAAGATCGCCAAAACAATTGATGTTGAGTACCTCGATGTAAAAATTTCAGTTAGTCAAAAGCTAATTAAAGACCTTCTCGACTATGCACGGTTGATGAAGGTCAACTCAGACTCAAAACCCAAACCGAAGTTCGGCACTAAGAACAAGGAATATGACTCGCTAGTAATTGAAGCTAACGCCTCCGACCTATTTCTTCAAGTTCAAGAGCAGCGCAATTATGCAAACCAAACCTTCAGAGTAAATGTTGGCAAAACTTCTGAACTTTTCAAAATACATCTAAACCTAGATGAGTGGAAATTTGTGGACGATGACTATGTCTTGGAGCTGTGTCTAGAGAAGAAAATCGCACGACTCACATCAAGCAAATATCCAGTCACATACTATCAAAGCATCGACGTATTGGAATGAAATATTTTTTGTAAAGACCGCTTCCGAGCGGTCTTTTTTTATAAATAGTAACGAACGTTAAACGAGTCCAGAGCCTTAAACGTTTGCTGAGTGGTCGCCTTGTTTGCGTCCTAATTTCTTGGCAGCTCTGGGCGTAACCCTTAGACCATCTATCAATTAGGAGACTATAAATGAACGATAACTACCGACTGGGAGTGACTACAAAAGAAGCAAGCAAGAACCTGAGAATGACCTTCGACTGGATGATGAACAACCGAGATTGGCAACTCTTTGCTGCAACAGTGACTATGAAGACTAAGAGACTGCAAGCATCCAAGCAGCCAATCGAGAATATGAAGAGTTGGACGACGTACAACTACCAGCACCGTGTTCTGAATAAGGTCAAAAGACGTCTGTGTCGTTCGAGTTCAAATTGGAACTCGGTATTACCAATCGATTACATCTTTCAGTATGAGTTCGAGCAGGGCAGCTACTTCAAGCCAGTTCCAAAAGATGGTGCGCCACATCACATACACGCCGTTTTTCCTGTAAAAAAAGACTGTGCAGGGCGTATTTTTGACTTTGCAACTCATCAGCTAGATCGCCGACTGCATAAAGACCTTAGATCCCTCGATTGCGTCTCGTCTTTTCTGATCGAACCACTTCGCTACGAGGATGGTCACACTTGGTTGAGCTATATGCTGAAGGACAAGACACCTGAACAGTTGACCCTCTGATAGGCCTCGGTATTACTGACGACAAAAAACGCCTAAATAGAAAAACCACAAAAAAAGGAGTTTTGCGTGTTAAATAAGGTCTCTAGAAATCAATTCCTAGGCGTTCGCTCAACCAACGATTTCGTAAATAAGTTCGATGGTCTTTGCGAACGTCTTGGCTACAACCGTTCCGAGGTGATCCGCTATTGCTTGAAGAAGTTCTTCAACGAGCACTACAACAACCCCGAGAACTTCAAGCGTGCTCGTGCGGATATGTTTTGATGTTGAGTCTTAAGGAGTGGATGCGAATCCGTAAGAAGAAGGAAAAAAATAATGAGCAACGAAGCAGTCAAACTCACGGAGAAAGCGGGAACCTCAATCAGCAAGGACAAGCTACTAGAGGCAATCCGCAAGTCGCCCAACAAACAGTTCACGTATTCGCAGTCCCCGAACTCTAAGGTGGTGACCGTAGTTCTTACGCTGTAGGTCGCTGAGACTGCAGACTTGCGTAGTAGTCAGTTACATCCTTGCAAGTAAGCTGCATTGATTCACTCACCAGTTTGATTGTTGTCAGAACTTTTTCAAAATCCTCACCGTCCATATTTCTGGCTTCTCGAAAAGATTTGTCGATTTGAATGTCAAGCTGCCGTACGGTCGCAATTGAAATCATTACCGCTGTCACGAGTTTTGACGATGGTAGGTCGTGCAAAGGGATTTGTTTGAACGCAGCAAGCAAATCAGTTAAGCAATCTAAGTCGTAGTATTTACGCTTGGTGGAAACATCGTAAATAGCTACGGCATCAGGCAGCTCGTTTTGAATATGTTTGATGCGTTCTGATGTATTTTTGAAAATTTCTGCAACTGACTCCGTCAACATCAGTCGCCTCTCATAATCCTCAATTGCTTTTAGCCTGATACTGTTTTTGTACTGATTCTCAGACTGCGTACTGGCTGCACTCGAAGCACAGTAAATCGCAAAGAAAACGCCAACGGCTTGAATCCAAGCAGCCCAATCGCTAGCTGAAAGTTTGCAAAATATTTCAGGAATCCAGTTCATTTTTCTGATAGGTGACAGCCTGCAATCAGCTTCAGGATAGCAGCATCGTTTGCATTAACTTTAGCAATGAAGCCACCAGCTTGTGTTCCGACTTTCAAGGTGAATTCTTCTGCAACTATTCGCTTAATGGCTTCCTTGTCTACATCCGCAATCACCATATTGGGTTCGTCTGAGATAAAGAAAAATCCAACTTTCTCAGCTGACGCCCCAAGCGAAGGATTCCAGATATCAACATCTGGATTTCCAAATACTTTGTCAATGTTTGAAGGTACAAGCGGTCCTGTTCGACCTGACTGTGCCCAAGTTGAAACAAGCAATGACAAGTCTTTGTCATTCACGCAAAACAGCACAACTTTAGACATTAACTTGCTCTGATTTGAGCTTGTGTAAAACCTACTCACAGAAACAGTTTTTTCTTTTCCGTCAATCGAGGTTTCTTCCTCCCAATTGTTTGTTGCATTGAGAATCGTATTAACGCCCCAAACTGCATAAGCAATAAGCAGGACGCCAATTCCAAGTCCAAGCCTGAAGTGGATTTGCCCCTCGCTATTCTCTGGTGCAGAGCCGTAAATGTTTGGTTCGTTGGATGATCGTTTTGCTGACCAGTAAATCAATGGGATCATCCCAACGATAGTGAATGAAATCAAATACCACCAGCCTGACTTACCAATGTCGTGAAGCCTTCGAACTGAAAGTCCTAAAAATGGCATCACCAACAAGAAATCTACGAGAGATGGGATCTTTCTAAGCACCTCTCTTGATTCAATTGATGAGTCAGAAAGCACCGATACAAGGTATCCAGTGATTGCAACAACTATGAAGTAAAAATTTGAATAACGCCAAAACTCTTCACGTGTAGATCTGCCAGAAAGAGTGAATGATTTATTGATCGTTTGACCGATTTGTGTGAAGTAGTGCATTGCGCTTCCTAATGAACGGTTTCATTACTGAGATTAATTGAAGCCGTTCTTTTTCCTGAACTGTTCCATCTCTTGTTTTTGCTTACTGAAGTTCTTATCGAAATCGTCTTGGCTCTTTTTGAAGTCCTTATCAAAGTCGGCCATATCCTTTTCAACTTTCTCTCGAAAAGCATCACTTCGCTGACTCATCTTGTCGTGCTCATCCGAAATCTTGTTCCATTGAGGCAGGAAGAAAAAGAAGAAGAACAGTAAAGCAATTACGAATCCAACTTTTGTTGAAGTAATCTGGAAATTCACATAGTTATTTGCGGCTTTACCAAGGAGGTGCGTACCAGCACCTACCGTGTTTTCTGCGCCAACAGTTTCTAATAGTTTTCTTTTGGCCAGTGTGAACTCGTCTTCAGATAAGACTCCTTCACTTTGTAGCTTTTTTAATTTTTCAAGTTCTGAAGCGATATCCATACAAAAACCTTTTAGTTGAGGATTTCTTCGGCTTAAGAGAAGGGGGGGGGTCAGAAGCTCGACTTAGCTCTTATCAAATGAGTATTTTTATTCTAATCAATTAAGTCAGATCGCAAGCGCAGGTGTCTTGAGCTAGTTTTGCTAAACAGTAAAAATTTCAATGGCACGAATTTCTAGCCTTGGAGATGCGTTAAGTCGCTTAACCCTCCCTACCCCCTTCTTGTAAATAGAAAACACGCTCTCGGCTCCTAGAAGGCCTCCTCGGGGTGCTCTATAGCCCTCGGTGACCAGTGCATCGGCTATGGCCTTGAAGGTTAATCCTTTAGTTTCCCTCATCCAGAACACTCGCTCAAAGAGTTCCTTTTGATACGAGGAATAGGCTCCGAGCATCAGAGCCCCCGTAGTCAGCACCATCTGAAAGCGGACGAGAAAACCACCCTCAGAAATACCCCCGAACGGAATTACTCCACCGTGACCGACTTAGCTAGGTTACGCGGCTTGTCCACATCCGTGCCACGCGCGCACGCCGTGTGATAGCTGAGCAACTGCAACGGCACCACATGCAAGAT
>Ga0228700_1001851_pt1 | contig 12415 bp, 14 predicted proteins | sample McNCre317_Aug_MG_FD_178019 | JGI IMG/M metagenome (GOLD analysis project Ga0228700, IMG submission 178019) | Freshwater microbial communities from McNutts Creek, Athens, Georgia, United States - 3-17_Aug_MG | ecosystem: Environmental > Aquatic > Freshwater > Creek | place: USA: Georgia...
ATGTCCACCGAAATACGGGTCATTTCCATGGTGGCCGACTTCGAGCCCAAGGTGTTGGCCTCGCGGTGCAGCTCTTGAATGAGGAAGTCCAAACGCTTGCCCACACCCTCGGCCTTGCCGCCTTTGGCCAGCAAGTCGTCCATTTCGTCAAAGTGCGACACCAAGCGGGTCAGCTCTTCGGCCACGTCAATGCGAATCGCAAACGACGTGGCTTCGGTCAAGGCACGGTCTTGGGCAGCTTCGGGCAAGGCGGTGCCTTCGGTCAAGGCCATGGCGTCGCGCCAACGCTCCAAAAAGCGCAAGCGTTGTTGCTCCACCAGCTGGGGCACCAGTGGCGCGGCCTGTGTGGCCAGCACGCGCAATTGGCCAATGCGCTCGCGCAGGGTTTGGGCCAAGCGTGCGCCTTCACGTTCGCGGGCGTCGCTGAGTTGGGTCAGGGTGGTTTGGGCCAGCTTCAGCACCGCAGGGCCAATGTCGGCGGGCGCGGCAGATTGGGCCGTGGCCAAGCGCAAGACATCGGCCACCGACAGGCCGTTGGCTGTTGGCAAGTGAGTGTGTACCAGCGCTTGCAGTCCTAACAGGCGTTGCAGCAGGGCAGGGGAGGGTTCGGCAAAGCTGGTGTCAGCCGTGCTTTCAATGTTGGCGCGTACTTCGACCTTACCGCGCTTGAGGTGCTTGGTCACTAGCTCGCGCATGGCGGCTTCGTGCGGGCGCAGCTCTTCGGGCATCTTGAACGTCAGGTCCAGAAAGCGGCTGTTGACCGAGCGAATCTCCAGCCCCAAGCGCAGGGCAGGGCTGTTGGCGATGTCAGAAGTCAGCTCGGTTTGCGCACTGGCATAACCGGTCATGCTGTAAATAGGCATGGTGTGGCGTTTCGTATCAAAGACGAGATTATCTCAGGCCCGCAGTGGCACTTTGGGGCCGGTTCGGATTGCCCGACAATCGATGTTTTACCGACCCCTTCAAACGCTTGATCAAAGCCAAACAAATGACCACCACCTTGCCCGCCTCTCGCCACACTCGCGCTGCCGACCAATTGCGCCCTGTGCGCATCACCCGCCACTACACCATGCATGCCGAAGGCTCGGTGCTGATTGAGTTTGGCCACACCAAAGTGCTGTGCACCGCGTCGGTGGAAGAAAAAGTGCCCGGCCACAAAAAAGGCTCGGGCGAAGGTTGGGTCACCGCCGAATACGGCATGCTGCCCCGCGCCACCCACACCCGCAGCGACCGTGAAGCCGCGCGCGGCAAGCAATCGGGCCGCACGCAAGAAATTCAGCGCCTCATTGGTCGCTCGATGCGGGCTGTGTTTGATCTGAAGAAACTGGGTGAACGCACCATTCACTTGGACTGCGACGTGTTGCAGGCCGACGGTGGCACACGCACTGCCAGCATCACCGGCGCATTTGTGGCGGCACAAGATGCCGTGAACAAGCTCATGGCCGCAGGCAAAATTTCTGAAAGCCCCATCACCCAAGGTGTGGCCGCGATTTCGGTGGGGATGTTGGGCGATTTGCCTTTGCTCGATTTGGAATACATCGAAGACTCTGCTTGCGATACCGACATGAATGTGGTCATGACCAGCGCTGGCCACTATGTGGAAGTGCAGGGCACTGCCGAAGGCTTGCCCTTCACGCGTGACCAAATGAACGCCTTGTTGGCCTTGGCCGAAAAAGGCGTGCGCGAACTCATCGCCATGCAGCAAGAAGCGTTGCAGTCTTGAGCTACAACATCGGCTGACATCTATGACACCGGCGTTGAAAACAATCGTTCTGGCCTCTAACAACCAAGGCAAGCTCGCCGAGTTGCAAGCCATGTTTGCACCACTAGGTGTCGAGTTGGTGCGTCAAGGTGATTTGCACATTGGCGAAGCCGAAGAACCTTTCCACACCTTTGTCGAAAACGCCTTGGCCAAAGCCCGTCACGCAGCGCGCGAAAGCGGCTTGCCCGCCGTGGCCGACGATGCAGGCCTGTGCGTCGACGCCTTTGGTGGTTTGCCCGGTGTGCAAACCGCTTACTACGCCACCCAGTTTGGCTACGCCAAAAGCGACGACAACAACGTGCGCGCCTTGCTCGAACAAATGGCGAACGTGGACAACCGCCGCGCCGCCCTGGTCAGCACCCTCGTGGCCGTGCGCCACCCTGATGACCCTGAGCCGCTCATTGCCGTGGGCCGTGCGGCGGGCGAAATCACGCGTGCGCCTGTGGGCAGCAACGGCTTTGGTTTCGATCCCATCATGTTCATCCCGCGTTTTGGTAAAACCTTTGCCGAGCTACCCATCGAGGTGAAAAACGCCAACAGCCACCGTGGCCAAGCCGCGCAGCAAATGCTTGCGCTCATGCGTGAGCGTTGGTTTGCTTGAGGCTCGCATAAAGCTACGTCGATGACCCAAGACATCCAACACCTCATGCGCCCCGGCACGCTGTCGCTGAGCAGCTTGCCGCCGCTCTCGCTGTATGTGCATTTGCCGTGGTGCTTGAAGAAGTGCCCGTACTGCGACTTCAATTCGCACGAAGCCCAAAGCAGCGTGGGTGGCGAGCTGCCCGAGCAGCGCTACTTGGACGCCCTGTGCGCCGACCTGGAGCACAGTTTGCCCCTCATCTGGGGCCGTAGCGTGCACAGCATTTTCATTGGGGGTGGCACGCCCAGCTTGTTTTCGCCGGCTGCGATTGAGCGGTTGATTAGCGACATGCGTGCACGCTTGCGCCTAGAGGCCGATTGCGAAATCACGTTAGAGGCCAACCCAGGCACGTTTGAAAAAGACCGCTTTCGTGCTTTCCGCGCTGCGGGCGTGACCCGCTTGTCGGTGGGCGTGCAAAGTTTCAACGATGCACATTTGCAAGCCTTGGGCCGTGTACACAACCGCGCCCAAGCCATTGCAGCAGTCGAAGAAGCGCGTGAAGCTTTTGACACCTTCAACCTCGACTTGATGTACGCCTTACCCGGCCAAACGCTGGCGCAGTTGGACGAGGACCTGGACATGGCTTTGTCGCTGTCACCTCCGCATTTGTCGGTGTATCACCTCACCATCGAGCCCAACACGGTGTTTGCCAAATTCCCGCCCCAAGTGCCAGAGGACGATGACGCCTACGCCATGCTCGACCGCATCACCGAGCGCACTGCCGCTGTGGGTCTGCACCGCTACGAAGTGTCCGCCTACGCCAAAGACAACCACCGCTGTTGGCACAACCTCAATTACTGGCAGTTTGGCGACTATTTGGGCATTGGTGCTGGCGCACACAGCAAACTCAGCTTTGCCCACCGCGTGCTGCGCCAAGTGCGCAACCGCGACCCACGCCTGTTCATGGACCACGCGCTAGACACCAAGCGCGCAGACCGCGCCGTGGCCCAAAGCACCGAGGTGGCGCGAGCCGAGCTGCCGTTTGAGTTCATGCTCAACGCCTTGCGTCTGCGCCATGGTTTTTCGTTGGCCGACTTCACCGATCGCACCGGCCTGCCCGTGACCGCCATTCAGGCAGCACTGACCGAGGCCGAGGCCAAAGGCTTCATCACACGGGACTTCCAGCGCGTGGTGCCCACCGAGCGTGGCTTTGATTTCTTGAGCGATTTGCAATCTTTGTTTTTGTCTGAGGCCTGAAGCAAAAGCAGGCCAAAGACACATTACAATGTCAGCTGAATTCAACTGGAAGCGTGGCAGAGTGGTTGAATGCACCGGTCTTGAAAACCGGCGAAGGTGTGAGCCTTCCGTGAGTTCGAATCTCACCGCTTCCGCCAAACAAAAAACGCACCCTGTGAGGTGCGTTTTTTCTTTTCCCCACGCACATCCCTCCAGTTCGGCCGTCGGCAAGTCATTGCCGCTTCAGGCGTGGCACGCCTTATGCATGTTTGCCACCAATTGGACCCACCAATTACCGCAACAAGGAACACACGGAAATGACCTGAACTTCTTGAAGGAGCCTTCTATGGAACCCACAAGCATGATGCGTGTCAACGCCCACCCCGGCAGCTACGGGGGGCACGGCAGTACGCCGCAAGATCGGCAGCACCAACGACGCCAAAAAATACTGGCACTGTTTGAGGCGGTCGAGCACGGCCACTTAGAAGCTTCCAAGCACGCCCTCAAGATGTTGCTGAATGTCGACCATGCGCTCAGCACCGATGCGCAGTTTGTGCGCCTGTCTAAAGCGCTCGATGCAGCCCATGTGTACTTGGCGCAGCAAATCGTGCGTGAGATCAAAGCCAAGCTGATCAATGCCACGCCTTTGGCCGCGCACGCTGCGCATGTGCCGCACCTACCTAAGCCGCACACGCCAGACGGCATGCATTTTGTAGATACGCGGGCTTGAGCGGTGATGTTTTAGCGCGTCTTGGCTCTGCAAGCCGCTTGCAGGTCGCGGTCGCGAATAAAACCGCATTGACCACTGCCACCGCCTGTTTCAGCGCGGCACATGGCTTGTAGATCGCTGTCACGGATAAAGCCGCACTGGCCGCTACCTCCGCCTGTAGTGGCGCGGCAATAAGCTTGCTTGTCTGGGTTTTGAATGAACCCGCATTGGCCCGAGCTGCTGTGCGTGTTGGCACGGTCTGCGCTGGCACGGCAGGCAGTCTGCATGTCGCGGTCACGGATGAAGCCGCACTGCCCGCTGTCGCCGCCTGTTTCGGCACGGCAACGCGCTTGCAGGTCGCTGTCGCGAATAAACCCGCAGTGGCTAGAGCCACCGCCGCTGATGGCGCGGCAATAGGCTTGGCGGTCAGGGTTTTGGATAAAGCCGCAATCGCCTTGTTGCGCATGAATGTGGACGCTTGCTAGCAGGCAAGCTAGCCATAGCCACAAGCGCAGATGAATGTGGTTGAACACTGGGTGTCTCAGTGCGTGCGCTGCTGCAGCTCATGCACCAGCAACACCACACGCGCATCAGGTTCGTCGAATCGGACACCATGTTGGTACTCAGGCTTGGTATCGGCTTGGTTGTTGCGGTGGACGAGTTCGACGTTTTGTATCTTGCCGCTCATGTCGGCTTGTTCGGATTTGCCGGTAGATTGCAAGTCAAAGCGCAAGCGCAGTTGCACAGTGCTGCCGACTTCACCCAGCTTGTGCGGGCCCACGATCGATGTGCCACCGCCACTGATGTCGTGCAAATGAAAGTTGCCCAGATGGTGACCAGACGTTGATTCCAAAATCTCGATGGGCAACGAAGTGCGCACGCGCAGGTGCGAGCGCATGGGGCTTTCATAAATTTCTTCCGGAAAGCTCATGAGCATGTAGTTGCGTGGGTTCAGCAGCATGGTGTTGATGCGGCTTTTGAAGGTGAAGATGGACAAGCCCGAGAACAAACGCACTTCGACAGTCATGCCTTCGTTCAGGTGCACGATCCAGCCATCGTCTTGCGGCACACGAAGCATTAAAAACTCATTTTCTACCCAACCAATGATGCTGGTGTAGTGCTTGTGGGTACTTTTGCCATCTTGGATGAGCTGAACGCGCTGGCCCACTTGAAACTTCATGTCGGCAAATTTTGCTTGATGGATGGGGTGCTCGTGATTTGTCATGTGGGTGCTTGAGTTTGTGTTTCAATTCCTATCATAAAGACAGTTGATTCTTGTGGGAGGAGTATGTTCAAGCGCCTTGTTGCTGTGCCTTTGCGTGCCTTGAAGTGGTTGGCTTTTGGGTCAATTCAATTTTCAGAACAAGAAGAGTATTTGGAGTTTCGTTACAAGTTTTTGATCGTGCTCATGCTCACAGCCGCTGCGTTGACAGGGCTGTTCATCTTGGGGCTGGTGAGTCAGATCAACCTGATTGGTTGGGCGCATGGACGCATGATGATTATTTATGTCACAGGGACTGCGTTCTTGTGGCTGCTGCTGCGGGGCTCGCCGCAACGTTTCAAGCGCATTGGTTGGACCTATGAAGTGCTGAGTTTGCTAGAGAGTGGCTCAGCGTTGGTGCACGTGCCAGTGGATGAGTTACGCGTGTTGTGGCTTTACACCAATATTCCGTGTGTTTTTATTTTGCTGGGACAACGTGCAGGTTGGGCTGTGACGGGGTTGACGATGGTCGGTTTTTTGATGGGGAACGAACACCTTGAAAAACCGTACTCCCCCAGTGCAATGGCGACAGGCGTTTTGGCCATGGTGTATTTGGGGGTGTCGTTCCATGCGTATGTGGACCGCTCAATTTCATACTTCAAACGCATGCGCGACTACAACAACCAATTGCACGATTTGGCCAGCCATGACCCTTTGACGCGTGTCTTCAACGCAGGGGCGTACTACCGCGCTTGTGACCAACAAATTCACGCCAGTCAACGCGCCAACCAAGCATTTGCCGTGTTGTTCATTGATTTAGACCATTTCAAATCGATCAACGACACCTACGGTCACGCGGTGGGGGACGATGTCTTGCGTACAGTGGCGCAGACCTTGCAAAGCCAAGTGCGTCGCAGTGACATTGTGGGGCGCATTGGGGGCGAAGAGTTCTCGGTTTTTTTGCCCAACACACAGGTCTCAGGTGCGACGCAGTTGGCTGAAAACTTGCGTGTGGCGATTGAGTCCATCCATATCGAGGTGAATGGTGTGCGTCTGAAAATCACCGCCAGTATTGGCGTGGCGGCCAAGCGTTTTGACCAAGAGACCATGCAGGCCATTCAGCAACACGCTGACCAAGCGATGTACGAGGCCAAACGCGCAGGCCGCAACCGTGTGTCGACCTTTGGCCCTGACGACGCGGGGGTGGCGTTGCCTTCGACGTGATGGCGCGATGTGAATCAGCGGCCTAAGGGCCAAATCCACTGTGCGTCGAGGTATCGGTACACATAACCTGGCCCGTTCAGGCCCACGGTTTCACTGCGACCTGCGCGCAGTTTGAGATACGAGTTGCCGCGTACAGGACTGGTGAGTTGCAGCTCGGCCAAGCGGGCAGGGGTGTGGCTGTCGTTGTTCACTTGTTGACGGCCTTCGCCCAAGCGGGCATACCACTGCCAGCCCTCCACACGACGACGCCAACCGATGAGGCCCACGGATTCGCTCAAGCGGTCTGGGTTGAAGTAGTTGCCGCTTGTTGCGCCGTTGGCGTCGCCTAGCTGGTGTTTATAAGCCCATTGCAAGGTAATGCCTTGGTCTGGCCATGCGTCCCACACCGCGCGGGCGCGTTGTTGTTGGCGGTCTTGTCCGTCGGAGAAATGGGTTTGTGCGAGTGAGCCCACCACGGTGACACGCGGATGTGCTTGGTAGTCCACATTGCCGCCCACCAAGTCGTAGTGAATGCCTTGTTGCAATGCACCGATGGACTCAACCCAGTCGCGGCTGGCAAAGACTCCCCAGTTCAATTGCGAATTGAAGGCCGCGTTGTAGTTCCAGTCACCAATGACCGTGGTTTTTTCAGGACCTTGGTTGATGCCTACCTTCAGGCTGTAGCCGAGGCCCGTGAGTGCGTCTAGGTGTTGCGCGGTGTAGTTCACGCCGTGGCCGCTTAAGGCCGTGCCGTTTTGTTGGTAGCGTTGCTCTTGCCACTCGACGCCTTGCCATTTAAGGCCGTTGGTGTAGCTGGGCATGGCGGTGGCAAAAGCTTTGTGAACGCTCAAACCGTCACTGTCGCTGGATTGGCTCCAAGAAGGTGAGAGGGCCCATGTGGTGTCTGCCGCCAAGGCTTGTGTGCTCAGGCCAAGTGCGGTGAGTGTGGCCAGCACAGAGATGTGGTGTTTCATTTGGTTCCCCATGTTTTGCGCAAGTTCAGCACTTCGCTGATGTAGCCCCACACACAGGCGGGCTGCAAGATGATGCTGTACACCAAGGTGTAGGACAGCAAACCTAATCGGTTGCGGCGCACTTTCAAACCGACTTCGTCAAACGTGGCTTTGCTGCGCGCGTACATCAACGTGTTCATCAAAAAACTGATTGGCAACAAGGCCAAGGTCATGGGGCCCACAATCCAGAAGTGGCCAAACATGGCCAGTATCAATCCCGGAATAAACCCGAGGCTGTAGGCCAAGTCCATGAATGGAAACAGGGTGTTCCACCAGATGTAAAACACAGGCAGGCGACGTTGCAGCAAGATGTCAGGTGTCATCTTGAATGCCTCAATCAAGCCACGTGACCAACGCTGGCGCTGGCGAATGAATTGCGTCAAGTTGTCAGGACATCGGGTAAGGGCAATGGCATTTTCGGCATGGCCCACGCGATGGCCCGCACGCAAAATTTTCCAGGTGAGCACAATGTCTTCGCCCACGGTGTGGGGCCAGCCGCCCACCTCTACCAAAGTTTCGCGGTCGTACAATGAAAACGCACCTTGTGCCACCAAGGTGCCTTGAAACAAAGACTGAATGCGCTTGATGGCGGCGATGCCAAAGAAGTAGTCCCACTCTTGCGCTTTGGTCAGCCAGTTTTGGCGTGAGTTGCGAATCAAAATGGCACCTGCGACTGCACGGGTGTTGGGTGGGTCAGCCAATCGACGGCCCACCAAGTTTTGAATGCCGTCTTTCCAAATCCAGCAATCGGCATCGACCGTGATGACGAATTGACTGCTGCATTGCGCCAGGCCTTGGTTGAGCGCGTTGGCTTTGCCGCCGTTTTTTTGTAGGTCTAACAAATTGAGGTTGGCGTACTCGGGCAACAGGCCGCGCACGATGTCGGCGGTGTTGTCTGCCGAACCATCGTTGATGACGGTGATGTGCAGCTCGCCTGGATAGGTTTGGCGCATCAGGCTGCGCACGGTGTCTTCAATCGACTCAGCCTCGTTATACGCGGCGACTAACACAGTGACACTGGGGTAATGGTCGTGCAGCGGTACACGGGGACGTTTGTCCAAAGCCAAGGCCACCATGATGAAAGCATTCATGAAGCCGGGGATGATGGCAATGAAGCCAATTAAAAAACCGGCAATGAATGGGGTGGTGTGTTCGCTGAGTTGTTCATACCAAGGAATGGAGAGCCAAATCGATAAGAGCATCCATGCGGTAGAGATGGCAACGGTGATGATGAACTTCCAACGAATCGTGATGTAAGGCATTTAAGAGGCGTGTGCGTTTGGCAGCGAGAGCCAATGTGCAAGTGGTTGAGGGTGAGAAAAGAGAAAGCCTTGAACCAAGTGACAGTGGAGTCCTTGCAAGGCTTGGCATTGTTCGGCGGTTTCTACGCCTTCGGCAATCAGCTCAATGCCAAATTCTTGCGTGAAAGCCACCGCCGCTTTGATGATGGCGTAGACCATTGGGTGATCGATGTGTTGTGCAAATTGTTTGTCGAGTTTGATCACATCAAAGGGCAAGGTGTGCAAGCGACTCAGGCTGGATTGGCCAGAGCCAAAGTCATCCATGACGATGCGCACACCGCGCTGGCGTAAGGCGTGCAAGCCATCGATCACAGGCTTTGAAATGCGTTGGAAATAGGTTTCTGTGATTTCAAAATCCAAGTGCTCAATGGTGGATGGCGGCAAGGCATCTAGCCAGCCGTGGATGTAGGGCAAAAAATCCAGCGCCGTGATGTGTCGGATGGAGAGGTTCACACCCACCCGAATGTCGGGGTACTGTTGCAGCAGTTGCGGCACATCGTGTGCGAGTTGTGCCAATACCAAACGTTCGAGTGGCGCGATCAAGTCCACCTGTTCCGCAACTGGAATGAACTGATCAGGCAAAACCTCACCCCAGGGTCCAGGGGCAATGCGGCACAGGGCTTCTACACCCACGAGTTTTTGTGAAGGTAAGGCGTTTTGTCCTTGGTACACCAAATCGATTTTTTGATGCGCAATGGCAGACAAGAGCGCTTGCTGGATGTGGGGAATGCGACTTGTTAAAACATCTGGTTCCATGCGGTCATTTTCCTATTCAATGCTGGTATTTTTAGAAAAACGATGTTTGATTTGCTTTCAAAGCAGATGCGGTTGCAACTTTGAGTTCTATCGTTTTAGTTTTCGTCCAGACGCCCTTCGATGTTGTGTGGCAAGTTCTCCATAATGGCTACAAACGTTGAAAAAGGTGAGGGTTATGACAGACACAGAGCGACGTCATCCAGAGAATGCTCCGTTACGCGAGAAGATCAATCACATCCAACGCGTGAGTGAACAGCTCCAAACCTCCGTGGCGCAAATTCATGTGCAAACCGTGGCTTGGGCCCGTGAAGGCAAGGTGGTGGATTTACCCAGTGCTGATTTGGCGGGTCACTTGTCGCACGTGTTTCAACAGCAGCGGGCAGCATTGGCTCAACTTCAAGCAGACATCCAAGGCGCGACAACGCGCCTAGCAGCGCCTGCATTGATCACCGATGAAGAACTGGCTGCTTTGATGAAGTGATGGCGATGCGCGCGCGTTAAAATCAACGCAACTTCCAAAGCCAACTCTTGCGGTTGGCTTTTTTATTTCGGCGAGGGTCGAAAAGCAAAGGCAACCTGTGTTCAAAAATGTGATGGTGTATCGAATCGCTGAGGGCTGGCGCCCCAGCCTTGAGCAAATGGAACAGGCGTTAGACGCCGAGCGTTTTGTGCCGTGTGGCGCAAGCCAAGAAAAAGCCATAGGTTGGGTCGAGCCGCGTGGCGAGGCGCATGGCCCGTTGGTGGAGGCGGTGAGTGGCCAGCGTATGTTGAAGCTCAAGATCGAGACCAAGGGCGTGCCCGGCTCCATCGTCACACGCAAAGCCAAAGAGCGCAGCGCGGTGATTGAAGCCACTGAGGGCCGCAAGCCCGGCAAGAAGGAAATGAAGGAAATCAAAGAAGATGTGAAGATGTCTTTGATGCCCATGGCCTTCAGCAAAGAGTCATCGGTGCTGGTGTGGATTGACCCCATCGCGCACTTGTTGGTCATGGACGCAGGCAGTCAAGCCAAGGCGGACGAAGTGGTGACGATGCTCATCAAATCGTTCGCCGGTTTGAGCCTGACCTTGATCAACACCGAGATGTCGCCGCAGTCAGCGATGGCTTCTTGGTTGATCACGCAAGAGTCTCCCGCTGCCTTCAGCGTGGACCGCGAGTGTGAGTTGAAAGCGGCTGATGAATCGAAGTCAGTGGTGCGCTATGTGCGTCACCCGTTGGATACCGACGAGGTGAAGCAACATGTGGAAGGCGGCAAGCTGCCCACACGTTTGGCACTGACGTGGGAAGGGCGTGTGTCGTTCTCGTTGACCGAAGGCATGCAGCTGAAAAAGATCACGTTTTTAGATGTGGTGTTTGAGGCCATGTCTACCGAAAAAGACGAAGGCTTTGATGCCGATGTGGCCATTGCAACGGGGGAGTTGAGCAAGCTCATCCCTGATTTGTTTGAAGCCTTGGGTGGCGAGGTGGTGTTGGCTTAAGCGCCATAGATGAGTGATGCGAATTAACTTGGTCACCCCCTTTGCCGAGAAAGATGCCGCCAAAGCTTTGGGCGCAAGATGGGACGCGGCTAAAAAATGCTGGTACATCGTGGACGTGGATGACCTCACGCCGTTCATGCGTTGGATTCCAAGCCTAGATGCAGCACAAGACACAGGCGCTCAAGCCTCTGCAAGCCCTCAATCAAAAGCGGTGAAGACCAAGCCACCGGTTGCATCCAAAGCCGCCGTAGATGTGCCGCATTGCGGCTGTGATGTGTTGCCTTGGGACGACTGCGAACACTCGCTGGCGAAGCGTCTGACTTAGTCCGTGATCAACTCAGCGTTCAAGCGGCGCGCGCGGTGGTCGACGTAGTAACCACCAAACTCGGTGTAGCGCAGCACATGCTGTTGGCATTTGCTGCAGGCGTTCACATCGCAGCGGTTGTAGGGAAAAAACTTCAAGACCACAGGCGCATCAGCTGATTCGTAGCGCGTGCCGTTGGTGTGCTGTTCTTCAAACGTGGGTTCATACACATCAGGGTCACGCAGCGTGGCCACCAGGGTCATTTGCTGTGCGGGCCATGCGGTGTCGTTGACGCTTTCCCAGCCTGCACAATGTTGCAGGCTGCATTGGCAAGGTGTGTGGGGTTTGTCGGCCAGTTGGCGCAGGGCTTCGGGCGTGCTGATGAAGGGTGCAGAACTCATAGGGGCAGAGCCTACCACTGCGTTGCCATGTGAAAACCTCAAAAACAAAAAAGCCCTGCACTGCAGGGCTTTTTGCTGTCGCGCACGAGTCGCGACGAGGCTGTATGCCATTACTTGCGCTTGGCCAATGGCTCGACGTTGCGGTGTGCATTGCCAGTGAACAACTGACGTGGACGGCCGATTTTGTACTCGGGGTCGCTGATCATTTCGTTCAATTGCGCGATCCAGCCCACAGTACGTGCCAAGGCGAAGATGCCGGTGAACAAGTTCACGGGAATGCCGATGGCACGTTGCACGATGCCAGAGTAGAAGTCGACGTTGGGGTAGAGCTTGCGGCTGACGAAGTACTCGTCTTCCAAAGCGATCTTTTCCAAAGCCTTGGCCAACTTGAACAAAGGATCGTTCTCGAGGCCGAGTTCTTTCAACACTTCGTCGCAAGTTTCTTGCATCAACTTGGCGCGTGGGTCGTAGTTT
>Ga0228700_1001854_pt1 | contig 12388 bp, 11 predicted proteins | sample McNCre317_Aug_MG_FD_178019 | JGI IMG/M metagenome (GOLD analysis project Ga0228700, IMG submission 178019) | Freshwater microbial communities from McNutts Creek, Athens, Georgia, United States - 3-17_Aug_MG | ecosystem: Environmental > Aquatic > Freshwater > Creek | place: USA: Georgia...
GCGGGTGTAGCCACCGGTCAGCAGGTTTTCCTCGATGCTGAGGTGGGCAAAGCAATGCCGCCCCTCCATCACCTGCACCACGCCGCGGCGCACCAGGTCCGCCGGCGACAGGTTTTCAATGCGCTCGCCACGCAGCTCGATCGAACCCTTGGTGACCTCGCCACGCTCTCCGGCCAGCAGATTGGAAATGGCCCGCAAGGTCGTGGTCTTGCCCGCCCCATTGCCCCCCAGAATGGCCACGATGCCCCCTTCCGGCACCTGCAGCGAAACGCCCTTGAGCACCAGGATCACGTGGTTGTAAATGACCTCGATGCCATTGACGTTGAGAACGATATTTTTGGGTTCACTCATAGTGATGCTTCCATTCAGTCCAAATGAAAACTCCGCAATGCGAAGCTTTCATTTGGAGGCCCCACGGGCCACCAACCCCCTTGCATACCCAAAGCGAGCGCAGCGAAGCGCCCCTCCAGAACACCGTGGAACCGGCTAGGCCGGGCCACTGGTGTTGCCCCCTGCAAGGGGGGAACGGGCGACACACAGTGCGCCCGGACGGGGGTGTGCCTAGCTCTGGCAGTCAGACGGATCGCGACGGGTCAGCTTCTTGTCACCCAGGTACTTGTCGGCACCGGCCTTGACCATGGGCTTGAGGATCTGCTCGTCGGCCTGGTACCAATCGGCACCCACGTTCCACTTGGCACCGTCCCAGGTTTCCACACGGGCCCAGGTGGAGCCCATGTGGTCCGCGCAGCTGGTGCTGATGGGGCGGATCACGCCATTCAGGCCCAGTGCATTCAGCTTCTTGTCATCCAGTGCCAGGTTCTCCAGGCCCCAGCGCACTTGCTCGCCGGTCATGACCTTGCCCTTGCCAAAGCGCTCCTGGGCGCGGCGCACCGCTTCCACGCTGAGAGCCTGGATGATCACGCCGCGGGTGTAAAGCACCGAGCCCACTTCATCCTTGGGGCCCGTGCCCTGGCCCTTGTCGTGCACATGCTTCAAGATGTCCTGGATCACCTTGGGCTGGGTGCCGGCGGTGTTGAGTGCCAGTGCGTTGTAACCCTTGGCGCCTTCACCCACGTCCTTCACATCGGGCTCGGCACCGGCCCACCACACGCCATACATCTTGTCGCGCGGATAGCCGGTGGCTTGGGCTTCCTTCAGGGCGGTGGAATTCATCACACCCCAGCCCCACAGCAGCACATAGTCGGGGCGGTTCTGACGCACTTGCAGCCAGGCGGCCTTCTGGTCCACGCCAGGGGCGGTCACTGGAATCAGGCCCAGGTCAAAGCCGTGCATGCGGGCACGCTCCTGCAGCAGGGGAATGGGCTCCTTGCCAAACGGGCTGTCGTGGTAGACCAGGGTGATCTTCTTGCCCTTGAGCTTGTCCAGGCCACCTTCCTTCTTGGCAATGTGCTGGATCAGGATGTCGGCACCCGTCCAGTAGCTGCCCATCAGCGGGAAGTTCCACTTGAAGGCCTGGCCGTCCTGCGCCACCGAGAGGCCGTAGCCCAGGGTGATCAGCGGCACCTTGTCGTTCACCACTTTTTCGGTCAGCGCGAAGGTGATGCCGGTGGCCTGCGGATCGAACAGGGCCACACCGGGCTTGCTCTTCAGGCGCTCATAGCACTCCACACCCCGGTCAGTGGCGTAGCCGGTTTCGCACTCTTCAAAGGTGAGTTTGACACCGTTGACGCCGCCGTCGCGGGCATTGATCATTTTCAGGTAGTCCTGCTTGCCGTTGGCCCATGGCACGCCATTGGGCGCGTAAGGGCCGGTGCGGTAGGACAGCAGCGGGAAGAACTGCTCCTTGGCCTGGGCAAAGGCGCTGGGCGCGGCCAGGCCAGAGGCAAGTGCCACCACCACGGCGGCAGTGCGGGCGAGGGTAAATAGCTTCATGTTTCTCTCCTAAATAATTGTGAAAGGGTCAAAGCGCGGTGAAAAAATAAATAACTAAACCGGTATCAGTGCGGGAAGGGCCACAGGCGCAACTTCTGCTTGGCCACCGACCAGAGCTTGGCCAGGCCATGGGGCTCCACAATCAGAAACCACACAATCAGTCCGCCAAACACCATCAGCTCGGCATGCGAAACATTGGCGGTGGAAATCTCGAAACCCACCAGGCCCGTGATGGCGGGCAAAAACAGGTTGAGCGCAATCGGCAGCACCACGATGAAGGCCGCACCAAAGAAAGCGCCCAGGATGGAGCCCATGCCGCCAATGATCACCATGAACAGCAGCTTGAAGCTCTGGTCCACCGAAAAGGCCGCGGGCTCCCAGGCGCCCAGGTAGATGAAGGCCCACAGGCCGCCGGCCAGGCCCACCACAAACGAGCTCACGGCAAAGGCGCTGAGCTTGGCGTACATGGGGCGGATGCCGATCACGGCGGCGGCCACGTCCATGTCGCGGATGGCCATCCACTCGCGGCCCACAGCACCGCGCACCAGGTTCTTGGCCAGGAGTGCAATCACGCACAGCAGCACCAGACAAAACCAGTACTTGGCCACCGGGCTCTCCAGCGAGAGGCCAAACACCTGCAGGTTGTTGACCGAAACCGAGCCCGAGGACGAGTTGTTGGTAAACCACTGCACGCGCAAGAACAGCCAGTCGGCAAAGAACTGCGCCGCCAGCGTGGCCACTGCCAGATACAGGCCTTTGACGCGCAGGCTGGGCAAGCCAAACAGCATGCCAAACAGCATGGCGCAGACACCGCCCAGCAGCAGCGCCACCACCAGCGGCATGCCGTCAATGCGTACAAAGAAGTTGTAGGCCGCATAGGCGCCCACCGCCATGAAGGCGCCTGAGCCCAGCGAGATCTGGCCGCAGTAGCCCACCAGAATATTCACGCCCACCGCGGCCAGTGAAAAGATCAAAAAGGGAATCAGGATGGCACGGAAAAAATAGTCGCTGGCCAGCAGCGGCACCACTGCAAAGCCAACGATCAACAGCAGCAGCATGGCCACACGGTCCTGGCGGATCGGCAGAATCTGCTGGTCTGCGCGGTAGTTGGTCTTGAATTGGCCGTTTTCTCTGTAGAACATTTTGGTTGTCTCTCAATCTTTTGTCTGCGACCCGCTTCGCTTAACCTTGCTGCGCAAAGTTAGTCTGCGACGAAAAACAGTTGCCCGCGTTTTTCATACCCGGTCAATTATTTTTTCGCCGAACAGACCCTGTGGCCGGACCAGGAGGAAGCCCAGTGCCAGTACATAGGCAAACCAGATCTCGATGCCGCCACCCACAAACGGGCCGATGTACACCTCTGAGAGCTTCTCGCCTACGCCAATGATCAGGCCACCCACAATGGCACCCGGCACCGAAGTCAGGCCCCCCAGAATCACCACCGGCAGTGCGCGCAGGGCCACCGTGGTCAGCGAGAACTGCACACCCAGCTTGCTGCCCCAGATCATGCCGGCCACCAGGGCCACCACACCGGCCACGCACCACACAATCACCCAGATGCGGTTGAGCGGAATGCCAATGCTTTGCGCCGCCTGGTGGTCATCGGCCACGGCGCGCAGGGCACGGCCGGTCGAAGTCTTCTGGAAGAAGATGCTCAGCAGGGCCACCAGCGCGGCGGCGATGATGGCCGCGTAGAAGTCTTCCTTGTTGATCAGGATGCCGCCCTCGAAGGTGCTCTCCAGAATCATCACCGGGTCCTTGGGCATGCCCACATCAATCTTGTAGATGCTGCTGCCAAACAGCGACTGGCCCAGGCCTTCCAGAAAATAGGTGATGCCCAGCGTGGCCATCAGGAGGGTGGTGCCCTCCTGGTTGACCAGGTGGCGCAGCACCAGGCGCTCAATCACCCAGGCCACGCAGAACATGACAGCACCGGCTGCGATGAAGGCCAGCACATTGACCAGGAAGAAATCGCTGATACCCAGCATGGGAATCCACTCCGAGAAGCGGGCCATGGCCAGGGCTGCAAACAGCACCATGGCACCCTGCGCGAAATTGAAGACGCCCGAGGCCTTGTAGATCAGCACAAAGCCCAGCGCCACCAGCGAATACAGCATGCCTGCCATCAGGCCGCCCAACAGTGTTTCCAAGAAAAATGCCATGTTGATTCCTTAGTGGCTGGTGCCCAGGTAGGCACTGATCACGTCTTCGTTGTTGCGCACTTCATCGGGCGTGCCGTCGCCAATCTTTTTGCCGTAGTCCAGCACCACCACGCGGTCCGAGATGTCCATCACCACGCCCATGTCGTGCTCGATCAGCACCACCGTGGTTCCAAACTCGTCGTTCACATCCAGCACAAAGCGGCACATATCCTGCTTTTCTTCCACGTTCATGCCGGCCATGGGCTCGTCCAGCAGCAGCACCTTGGGCTCCATGGCCAGGGCGCGTCCCAGGTCCACCCGCTTTTGCAGGCCGTAGGGCAGCTGGCCCACCGGCGTCTTGCGGTAGGCCTGGATCTCCAGGAAGTCGATGATGCGTTCCACCTGCTCGCGGTGGGTGATCTCTTCGCGCTCGGCCGGCCCCAGGCGCAGGGCCTGGGCGAAGATGCCGCTTTTGATCTTGAGGTTGCGCCCGGACATGATGTTGTCCAGCACGCTCATGCCCTTGAACAGCGCCAGGTTCTGGAAGGTGCGGCCAATGCCCATGCTGGCCACCTGGTGGCTGTCCATGTGGCTGAAGGTCTGGCCCTTGAAGGTGATGGAGCCGATCTGCGGCCGGTACACGCCATTGATGCAATTGAGCATGGAGCTCTTGCCCGCACCGTTGGGTCCGATGATGGCGCGGATCTCATGCTCCTTCACATTGAAGGAGATGTCGGTCAGCGCCTTCACGCCGCCAAAACTTAGGCTGATGTTCTTGACGTCCAGGATGACGTCACCGATTTCTTTGTCGCTCATGCTGCGGCCTTCACGGGGGCAAATGTCTTGGCGTCGTCCAGGCGCAAGGTGGCGCTGACGCTGCCGGTGCGGCCGTCTTCAAACTTCACGACCGTCTCGATGAACTGGCTGGATTTGCCTGCATACAGTGCATCCACCAGCACGCTGTATTTGTCGGCGATGAAGCCGCGCCGCACCTTGTTGGTACGGGTGAGCTCGCCGTCGTCGGCGTCCAGTTCCTTGTGCAGCACCAGGAAGCGGCTCACCTGGCTGCCGGCCAGCAGGTCATCGTTGCTCAGGTCGGCATTGACTTTCTCCACGCACTCTTTCACCAGCTGGTAGACCTCGGGCTTTTGCGCCAGGTCGGTGTAGCCGGCATAGGGCAGGTTGCGCCGCTCGGCCCAGTTGCCCACCGCATCGAAGTCGATGTTGATGAAGACGCAGACCTTCTCGCGGCCGTCACCATAGGCCACCACTTCCTTGATGTGCTGGAAGAACTTGAGCTTGTTCTCCACATACTTGGGCGCAAACATGGCGCCGTCAAAGGCACCACCCTTGATGCGGCCCACATCCTTCACCCGGTCGATGATCTTCAGGTGGCCATGGGCGTCGATGAAGCCGGCGTCACTGGTGTGGTACCAGCCGTCAGCCGTCAGCACCTCGGCCGTGGCGGCCGGGTTCTTGTAGTACTCCTTGAGCAGGCCGGGCGACTTGACCAGGATCTCGCCGTTGTCGGCCACCTTGATCTGCACGCCCTCGCAGGGCACGCCCACGGTGTCGGCACGGGCCTGGTTGTCGGGCTGCAGGCAGACGAACACGGCGGTCTCGGTGGAGCCATACAGCTGCTTGAGATTGATGCCGATGGAGCGGTAGAAGCTGAACAGGTCGGGCCCGATGGCCTCCCCTGCGGTATAGGCCACGCGCACCCTGCTGAAGCCCAGGGTGTTGCGCAGCGGGCCAAAGACCAGCACATTGCCCAGGGCATAAAGCAGCCGGTCTTTCAGGCCCACGGCCTGCCCGTCCATCAGCGCCGGGCCCACGCGCTGCGCCAGCGCCATGCAGGCATGGAACATGCGGCGCTTGAGGGCACCGGCGTCTTCCATTCGGATCATCACGCTGGTGAGCAGGCCTTCAAAAATGCGGGGCGGTGCAAAGTAGTAGGTCGGGCCGATCTCTTTGAGGTCGATGCTGGCCGTGGCCGCCGACTCGGGGCAGTTCACCACATAGCCGCAGGCCAGCCACTGGGCATAGGAAAAGATGTTCTGCCCGATCCAGGCCGGCGGCAGATAGGCCAGCACTTCCTCGGCGCTGGTGAGCTTGTCAAAGTCGGCACCGGCGCGGGCCCGGTTCAAGAGCGAGTCATGGGTGTGCACCACACCCTTGGGGTTGCCGGTGGTGCCAGACGTAAAGAACATGGCCGCCACATCGCTGGAAGCAATCTTGGCCACCTCGCCCTTGAAGAAGTCGGGATGCTGGGCGACATAGGCGTGACCAGCCGCCTGCAGCTCATCCAGTGAGGCCAGGCCCGGCTCATCGTATTTGCGCAGGCCGCGCGGGTCGTCGTAGTAGATGCGCGCCAGCTGCGGGCACTGAGCGCGAATCTCCAGCAGCTTGTCCACCTGCTCCTGGTCTTCGGCAAAGGCAAAGGTGACTTCAGCGTTGTTGATGGGGAACACGCACTCGGTGGCGGCGGCGTCCTGGTAGAGCGGAATCGGCACCGCGCCCAGCGACTGCACCGCCAGCATGGTGGCGTACAGGCGGGGCCGGTTGGCACCCACCACAATCATGTGGTCATGGCGGCGCAGGCCAGCCTGGTGCAGGCCGGCGGCCAGCTCTTGCACCAGCGCAGCCAGATCGGCCCAGCTTAGGGTCTGCCAGATACCGTATTCCTTCTCGCGCATGGCGCTGGCCTGGGGGCGCTGGGCGGCATGCTGCAGCAGCAGTTGCGGGAAAGTCGTTCGCATAAGGGTCCTCTTGCTGCCCGGCCGGGAAAGGACGGGCGTTTCGAATGGGCTGATTATTGGCCCCGCCATTGACGCCAAGTTGTCACTCGGACGACAATTTGCCTGCTTCTTGGTAGGTGTTTTCCCTTCACTTATTGCTAACTTACAGACCTGCATAGAAAGGCGGCCCGCTTTCCATGGCACACGACAGCGCACTGCACCAAAGGCGACGTCCCTTGAACCAGGATGAGCTCGATGCCATCCCCTGGCTGGGCCTGCTGCGCGCGGATGAACAGCAACGGGCGGTGGACGACCTGCGCATCAGCGAGGCCTTGCCGGGTGAGTTCGTCTGCCGCATGGGGCGGCCGGTGACCTACTGGTTTGGCGTGGTCGACGGCCTCTTGAAAATGAGCACCGACAACGCCGAGGGCCAGACCATGACCTTCACCGGTGTACCCCCGGGCGGCTGGTTTGGCGAGGGAACGGCGCTCAAGCGCGAGACCTACCGCTACAACATCCAGCCCCTGCGTAAAAGCCTGGTGGCCGGCCTGCATGTGGACACCTTCCACTGGCTGCTGGACCACTCGATCGGCTTCAACCGCTTCGTCATGAACCAGCTCAACGAGCGCCTGGGCCAGTTCATTGCCGCCCGCGAGATCGACCGCCTCAACAACCCCGACATCCGTGTGGCCCGCAGCCTGGCCTCGCTGTTCAACCCCACGCTCTACCCCGGCGTGGGCGAGGTGCTGCGCATCACCCAGCAGGAGCTGGCCTACCTGGTGGGACTCTCGCGCCAGCGCGTCAACGAGGCGCTCACCGCACTGGCAGCCCAAGGCTCGATTCGGGTGGAATACGGTGGGCTGCGCATTCTGGACCTGCAGGCACTGCGCTCGCAGGTTTTCAAGCGCTAGCCGCCCGCGCTGGGCCCTACACTGCAGCCATGTCCACCGATATCGCCACGCCTCTGGCCATTTACCCTGAACTCCAGCATGTGCTGCCCAGCCTGGACAGCCTGGGCCCTGCCGCCACCCCCATCAGTGTGCCGGCACACACCGTGCTGTTCGACGCGCACGCCCCATGCCAGGGCTTTCCCCTGGTGCTGGATGGCGAAATCAAGGTTTCGCGCCACGCACCCGACGGCCGCTCGCTGGAGCTGTACCGGGTGGTGCCGGGCGAGCTCTGCCTGGTTTCCAGCGCCTGTCTGTTTCGCAGCACACCTTTGAGCGCGCAAGGCATCAGCACCCGGCCCACACGCCTGCTGCTGATCTCACCCCCCGTATTCACCCAGTGGCTGGAAGCCCCGGTGTTTCGCGATGCTGTGCTGGGCCTGTTTGCCGAGCGCATGGCCGACCTCACCGGCCTGATTGATGCCGTGGCCTTCCAGCGCCTGGACCAGCGGCTGGCAGCCTGCCTGCTGGGGCGTGGGCAAACACTCACGCTGACCCACCAGCAATTGGCCAGCGAGCTGGGCACGGTGCGTGAGATGGTGTCGCGCCTGTTGCGCCGCTTCGAGCGCGAGGGCTGGGTGGAGTTGTCCCGCGAGAGCATTTCCATCCGCGACGGCCGCGCGCTGCGGGCCCTTGCCGACAGCCAGTCGGTTTGAACACCCAAAGAGGCTGCCGATGTGACTTTGGTCACATACAGATGCGCTCCGGCAAGGTCCAATGCAGCCATCTTCCACCCTGAACCACAAAGGACTCACCATGAAACCCAATGAAGGCACTATCGATCGCGTTCTGCGCCTGGTTGCCGGCCTGCTGCTGCTGGCCCTGACATTTACCGGCACCATCGGCCCCTGGGGCTGGATCGGCGTCGTGCCATTGGCCACCGCTGCCATCGGCTGGTGCCCCCTGTATTCGGTGCTGGGCATCAACACCTGCCCCATGAAGAATTAAGGGCCCCCACGCTCATTCACTGCGTGTCATTCGGTGCCCCCAGGCCAAGCGCCTGGGGGTGCGCTCGTAAAATGGGCGCCAATCTTTGCATTGGCCGCCCATGACCGAACCCAAACCCCCTTCCGTATTTCGCCGCGCCGCGCCGCCTGCAGGGCGCGCGCCCGTGCCGCAGGGGCAGAGCAATACCCGGGCACAAGGGCCTAACGGTACGGTTCGCCTGAACAAGCGCATGGCCGAACTGGGCCTGGCTTCGCGCCGCGAGGCCGACGAGTGGATCGCCAAGGGCTGGGTCAAGGTCAACGGGCGTGTGGCCGAGATGGGCATGCAGGTCAGCCCCGATGTGCGTATCGAGATCGACCGGCAGGCCAAGGGCCAGCAGGCCAACCAGGTCACCATTCTGCTGAACAAGCCCATCGGCATCGTCAGCGGCCAGGCCGAGGACGGCCATGCCCCCGCCATCACCCTGGTGCAGCCGCAAAACCGCTGGCAGGACGACAACGCCCGCTTTTTCTTCCACCCCAGCCAACTCAAGAGCCTGGTGCCCGCCGGCCGCCTGGACATCGACTCCACCGGCCTGTTGGTGCTGACCCAGGACGGGCGCGTGGCGCGCCAGTTGATCGGCGAAGACGCGGTCATGGAAAAAGAATACCTGGTGCGCGTGGTCTACACCGGCCGGCCCAATGCCGCGGCCGAGTCGTCGGCAGCCGCCACCTATGCGCCAGCCTCCCCAAGGACCAGCCAGGTCACGCAGCTTAGCCGCATTGACGACGACGACCCCGTCAGCAGCGACGTGCAATCCGTCTTCCCGGCCAGCCAGCTGGCCCTGTTGCGCCACGGCCTCAGCCTGGATGGCCAGGCCCTGAAGCCGGCCAAGGTGGAGTGGCAAAACCCGGAGCAGTTGCGCTTTGTGCTGACCGAGGGCAAGAAGCGCCAGATCCGGCGCATGTGCGAACAGGTGGGGCTGAAAGTGGTGGGCCTCAAGCGCGTGCGTATCGGCCGGGTGATGCTGGGCAACCTGCCCGTGGGGCAGTGGCGCTACCTGCAACCGCAGGAGCGCTTTTAAGGCAAGCTAAGGCTTCTTGGGCAGGGGAGGCAGGCCAACCTGCACCGTGTCAGCAAAGTCTTCCAGCGGGGCCGACTCGGTGGGCGCGTCTGGCTCCTGGTGGGATTGCAGGGTGTGCTCCCACAGGCTCCAAGCGGTGTCGGTGTTGCTCTCGGTGGCGTCGGGCACCGGCAGCGGATCCAGAAAAATTTCACGCGCTTTACGCGTATCGGCCGCTTTGGCATCAGCCGGCTTGGATGGAACAGGTAGTTTGGCCACGCCCGCATTTTGCATGAAAATCCGCGCCTCGCTAGCCTCTTGAAAACCCTAGCCCTGCCCTCAGCTAAGCCGAGCATTGCCGTCTCGACGGCCGCAGCGGCAAGCCGCCGGTGCATCCGATCGCGTTTCCGATCTTGTTTCTGAAATTATTTGTTTTTGAACCCTCACCTATCTATGAGCAAGCAAACCCTGTCTTTCCAAGCCGAAGTTGCCCAACTGCTGCACCTGGTCACCCATTCGCTGTACTCCAACAAGGAAATCTTCCTGCGCGAGCTGATTTCCAACGCTTCGGATGCCTGCGACAAGCTGCGCTTTGAGGCCATCAACAATGCGGCACTTTACGAAGGCGACTCCGAACTCAAGGTGCGCCTGGTGCTCGACAAAGAGGCCAAGACCCTGACCATCACCGACAACGGCATTGGCCTGTCGCAGCAGGAAGCCATCGACAACCTGGGCACCATCGCCAAGAGCGGCACCAAAGACTTTGTCAGCAAGCTAAGCGGCGACCAGAAGGCCGACTCGCAACTCATCGGCCAGTTTGGCGTGGGCTTCTACTCCGGCTTCATCGTGGCCGACAAGATCACGGTGGAATCGCGCCGTGCCGGCCTCAAGGCCGACGAGGCGGTGCGCTGGGTCAGCGACGGTGGCGCCAGCGGCGGCGGCGCCTTTGAGGTGGAGACCATCACCCGTGCGGCACGCGGCACCAGCGTCATCCTGCACCTGCGCGAAGACGCACAGGACTACACCCAGAGCTGGAAGGTCAAGGGCATCGTCAACAAGTATTCCGACCACATCAGCCTGCCCATCCAGATGGAAAAGGAAGAGTGGAAGGACGGCGAGCTGATCACCCCCGGCGACGAGAATGGCGGCCGCCAGCCCGGCGCCATGGTCAAGACCGGCGAATGGGAAACGGTAAACAAGGCCAGCGCCATCTGGACCCGCCCCAAGAAGGACATCAGCCAGGAACAGTACGACGAGTTCTACAAGCAGATCAGCCACGACTTCGAAGCCCCGCTGGCCCACACCCACAACCGGGTGGAAGGCAGCACCGAGTACACGCAGCTGCTCTACCTGCCTTCCAAGGCGCCCATGGACCTGTGGAACCGCGACAAGAAGGGCGGGCTCAAGCTCTATGTGAAGCGTGTCTTCATCATGGACGACGCCGAGGCCCTGCTGCCCACCTACCTGCGCTTTGTCAAAGGCGTGGTCGACTCGGCCGACCTGCCGCTGAACGTCAGCCGCGAGCTGCTGCAGGAAAGCCGTGACGTGAAGGCCATCCGCGAGGGTTGCACCAAGCGCGTCCTGTCCATGCTGGAAGACCTGGCCAAGAATGACAAGTTGCCAGAGGCCGCTACCGCAGGGGCTGCCCCGTCGGCAGATGGCGTGACCGATGTGCTGAGCGCCGAGGAAAAAGCCGAGGCTGAAAAGAACGCCGGCAAGTACACCAAGTTCTATGCCGAATTCGGCGCCGTGCTCAAGGAAGGCCTGGGCGAAGACTTTGCCAACAAGGAGCGCCTGTCCAAGCTGCTGCGCTTTGCCAGCACCCAGAGTGACAGCCCCTCCGTCGCCCTGGCTGACTACAAGGCCCGCATGAAAGAGGGCCAGGCCGCCATCTACTACATTACGGCCGACACCCTGGCCGCCGCCAAGAACAGCCCGCAGCTTGAAGTCTTCAAGAAAAAGGGCATCGAAGTGCTGCTCATGACCGACCGTGTCGACGAATGGGCCCTGAACTACCTGCACGATTTCGATGGCACGCCCCTGCAGAGCGTGGCCAAGGGGGCAGTGGACCTGGGTGACCTGCAGGATGAGGCCGAAAAGAAGGCCGCAGAAGAGGCCGCAGAAGCCTTCAAGCCCCTGCTGGCCAAGCTCAAGGAAGCGCTCAAGGAGAAGGCCGAAGACGTGCGCGTCACCACCCGCCTGGTGGACAGCCCGGCCTGCCTGGTGGTGCAAGACCACGGCATGAGCACCCAGCTTGCCCGCATGCTCAAGCAGGCCGGCCAGACCGCACCGGAAGTCAAGCCGGTGCTGGAAGTGAATGCCGAACACGCGCTGGTGAAGAAGCTCGATGGCTCGGTACATTTCCATGACCTGGCCCACATCCTGTTCGACCAGGCCCTGCTGGCCGAAGGCGGCTTGCCAGAAGACCCGGCGGCTTATGTGCGTCGGGTGAACGCCTTGCTGGTCTGAGACTGTACAAAGGCAGGGCGGCCAGGCGCCCGGCATGAAGAAAAGGGGCCGATGGGCCCCTTTTTTTGTCTAAGCGTATTGGCTCGCGGTTGAAGGCTGGCGGCTCAGAACGACCAGCCCACGCCCACGCCAAAGGCGAATTCCTTTTCCTGATCCACCTGGGGGATGTTGGCCATGGCCGTCACCGATGCGATGGAGCCGGCAAACTGC
>Ga0228700_1001856_pt1 | contig 12385 bp, 19 predicted proteins | sample McNCre317_Aug_MG_FD_178019 | JGI IMG/M metagenome (GOLD analysis project Ga0228700, IMG submission 178019) | Freshwater microbial communities from McNutts Creek, Athens, Georgia, United States - 3-17_Aug_MG | ecosystem: Environmental > Aquatic > Freshwater > Creek | place: USA: Georgia...
TAGGTTGCACGTTCAACTTCTTCATCACGGAACAACGAATGTTCATCACCTGTCACAATGGCATCAATGGTGGCTGGTTCACAACCATCTTCATCCCAATGTTCATCCAAGTCATAGAAAGAACCAGTGCGGTTTGCACAAAGTTGACGGATGTGGAAATCGTCTTGAGAATCAATCTCAATTACCAATGCAGACCAGCAATGATGGAAACTTGCGCGGTAGCCAGCTTTGCTTGCCGAATAGTTATTCTTCAAAGAAACGGAACCCGTACTGTGCATAATCACAGGATGCTTCCATTCGTTCACAGGCAACGTAGACATCTGCAACACAGGATGGCCTACAATGGTCGTAATCCCTTCGGTAAGGCCATCAATGCCGGTCAATGGGTGTGATGCCGTGGCTACGATATTACAATCCCCGATGATCTTAAAACGATCCTTATAGCGGAATGTCGTATTCAAGAAGTATGGGATAAGTTCCGTAGGGTAGCTGACATCTTCTTGTGAATTCATCAAAGACGGATTCAGGTACTTGTTCTTGATGACAAATAGCCGATAGTTCTTTGCTTCGCAGTATGCAACGAGGTTGTCAAAGAATGGCTTGTGAATCTTTGTGTCGTTTAGTGCCGATGTGACAACAATGCCATTGTAGCCACCAAGGTCGGTCAATTCGGCTTCAATGGCCTTCCTTGTAGGCTTCTTTACTTCCGGCGCATCTTCTACTTCATCGACCTCGAATGAAGAATATTCCCCGCAATCTTTACAATGGTATCTACGGAAGGTCTTACCACTTGCAAGGGTTTTGTAGCCCTTGTTGCGTAGATTTTCGGATTCACAATGTAGGCAAGCTGTCATCTTTACTTTCCGGTGGAACCTAGACCACCTGTTCGATCCCCAATTTGGGTAACTTCACCAAAATATTCTTGGATGGTATGTCGTGTAGAATTTACAATGCGACCTTGGGCGATTCGTTCATCGGCAGCAATGGTCACATCAACATCCGTCATATTATGTAAGGCGATTACCAATTCGTTGCGGTAGTCGGCATCAATGATCCCTACAGAATTTGCAAGGACAATGCCACGCTTGATGCTGAGGCCAGACCGTGCATAGATATGCATGGCACTACCCAAAGGGATCAACGCAATCAAACCAGCTTTGACCATGACGGTTTTATGTGCAGGGATTGTGACGGATTCTGGCGCATAGAAGTCGAAACAATCTGCATAGTCTGTCCCATAGGTAGGAAGTTTGGCATTCGGATGGATTCGCTTGAAGTACATTTTGTCCTTTCGTTTGGTAAATACCTTGCGATTATAACACAACTGGAATTTCCATGAAAAATCTAAACGAAGCCGTCCACGACCGCCTGAAAGACCTTGCCGATAATTCTTATACGGAGCATGGTGAAGACCTAGATTCGGATACCTATGATTCTATCAGGAATGCGTTTGGTGACAAGCATGACCACACTATCATCGACTTGAAAGGACATGATGCGCAGCCAGACATTGATGTGAAAGAGCATCTTGAAAAGCATGGCTACCAGATTCATGACTACAAAAAGGGTACGGCAAGGATTACCAAACAAGTCGGCAATCCGGCTATGGGCATCCCTATGCGCAGCAAGGAAATCCACGAAAGTATTGGTAAGGTTCTTGAAAAGACTTCTGCACCAGCCCATGTGAAGAATGCCTTTGCCAATGATGATGCGAGACAAAGTTCTAAGTCACATGGTCTGAAAGTTCTTATTTCGACGCACCCATATGCCACCATCGGCAAGACTTCTGGCACAAAATGGGAGAATGAATCTTGCATGAATGCGGAAACTGGTTCGAATAGACATTATTTGGAGCGCGATCAAGCCCATGCAACCCACGAAGCATTCTTGGTACATCCCGACGATGATTGCGTTACCAAAGGCGAAGCGTGGCCGTCTAATCCTATTGCAAGGGTTTCTTTGAAGCGCCATGTTGGCGAAGACGAAGACACCGGTGATGAGCACAGTATCTATCGTGCAGGTGGAAATACCTATGGCGCTGGCAATAGCGATTTCCATAGGACTGTTGAAAATTGGGCTATCAAGAACTACCCCGGAAAACGTGGTACGACATATAGATTGCATGATGATTTATACAATGAAGGTACTGATACATACCATAATCCCACCGAAGAAGAGTTGGATAAAATCCATATAGGCCATAACCGCTACAACTACACATTAAGTTCGGCAGATATCCACCACGCCATCAACAAAGGGTTTGAAGCAGCTAATGGTGGTAAACTTCCGGCGGCGCATGCAATCAACCTTGGGGTTGGTATTCAAAACATGGATACCCACAATGTCAACAAGATCATCAATGATTCAGACAACCCCACACAAGTTGCTGGTGCTCTTGCAAAGCATCATGGTGAGAAGTTCTCCACAAACAATATTGAACGGTATCGCGCACACCTTGCACAAACTGGTCAAACAAGCTATGTACATAACATATTAGTTAATAAAAAACTTCCAGACCATATCATTGATAATCTGTCGGAGGAAGATACTGCGAAGGTTCCACACCAGCGCCTGAAAGAACATCACGTTGATAAGTTGGTAGACGGATATTTGGCCCGTAAAAGTAGTAGTCACTATTGGATCAATGATGCCACAAAGGCATTGTCTTCAAAGCACATAGATAAACTGATTAACTACCGCCATCCAAATAGTGATGACATTCATCCGGCAGCACTTAGGTCAGATAAGTTTACCCAAGATCATGCCGAAGAAATGGTGAAACACTATCACGATATTTCGGAAAGTTCTAGGACTATCCACGCAACCGATTCCAAGTACGTTTCGCCAGACTACATCCAGACCACACACGATGCGATAAACGTACTGGATAATGATTCTCCCCACGTTGGCGAAGCCCAAAAAGCCGCCACAAAGATGTTGGTGAAGAATGCAGCAAGTAAAGTTGATGGGTTTGGTAGGAAATATTCATTTTCAAAAATCCCAATCCACGAAAATATCTTGAAACATGTTTCCGATGACGATTTCAAGACTTTGATGAACAATGGTAGATTCCAAAACACCAAGTCGAAAGCTATCAGCAATAAACTCCTAGACATGCACAAGGATGAAGTTGACCACGAACTGACAAAGTTTCACAAGAAATATGATGGCGAAGAATCCCCAGAAAACCACCAAGATTTTGAAGGTGATCGAGAGAAAGTTCAAGACAAACTAAACGACCATCAATATCTGCTAGAAAAGCATGCCGAAGATCATGGCGACGAAGCTGGAACAGAACGCCACATGGAAAAGTATGATGATATGACAGAAAAGCACCGAACCGGACCAACTGCATCAACTATATCCCCACATATTTCAATGGATTTAGATAAATGGTCTATCCGAGACCATTTAGCAAGGCATACGCCGAATTAATGAAAAAGGGGAGCATTGCTCCCCTTTTGTTTTGTCGCAAAATCTTTATCAGATTGCGTATGCTGTCAGACCAGTCTTTGTCTTAACGGTTTTGATGGCTACACCAGCTTGGCGCAGTTCAGTGACACGCGCACGAAGGTTTTGTACACCAAGTCGGGTGCGTGCTTGCGCAACGGTCAGTTGCTTGCCGGTGGCGATGAATTTTTGGATTTTCGCATGTTGGGTCATAGAAGACTTTCATAAAGTAAGGGTTTTGGCAAGTTTTGTGCAGGCACTTGCCGATAGCCTGTTTTATGGTACGCCTGACTGGATTTGAACCAGTGACTTACTGCTTAGAAGGCAGTTACTCTATCCAACTGAGTTACAGACGCATTCTTTGGTAGTATATTATATGTCTAGATTAATATTAGACTTTAATAGTTTTAATTTTCGACGATACTCTCTACTATAATCCGATGCAAAAGTTCTACATACTGTACACTTACAGTACTTATAACATGTTAATGTTCCATGAATTAAAATTCGATTTTGGCGGTTTATATCTGCTTGCTTCTTCAAATTATCGACTTTACTCAATAATTGTAAGTTACTAATGTCATCGTTAGTTTTATCATTATCTATATGATCGACTTCATATTCTGGAGGGACAATATAACCAAGATTAATGGACATTAAGTATCTAGCATAGCTTATTGTAGTTCTATCTGCAGAACTATTAACTAAGCATACATTTCGTCGATTTTCGGAATTTGTTACTAAATATGCAGATTTCCATTTTGAAATAAATGGCTCTTTCATTTCTAATTTCATGTTTGTATTCTACTAAATTTCAAATTTTGGTAGGATGAGTTGGATTGAATCCAACTACTCAAGCCTTATGAAGGACTCTGTTCTACAATTAAGCTACCATCCTGCGATTCCATGAATTATAACACAAAGCCTTTCCAGAATTCTCCCAAGTTGCACAAAAACAACACTTTACAAAAATTTACTAAAAACTTCTTGACAACATCAAAAAAGTATGCTAAAATCTTAAATGTCAGGAAAAAGATTTAAATTTAGGAAACAAAATTCTTAAAAGACTCTTTGAAAAATATTTGGAAAAGTTCTTCTAAGGAAACCTTTGTAGTCTAGCATAAATACTTATAGGAAACTGTCTTCTAGCAAAAAAATCATAGAAGATGTCGAGCGAAGCGAGACGCAGCGTAGCTGCCAACCTGTAGAATTATTTAAAGTATTATGTAGCCAACAGTTGACTTTTGAAAAATCTCATGTACAATACCCACATTGAACTTATTGGAGAGAACATCATGGTAGATATTAAGAAAATGTTTGAATGGGTGATTGGTGGTAGGTATTTCTATGATGGCAAGACACTTTGGTTGGATTATACCAAACAAGAACTTCCACTCAGGAATGGTGCATACACGGTATATGACAAGTTTCTTGGGGTAAGTTCTATCGGCAAACTGACCATTGACCAAGAATACGCAAAGTTGATGAAATAACCTACTTTCCATAAGGTTATTGACAAGGCTTGAAAGTTCTTGTACAATTCAGTCATTGCAACGAACTACGGAAATCATTATGAGCAACATCATCACTTCTACCGAATCCTTGATTGCTTGGATTGAAGGTAATACCAAGACCTATGTTGACAATGAACTGTCAAAGACACATGATGTAGAATATTGCACCCACGTCTTGAACAATGCTAAACACAAGATTCTTGTCGGAAAGAAGTACATAAAAGTTGTTTCCGATGGTTCCGTTCGATTCTTTGTGGATGCTACCAATGGGGACATCTACAAGCCAGCTTCCTATGCAGCTCCAGCAAAAGGTGTTCGTGGCAATGTTCTGTCAGAAAAGAACGGCAAGGAAGCATTCCACTACGGCGGTTGTGGTCTGACATTTGTGAACTATTTGAAGTGATAACGTCATGGAAGTAACTATCACACCAAAACTGCAACGATTTGCCAAGACCAGATTCAAGAAGGATTGGGAAACCAATACCTTTGGCAACAATGATCTGAAATTTGATGATCCGGCACTGAAAGGATTCATCGAACAGATTTCCGAGAATGTTGCCGAAAAGAATCTGGTTCTGAATGATGGGAACTTCAAACAAAACAATCGTGGTACTGTCATCGAAGTTGGTAAGAATGTGGTAGAATTCCAGAAGCATCAACTGTCTGTCCAAGAACACACCGATGACGTTACATCTGGAAACTTCTTTGGTTGTGTCGTGGTGGATTTGCACCAGAAGGTAGAATCAACATTCGTTTCTGGGTTTCCTTTGTTCAACTACTATGACGAAACCGGCAAGAAACGAAGTTTTGAAATGGGTGTCGGCGACATGATTATTTTCAACCCAAAGAAGAAACATTCAGTTGTCTGGTTCGGTATGGACTACACCGTGGCACTATTTGATGTAAGGAAAATGAAATGATTGTTGTCCCAAGCCAATTCAAAGGCAATGCATTCTGCGACAAGAAGTTCAAGGAACTGATCCAATTCTTCAATGAACTTGAAGAGAAATTGTCCTATCCGAACAGTGAAGGTATTGCCGACCAGATTCGAGAATTGGAAAGAGCACAAACTGAACTTATCAAACTAGGAATCCTATGACCAAGATTCAAGATAGTCACCAAATGTGGCTTGATTATGGCAAGGATGCAGGGTTCTTGGATGAACATGGGAATGCAATTGCTCATACCTTTTCAATCCAAGATGTCTACCAAGCCTATATTTTCGCAGTCGATGATTCTCGCAAATGCGTTCCAAAGAAGTTGCCAGAAAATTGTCAATATAATGAAGGATGGAATGCATGTTGTGATGCATTCTTCGGTGGCATCCCCGCACAAGTTGATGATTCCAAACCTTTCGTAGATCGTTCTGAAGCAGTAAATCTTGCAAGAAATGTCGCAGATGGGGTCTTGGAAGGACATATTTCACCAAACGATGTGCTAAACTTGTGTCAAGCAGTTTTAAGAATGGACGGGGCGCTGAAATGAAAATCCGGCTTACATCCGACATCCATCTTGATTCAACATTCTCTGCTAAGTGGAAGCATGGAATAGACGAATACGACCTGCTATGGAAGCCAGAAGTTCACCAAGATGACAAAGACACAATCCTAGTCATTGCTGGAGACATCTGGATTGAAAACAAAGCATTCAATGAACGATATGGGAACAAGTCATGGATTGCAAGGATTGCTGATAGGTTCCATTCGGTAGTCATTGTTCTTGGTAATCATGACTATTGGGATAGTGCGCTTGGAAGCGCCCAATACAAGGCCAAGACAGCGATTGCACACCAAAACTTGTCAAATGTTCGTGTGCTGGAAAATGACACGGTAATCATTGGTGACTACAAATTCCTTGGTGGGACTTTGTGGACGGATTTCAACAAGATGAATCCGATCACCCAATACATCATCAAGAATGGGATGAATGACTACTTGTACATCAGGAATCGTGGACATACTTCGCAAGCCACACCATACCACATTGTCGAAGAATTCTACAAGACCAAGGAATACATCTTTGCCAATGCTAGGCGCGACTATCCTGACCAAAAAGTGATTGTGGTGACGCACCATGCACCTTCCTATCAGTCAGTCCATGAAAGGTATCGTACTCATGCGAATGCTGACTTGAACTTTGCATACTATACGGAATTATCTGACATGATGTATGACGACGAATTCCAAGCAGACTTTTGGTTGCATGGACATACCCATGATTCTTTCATGTATGAAATTAACCACACTACCGTTGTGTGTAATCCAAAAGGGTATGGTTCTGGTGAAAATCCATGCTACAATCCGTTCATGTTTTTAAATTTTGACAAGGAAACATCATGAAAACTTCCGAAATCCTGATGAAAGCCTTGGACATTATTGATGTTCCGGGACAATGGACTAAAGGTGCTATGGCAAAGGACATGATGGGGAATGAGGTATTCCCAGATGATACCAATGCATGTAAATGGTGTTCAATTGGGGCACTTGGTTCTATTTTTGTTGGTGGCGAATTGTTTACCACAGAACACAATTCAGCCAGATCAATATTAAAATCTTCCGCCAAATTTGTATATGGCACATCAATTTCTTCATTGAATGACGCTTCTAAAACCCCATTCGATGAAGAAATCTCTGAAATGTGGCTTGGTGCAATCTTCTGTGCTCTTGCCGATGAAACTGTTTAAACTAAGGAACTTATATTATGAAAAAACTTCTTACCGCCGCAATTCTTTCACTGGCTGCTATTGGTACATACGCCCAAAATCCCAATAGTCGTATCATCAAGGTAGACACAATTTGCTATCCCCACGAATGGCTACTTGACCAGATCACGAACCGCTTTGGTGAATCCCCCGTATACACCATGAACAGTGACAAAGATGCCGTCACAACCATGTTCACAAACAAGCAAAAAGGAACTTACACCATCATCATGAACTATGGCGGTGGATTCTCTTGTGTGTTGGATGGTGGCAAAGGTGTCAAATCATTCGCCACAAAAGGTACTATCTGATGCAACCCTACTATTTTGTCAGACCTTTGGATTGGGAACCATCATACCTCGAATCGTGGGTTCACTACACCATGTCAAATGCTGTAGAAGAATCTATCCGAAGGTTTGAATCCATCTTTCACAAGACCTTTGATGAAACCTATGGTGTGTTTTGTCTGGAAAACATCAAGCCACTTTGCACTGGCCTAAATAGTCAACGATCATAATGAGTGAGCACATGGAAGACAATATCTACACAGAATGGTATCCAAGCGATACTTTGCCAGTTCGCAATGGAATCTACCAAGTAAAACTTGATGGGGTTGACATTGTTTGGTATGCAAAGTTTTTGAATGGCGAATGGTACGACCCACGATTCAGTTTTCAAAAAGCAAATCTTACTGAACTGAAACTGCATGGGAATCCTTTGCAGTGGCGTGGCCTTACAAAAGATGCTCACGACTACATGGCAATGAGCTTTGTTCAAAAATTCTTGTTCAAGGTGTTTGGATGACTACCTTTCTGATTGGGATTGCTGGCAAGACCGGCTATGGCAAATCCACTGTGGCGAAACTCATTAAAGACATCAATGGGAAGTCTGAACCGACCATTGTATGTTCCTTCGCCGATGTCCCTAGAACAATCCTCACAAAGACATTCCCACAGCTTTCTGTCAATGACTTCAAGGATCGAATCCTGAAAGAAAAGCATATCGCGGCTTTGAACGCTACGCCTAGGGAGCTTCTGATTGAATTTGCATCAGACTTTGCAAGGAAGCGCAATCCTGATGTTTGGGTGGATCATGCCGAATATCTATTTGGTCAGCTATCCAAAGCTAATAATGCGTACCGCCAGAAGTACAACTTTGTGATTTTCGATGATGTCCGTTTTGAAAACGAAGTTGCCTTCATCCGTAAGTATGGTGGCTCCATCATCCATCTGGAACGACCAGAACCTAAGAAGACCATTTGGCAGCGTCTTTGGGAATACTACACACCACCACACGAATCTACCATTGGTGTGCGCCATCTTTTCAATCCCAAATCTGATTGGGTTCTAAATACGTCAGCACCGATGGGAAAGACCATCCAATCGGTCAAGGATATGGCTGTTCATAGATACGATAGAGGGTTTGAACTTTGAAAATTCAGCAGCATGATCTGGACAAGTATTTGTCGGATGAATATGACGATTTTGGGGAATCTTGCGAAAACAAATTGATTGCCAAGCGCAAAGTACACCCAGAGCGAACCGACCGAGAATTTGAAAAACCTACCATCATTCGTGTCAAGCAGTCAAAAGAACAACCAAAACGATGATAGGGGTACTATGGCCGACGAGGACGACATCATTGAAGTGATTAGCAACATCAACTTCATCAAGACCCAAAAGGTCGAATTCAAAAGCCATCACGTTTTCTTCGATCAAGAGATTGGCTACCCTTCACAGTACCGTGACCTGATTCACATGCTGTATTGTGCCGATGACATGGATAGGTTCACTTTCTTTATGAACAGTGAAGGTGGTCAGTTGTATGCCGCACAAGCCATTATCGAAGCCATGAAGCAAAGTTCGGCAACCATTCATTGGGTCATTGTAGGACAATGCCATAGCGCAGCCAGCTTGATCCTATTGAACTGTGATGAAGTCACGGTGACAGATTCTGCCGAAATGATGGTGCATAGTGCTTCATACGGCGCTGTCGGTTCTACTCATGGCATCAAGCGTCAGGCAAACTTCTTTGCCGACCAATGGCACAAGGTTGAGGTACAAACCTACAAGCATTTCTTGACAGATCAAGAAATTGAGGATGTCGGCAAGGGCTTGGAATTCTGGTTGAATGCTGACCAGATCAAAACCAGACTAAAGCGCCGGGTTGCTGCAAAAGAAACAAAACCAGCAAAGAAAGTCAAGAAGGATGTTTGAAATTCTTGTCTGCGCTTTCTGTGTGGTCATGCTTGTGGTGTTGCGCGACATCTACCGTCGCCTTGGAATCATGTTCATTTACTTTGTGGCTATTAGGGAATACACCAAGTACAATGACATAAATGTGGTAAATCTTGCAAGGCATATCGACATTCTACATGCGGATAAGGTTGCGTCATCTAAATAATGGATGCGTTATCTTACACTTCTTAGTGCAGTCGTTCTTGCAGCGATTGCCGCATACATTTCCGTCTTCGGACTTTCCAAAATCTTTTCAGGCATCATCATCCCATTTGCGGCACTAGAGGCTTGCAAAATCGTCGGGGTGTTGTATCTGCATGCCCATTGGGATGAAACCAAGTTAGCCATGAAAGGCTACTTATGCACCGCCATCGGTATTCTGATGATTCTGACATCTACCGGCATCTACGGCTACTTGTCCAATGCCGCAATGTCGCACACCAATGCTTCGCAAACCCAGTTGTCGAAGCTGGAATTCATTGATACCCAAATCAAGACTGGCGAAGCAAGACGCAAAGAACTTGTGGCAGAACGTACAAGACTTGATGGTTATGTTGATTCGGTTTCAAAGGACAATGGTTCGGTAGGGGTTTCCTTGCATAGCCGTCAGAAAGCCCAACGACAATCCATTGATGCCGAAATCAAGACCATCGACAAGGATACACAAAAGCTGCGTCAAGATCGTCTATCGGTAGAAGGTAGTAACCGAGATGTGCAGATGGAGGTTGGTCCCGCCGTGTACCTTGCAAAGACCTTCTATGGGGATTCTTCCATCAATTCCATCGAAGGCGCTATCCGCATCGTCATCTACCTGATTGTGTTTGCTTTCGATCCTTTGGCAACTGTTTTGTTGATGGCGTCGCAAGGCTTGTTCACGAAGAAAGAAAAAGTCGTGGAATACATTTTGAATGTTCCACAAAAGATAGAAGAACCCATTTTGCACCAGTCTCACGAAGAATTGCATGTGGATGGTGCAACACATGACTTACCAGAAAGTAATGTGGAAATCAAACCTGTGGTAGAATCCGTACCAGAAGTTCCCGCCGAAGTCGCACCATTGGTTTCTACGGATCAAATCATCGGCGACAACTATCGCAAGATCATTATGCAGAAGACTTGATGGTATATTTTCTGCACAGTGAATATTGACATTTGGAAGAATATGAAAAGCATCAGTGAAATTTTACATAGAATGGATTTGCTGAACAAGTATCAAGATGGCACTAGAAGCCTTTTTGAAAGCGTTGCAATATCCGAGGTAGCCCATGCCTTGAAAGACTGGAACAAAGCGTCTGGTGGCGCAGGATTGGTCATTGGTGGGTGTGCAGCAAGCTACCATGCAAGGCCAAGGGCCACTACCGACCTAGATGTCCTATATTTGTCGGACAAAGACATTCCAGACCACGTAGAAGGATTCAAACGAACCCGACCCGGAGCATTCCAGCATAACCATACCCATGTTGAAGTGGAAGTCATCCATCCAAAGTCAATCAACACCGATCCGGCCATTGTAAAAGCTGCACATGATGATGCTCATGTTATTGATGGGGTCAAGGTGGCTTCCCCATCGGGAATCGTTGCTTTGAAACTTGGAAGGCTTAAACATCATGACATTGGGGACATCGTTTCCATGCACCAGACTGGTAAAGTTGACTTATCAAAATACCCATTGGATAAATCACTACTGGACAAATACCATCACATCATTTCCAACTACGCATAAAGGAACATTATGAGCAAACTACTTGAAAGTCCAAAGATTGAAACCGGAATCATGGTGATGAAGAACGACATGGCGTGGGGCGTTACCTATAAGGATGGACAATCAACTTCTTACGGATGGGTGAGGCCAGAGGATGCATTGATCTTCAACGCGGAATTTTGTAAACGACCGGAGGATGTGACATATTCCGATAGCTCGTACATCAAAGAACTACAAACTGGTGCGCTGGTTCAAGTCGAACGGCGAACAATTGTGACTATTAAAAACTAACCAAAGGAACATTATGAGCAAACTACTTGAAAAGATGAAGAAAGCAACCAACAGCAAGTATGCTGATGTGCTTAGTAAAAGTGAGGTCTATAACAACAGTCTAGAAATCGTCACAGATACCCCAATGATTAACGTGGCATTGTCCGGTGCGGTAACTGGTGGCTTCAAGTCAGGCATCCTTGGTATTTGTGGTGAATCCCGCCACTTCAAGACTATGTTCGCACTGAAAATCGCATCGGCTTTCTTGAAGAAAGACCCGGAGAACATCCTATTGTTTTTGGATAGTGAATTCGGTTCACCACAAGAATACTTTGAATCCGTAGGCATTTCCACTGATAGGGTTTTCCATGTACCCGTGACAAACCTTGAAGAATTGACTTTCGAGGCCATGCAGCAAATCTCTGGATTTGACCGCAATGAAAAGGTCATGATCGTCATTGATTCCATTGGCAATGTGGCATCCAAGCGCGAGGTAGATAATTCCTTAGAA
>Ga0228700_1001857_pt1 | contig 12372 bp, 13 predicted proteins | sample McNCre317_Aug_MG_FD_178019 | JGI IMG/M metagenome (GOLD analysis project Ga0228700, IMG submission 178019) | Freshwater microbial communities from McNutts Creek, Athens, Georgia, United States - 3-17_Aug_MG | ecosystem: Environmental > Aquatic > Freshwater > Creek | place: USA: Georgia...
GTCAAACATAGTGTTGTGATTGCGCACAGGCGTTATGGCAAAGACGATATAGCGCTTAACCATACGGCGTGTGCTGCGCATGAGCGTGTTGGGAGTTATGTGCATTTTTTGCCGTTTTATAGTCAGGCGAGGAAGGCGTTGTGGGATATGGTCGATGGCCATACGGGGAAGCGGCGTATTGAGACGGCGTTTCCGGCGGAGTTGATTGCGCAGAGGCGCGAGGATGAGATGTTCATCCGGTTCAAGAACGGATCGACGTGGCAGTTGGCGGGGAGTGACAACTACAACGCGCTGGTGGGTACGTCGTATGTGGGGATGACGCATTCGGAGTACGCGCTGGGGGACCCGGCGGCGCAGTCGTATTTTGCGCCGATCCTGATGGAGAACGGCGGGTGGGAGTTATTCATCACGACGCCCAGGGGGAAGAACCACGCGCACGGGATGTACAAGCACGCGCTGACACAGATGAAGCGGGGGAAGGACTGGTACGCTGAGCTGGCGCCGGCTAGCAAGACTGGGGCATTGGATCCTGAGTTGCTGGTAGCGGAATTGGAGAGACTGCAGGAATTGCACGGGGAGGAATATGGGCGTGCAGTGTGGCTCCAAGAATATGAGGTTTCGTTCGATGCGGCGATACCTGGATCGTTTTTTGGCGATGTGATGACGACTGCGGAGAAGCAGGGACGACTGGGTAACGTGTCGGTTGACCCTGACTTGCCGGTGTATACGGGATGGGACTTGGGCCGCACGGATGACACTGCGATCTGGTGGGCACAGGTGTTTGCGGGCGAGTTGCGGGTGGTTGCATACCATGCCAGCAATGGAAAGGACGTTCCGTACTACGCTGATGTGCTGGATGAGACTCTGAATTCATTGTCGGAGAGAGCCGGGAAACGTCTGGAGTATGCGGTTAACTTCCTGCCGCATGACGCTAGGCCAAGAACACTGGCATCCCCGAGGTCAATTTTGCAGCAGTTCGATGAGGCGAATAGGGGGAAAAGGGGAAGATTGGGATCGTTCCAGATAGCGCCAAGGCTGGACAAGCAGGAACAGATTCAGGCTGGTAGGGCGACAATCAAACGGGCATGGCTTGACGCAGTGCACTGCGAGAAGGGAATTGAAGCGCTTCGGCACTATCACCGTGAATGGGACGATGAGAAAAAGTCTTTCAAGGACTCCCCGGTCCACGACTGGGCATCCCACCCCGCCGACGCATGGCTAACTTTGTCTGTCGCCTGGAAGGTAGGCCGCATCCCCCGTGGAGAGGCCGCTGTACAAGGGCGACCTGACGGGCGTAGTATCGGCCCCGGCGTGACTTTTGGCGAACGCAAGGCAGAGCATCTGCGCAAGCGTAAGCTGGAGCGCGAAGGCATGTGGTCGTAGGAGTCGTGTATGCCGCAGGCTAATCTGCTGGGCTTCAACAATTCATCCGGTCAACTGGATGTCACGGCTGTCGATGACGCAACTGCTGTTCCCGCTACCGCCACGTTCAGAGGCGGCATGGCATACACCCCCGCTGGTTCGCTTTATGTAACCGTTGGAGAGCCAGCGGGTGGAGCGGCGCCACAGACTGTGGTGCTTGTTGGGGGCTTTCGCGTCAGGACTGATGGTGCACTTCTCATAGATGGATCTGCTGCGACTTCTGCAGTGAATGGCATGCCAGTCATATCTGGAAGGCTCTCAGTTGTTTCATTGGGTACGCCAACGACTTACACGCATGGCGTTGGGATTAACGGCAACCAAGTGTGCGTGAACATCTGATGGCTAAGAAGTCTCAAGAACGGAAGATGGGAGAAGAAGTCCGGTATTGGATTACCGAGATCGAAGCTGCAAAGAAGCGTGAGTCGTCTTACCGTTCTGAGGGCAAGAAGATCCGAGATCAGTACGCGGGCGAGCGTAAAGAGGCCACGCCGTTCAATGTTTTGTACGCGAACACGGACATCATGCTTCCGTCGCTGTACTCTCAAACCCCGCGCCCCGTCGTGGAGCGAAGATTCAAAGACAATGACGTAGTAGGTCTTTCGGCTGCCAGGGCGGGGCAGCGGGTGCTTGAGTTTTTGGTCGATACCAACATCGACGGCTATGAGACGTTCCATGAAGGCATGAAGAACGTCACGCTAGATGGTCTGCTTCCCGGTCGCGGAATTAGCGGCGTCAAGTACGATGCAGAGATCAACGGCGAGGATGTGAAGACCTACGAACTGGTCTGCACTGAGACGCGCTCATGGGATCGCGTGTATTTCGGATACGCTCGCAAATGGTCGAAGGTGCCGTGGATCGCGTTTGAGGAATACATCGACGAGGATGAGGCGGAAAGACTGTTTGGCGAGAAGATTGCCAAAGAGATCGAATACACCATTGGCGATGATGATTCAGACAAGGACAAGGATCAGAATCAAGGCGAGCGAAAGACCGCCAAGGTGTACCAGATATGGGATAAAGATGGCGGGCGAAAGATCCGTTGGATATCTCCGCACTATCCTGAAGCATATCTAAAGGTTGCAGATGACACGCTTGAACTGACTGGGTTCTACAACATCCCTCGCCCACTGATGTTCGTCGAGAAGACGGACGACTTGATACCTACTCCGCTGTATGCGCTGTATGAGAACCAGGCTCAAGAGCTTAACAGCCTGACGGTTCGCATCAGCCGCATCATCCGCGCACTGAAGGCGCGTGGCGCGTATGACGCTGCATTGGGCGATGACATCGGCAAGATCATGGAAGCCGACGACAACGAATTGGTTCCCACTGACAAGGGCAACTCGTTGGCGGCAGAGCGTGGTCTTGGCAATGCCATCTGGTTCATGCCGCTGGAAGTGCTGCAGCAGACGTTGCAGCAGTTGTATGTAGCGCGTGAACAGTGCAAGCAGGTCATTTACGAGATCATGGGCATCAGCGACATCGTTCGCGGTGCCAGCAAAGCATCAGAGACTCTCGGCGCTCAGCAACTCAAGAGCCAGTGGGGGACGCTTCGCCTGAAGAACAAGCAGGCTGAAGTACAGCGTTATGCACGCGACATGCTGCGCATGATGCTGGAAGTGGCGGCGACGAAGTTCTCGCAGGATACGTGGGCGAAGATGACGGGCCTGCCGTACCTTACGGATATGCAGGTTCAGCAGTTGCAGACGCAGATGCAGGGCTTGCAACAGCAGGCTATGCAGGCGCAGCAGATGGCTGCTCGAACTGGTCAGCAGTTGCCGCCTGAAGCGATGCAGCAGATGCAGCAGCAAATGCAGCAGCTACAGCAGCAGTTGCAGGCGCCGAAATGGTCTGACGTGCTGTCGATGCTTCAGGATGACATGCAGCGTGCGTATCGCATAGATATCGAGACTAACTCGACCATCGAACCGGAAGCAGCGGAAGATCAGAAGAACATCGCTGAACTTATGAACGCGATGAGCCAGTTCCTGAACGGCGTTGGGCCGATGGTTCAGCAGGGGATCCTGCCGTTCCAGGTTGCGCGTGGAATGTTGCTGGCGATCACGCGAAGGTTCCGGTTTGGCAACGAGATTGAGGACGACATCAAGGCCATGCAGCCGCCTAAGCCGGAGGACGACGGTGAAAAGGCGAAGGCCGCTCAACAGTTGCAGCAGGCCAGTCAAGACAAGGCTGCCGCTGAAGGCAAAGTGCAAGAAACGGAAACTAAGCTCACAGCTACTCAGGAACAACTCAAATTGGTTCAGAGAGAGGCTGCACTAGCGGATCGTGAGAACAAGTTGGCGCTTGAGAAGATCCAGTTAGATTACGAACGCGACGTGTTCAAGATAGAGCAAAAGGTTGCGCATGAGTCTGTTGTAAAGAACGCGACGATGGCAAACAAAGAGTTGGATCACAAGCGTCAGTTGGCTGGGGCTGAAGCAAAGAACATCGACACTCAAAAGAATGTCAGCAAGACTGTTGATAGCAAGATGGCAGAGAGCGTCAAAGCACTGCAAACTGTTGTTGAACAGTTTGGCCATATCGCTGATGTTGTTGCATCGCAGACGCAGCAGGTTCAGGAATTGGCAAAAGCTGTCAGCGCACCAAAGAGAAAACGCGCTATCAGGGATCCGAAGACTGACCGCATCCTTGAGACGATTGAGGAAACGGTGCAGTAAATGCCGCTTGTTTTCGCCAGTCGCGGGATAGTTCCATCATTACCCCCTGTGGCGGGGGGTGGCGGTGGCGCTGGTGCATTTTTCCAGCCAGACATAGACGCGGCTTCCACGGTTGCCAGCCTGTTCTATGACGTGAACACGTACTCGGGCGTGATCGTTGACCTTTCCACGACCGTTTACAGGCCGGGTCACTCGAAGTCGATTCGGGTCCAATACCCGGTCGATGAAGCTGGTGTTGAGCTGAAGCCCCCGGCGTTTGCATCAACGCCTACGCTATTCACGCGCAAGTATGAGTATTTCGCGTCGGGGTGGGAAACCAACTGGCCGGTAGGACTCAAGACCAGCCGCTACTTCACCACAGCGGACTGGACGCAGGGCGCAGCAGAGCCAAATGCGTATGCGTACATGTCAGAGAAGGCTGTTTGGCAGAGCTACAGCGGGGATACGAACGACAATTTCGCGCGTGGATTCAACCATGCCTGCTTCAATTATGACCTTGAGGGGTCTTATGCAGGCGGGTCGATTCTCGCAAATGGTGGGGCAACTGGATACACGTCCCCGGCACTGACTCCTAATGCGTACCTGCAAACTGGTCAGTGGTACAAGATCGAAACATGGATGCAGATAAATTCTGCGGCTGATGCTGCGGATGGAGTGCTGCAATTCTGGATTGATGACCAGTTAATCATCGACATCAATACTTTTGTGTGGCGTTCTACCTCTCGCGGATGCCCAAATGGCACCGGATGGCAGACGATGTGGTTCGGGGGTAACTATTCTGGCGCGGTATTCGGAAGCCCGTCTGCGACGGTAAGCCGCCACATCAGCGACCTGTACTTATCCACAACCAAGGATAGGTGATGATGCCACGCAAACCTAGATGCTGGGTTGAGTACCAAGGCAAGGCGCTCGCGCTGGCCCCGAAGTGCGGAAGCACGTCATTCTCTGCTCGCGCCGGCAATCCGCGCATTACAAACGATGAGGCGGTGAATTTAGAAACGCGGGTGATGTTCATTCGGGAACCGATTGACCGCTTTGTGTCGGCCTACAGCTTCTTTTACGCACTCAACAGCGATGATCCGTTTAGGGACAATGTCCCGCGCTCGGTGACGCATCATGGCTATGAGTATTTCGTAGACCATGCTCTAGCCACGCCCAACCCGCATTGGGCACCGCAGATGGATCTCACTGGCGGCATTGCTAACCGGCTGCATAAGTTCGACTGCGAAAGCATCCGCAAGTGGTGGCCGACGTACTGGGCCGGCAGGCTTCCTGACTGGATCAACGCTTGCAGCCATCTTCCCGTGAGCGACTACCGAGCGGATGACATCCGGCGTTATTACGCGGAAGACATTGCCGCATATGAGAGGGCTATCTAATGGCCTGGACGCTGACCGGCCGGAACTTCACCAAGGGAACATACGTCGCCACTGCGAACGTGGGCGACGTGTTCACGCCTGCGCAGGACGACATCATTCTGGTGTTCTCCGCGATGAACAACACCAGCCCGCACGACGCGGTGACGGGCTGGGGCGCAACATGGGTGCAGCTGCAGGCACCGACAGGGACTAATAACAACTTTACGGTATGGGCTGCGCGCATGGGCGCATCTCCCGGCTCAGGTCAAGTCAATATCGACTTTGGCGCGGCGTCAGCAAATCACGCTTCAGGCGTAATTCAGATATCTGGCGCGCACACTACTGCTGCAATCGGCACTGGCGGCGCTAACCTATTTCGGCAGTTGGTTGCTTCGTCCGCCTATGATCCTGCAAGCCCGTTCTCGATCACGGCGCTGTCAGCGTTTGCAAGCACTACGAATCTTTCGCTAACGCTTGGCTGCATCAGCACAAACCTGCCGATCACCCCAAAAGCCGGGTTTACTGAACTGCTGGAGTCGAGTGGGGCGACGTATAACCCTAATGTCTGGTGTTCCTACAAGGTTACAGAAGACGGCTCGCAGAATATGAATGAAGCCACTGCGGGTGACTTCGATTTCAAATATCTGACCGGGATTGCCATAGAGATACTTGAGGCCGGAGGCTCACCCCCCGTGCTGATGGGGCAAATATGCACATGAATATGATTTTCTCTGTTTCAAAGGGGTTGCGTAATGAGTTCTAAGCGTTCGCATGAGGGCTATTTCGTAATGGATCACAGGGGATCTCCTGGAGTTCCTGACGAAATTGTGCAGAAGGATGGCCTTGTTTCAGGCGCCGGGCATGGGCTTTTCGAGTCCGCTACGTTTACCTGCAACCATTGCGAAGCGGTGGTAGTCAAGAATCCAGACCGCAGCCGTGAACGCGCATGGTGCAAGAAATGCGACCATTACATCTGTGATGGTTGTGGAATGACCATGCACAAGACGGGACTTTGCTATCCATTCAAGGCGATGGTTGCCGATATTTTGAATTTGCAGGACAGGCGGCCTGCAGAATCAGTTGTGGAACAGTCCGCCTTATTGACGCCGAAGCTCAATGAGGCGTTGTCCAACATCATTCTTCCATAGGAGATTAAGTCATGGCTCGTTATTCACTTGTGTTTTCTTCCCAGGCCACTGTTGCGACGGCGGACACCACCGCGTTGACGGCCAACAAGTACGTTGCTCTGGGTGGCAACTCCACCACGATGCAGCTCAAGGTCAACGAAGTGCAGTGCGGTGGTGAAGCCACTGCTGCCAGCGCGGTGCAGATCTACCGATTTGGCCGGTCATCGACTGTTGCGGCCACGTCGCTGACTGGCACGGACCTATACAACGCGAATCTGGACGCCACTTCGACGGCCCCGGGTACGGTTGCGCTGTTCAGCTCCAACAGCACCACGAAGCCGCAGCGGTCCTCGACGCTGGGTTCTCTGATCGCCCACAGCTTCAACGCTTACGGTGGTCTGGTTCGCTGGCAGGCGCGACAGGGTGAGGAAATCACCATTGTGGGCAACACTGCCTCGCTGGGGGAGTGCACCTACTCTGGCTTCACTGGCACTGTTGCCAGCACGGTCAGCGGGCATATCATTTACGAACTGGTGTGATCGCAATAGCGCGGGACTTCAAACCGCGCTTTTTAGGAGCATTGCATTGAGTAAGTACGCAGATCGTGTACTTGAGACCAGTACTACGACCGGCACTGGGGATTTTACCCTTGCCGGAGCGGTGACTGGATATCGTACTTTCAATGCTGCCATAGGAACGAATGTCACGACGGATTACGCAATCGTAGCTGTCGATGGATCGGGAGTTCCTACTGGCGAATGGGAAGTGGGAGAGGGGTATCTGTCTGCCAGCACTACGCTTGTTAGGGCTTTACTGATTTCAAGTAGTACTGGTTCTGCGGTGAGTTTCGCGGCGGGAACAAAACGTGTGTTTATCACGATAAGCGCATCGGAAGTCATCGGCAAGGGAAATTATCGCGCCCTGACTGACGGGATGGCGATGCCGTAATGGAGAAATTAAATGCCGGCTAACACTGACCCAATCTATTCAAGACTGAGCGACTACCAAGGTGGTCCGCTCATTGTCACGGCTGCTGCGACTGTTTATGACATCAGCGGCACGATTGGCACGGATATCTACAAGATATTCACAGCTGATGCTACCAATGGTGGGTTCGTTCAAAAGGTGCGCTTCAAGTACGCGGCCAACGGCACAACCACCAGCAATGCGACGACTCTAAAAGTCTGGATTTCTAGCGTGGGTTCTGGAACTCCTACGATTGGCACTCAGGCGTGGTTCTACGATGAGATTGCCATTCCAGCAACCGGAACGCTGACGACCACCACCACGACGCCTGTTTACGAGGTGCCGTTCAACTTCGCGCTTCCACTGTCGTACACGATTCTCGTCAAGACGACGGTATCGCAGAGCGCAAGCACTGGGTTTCTGGCAAGCGTAATTGCTGGTAAATACTGATGCTTGACTTAGGTCATCTTCCGGGTGGACAGCGAACCGATGTACAGGAGTTCATTGGGGACGCTTCTGCTGTCGGCGTTGGCTGGAAGACATGGACAAAACCGCGTGGCGTGTCTATGGTCTATATCTTTGCTGTTGGCCAAGGTGGCGGCGGCGGAGATGCTGTAGCGGGCGCTGCTTCTACCGCTGCTGGTGGAGGCGGTGGAGGATCGGGCGGGCAAACTACTTTGCTTATCCCTGCATATCTACTGCCTGATACGCTATATATCAGTGGCGGTAAGGGCGGTCCTAATAATACTAGCACGTCTGCAGCTGCGACGTTTTCAACCTATGTAGCAGTATTTCCTGGAAATAACGCTGCTCCGACTGTGAACAATGTCGTGCTTATTGCCAACGGTGGTGCAGCAGGGGGAAAATCTTCTGGTGCGACTCCAGGCCCTGTTGGGACTGCTGGTGCGGTTGCAACGATTGGCACAATGCCACTCGGAGGTCTAGGCACCTACACGCTGACAGCTGGACAGGTGGGAATTATCGGCAGCAACACCGCAGGCGCGGCGTTAACCATTCCGACGACTGGCCTTGTCGTCACTGGCGGAACTGGCGGCGCTGGTTTGCCTGCTGCCAATACGGCTGGTAACGCAGGAGGCGCGATCACTGGTGGTGGTGTTATCCCCAGCATTGCGGGCGGCACGGGTGGAACTACAGCTCCAACTGCTGGCAATCCGGGGAACAGTGGAATGCGTCCGTTCAAGAATATGTTCTATTGGCTAGGTGGTACTGGCGGGGGGTCTAGCGGCCTGACTGTCACGCCTACGGGGTCAAACGGCGGCAACGGTGGCAACGGTGGATTCGGCTGCGGCGGTGGTGGTGGTGGCGGTGCGTTTACTGCGTCGAGTTTTGGTGTTGGTGGGCGCGGTGGGGCGAGTTACGTCGCGATCATAAGCTGGTAGCGGCTGATGCTTGGGAATTCCCCACTAAGCACTCAGCCGTTATCGACGCTTGAAGCGTCTTCTGCTAGCGCGAATGTTGTTTTCCGCGAACCTCTTGCATTTCCCGCCTCTCCAAAACGACAGATAGGATATGCCCATGTAGCCTGCAACCTGCTGGTTACTACCCTTGCGATTGCGGCAGCGGCTGTTCCATTCGTTCAACAGCTAGTTGGATCATCTCCAACTCCGAATAAGCAAGTTGTCGCGCAGCAGATCATCAATCCCTTGCTGCTGGGAATATCTTCCGGTGCTACAACGCCGTTTGTTCAACAGCTATCTGCCGGCGCTCCAGGGTCTAAGGTTCAGGTATTCATACCTGAAGCTCCGCCGAGGCTGATTGGCAAGACTCTGCCGGATTACGGCCCTGTTGGCGATGGGGTGTCTGATAGCTCGCCTCGCATAGCCAAGCCGGTACAGGTCGATATTTACCCGCGCCTAATCGGCAAGACGCTCCCTGACTACTCTGCGTCAGGGTCAAGGCTGGACGTATCTGCTCCATCGACTCGCCAAATCGGTGATATTGAGTCGCTGCCGAACCTGAACCTGACGACGCTTGCATCGCCATTGGTCGATCCAGGCAGTATTCGGCAGCCATACTTTTCTGGTCCGCAGTCGAAACGACAGACTGTCGTTGTTGAACAGATTCTCAACACGCTGCCGCTTAATACGACCGTTGCCTCTGCCCCGTTCAAGCCAGCGCAAGATGTATCGACACCGCAGGCAAAGTTCAGCAGAACGATAGATGTATCTCGCAAACTGATTGCGCTGACGCTTCCAGATTACATGCCTCTTGGGAGGCAGGCGTTTGACGGCGTGGCGGCGCAGAGATACCGCGTCCATACGGACGCGTATCAAAATCTGCTTGAATCGACGCTGGCTGTCATTGCTGGCCCATTGCCAATCGGCTCGCGGGTATCAGAGTCTGCGCCGCCGCCTAAGTACAACGTTGGCGCCCCGCTGTTCCCTGAGCGTATTGAGGCTCCGTCAGAGGTAACTCCAGACGCGCTGCCCATAGGACAGAGGGTCGATACCAGTTCGCCTCCCAGGAAGGCCCAGGTAAGGGTTGACGCGTTCCCGGATAACGTCCTACTGGGGATTGCTCCACCAGTAGTCGATGAGGCTCCGGCGTCTGCATTCTTTGGCGGGAATGCCGAAATACCTCGTAACCCACAGGTTGACGCATATCCGAATCTTCTCGGGACGACGCTTGCTGTACAGGTACAGGCTATTCCTGTCGGCAGGCAGTGGTTTGAGTCCATCCCTGCGCCTAAGTACGCGGTAACGGCTTACAACGCGCAGAGCCTGCTGACGACTGGGATACCGATCCCGCCAATTCCAGTAGGCGTACAGCTTTCTGATACCGCCCCGCAGGCTAAGTATTCGGTTCAGGTCGATAAAGTCCGTACGGACCTTGTGGTGGGAATTGCGGTCACTCCCCCACCACTTCCTCCGCTTGGCCTGCCGGTAGATGTCAGCCAGTGGCAGGGCAAGTTTGCGGTCTATGACCTGAACCTGCTGTGGTCGAACAGCCAGATACCCAATGAGATCCCGCCGCCGGTTGTGGTGCCGGATGAGATTCGTCATCGGGGCGGTGGATACAAAAAGCATCGCAAGGCGCATGTAGAGCCACGTCTCCCGAGCCAGTACAAGCGGCTGGAGGAGATGGTCGATGAGGTTAGCGCGGAGATGGCATTCAAGGAGATTGAAGCCACTGCTTCGGCTGACGTTAAGCAGCAGGCCAAGAGCATTCTTCGGCCATTCACGCCCTCTAAATCGCTGGTCAAGGCAGATACTGTTGACTGGGAGGCTGTAGAGGCAGATGCTACAAAGATTGGGGCGCTTCTTGCGCTGTGGGCTGCAGAGCGGCGTCGCCTTGAACTGGCTGACGATGACGAAGAATGGATGATGTGGGAGTGATAGATGCCTACCTATGAGTACGAGTGTCCAAAGGGGCATGAGTTTGAGCGGATCCTTCCAGTGGCCCGCTACGACGAGCCGCAGACCTGCGAATGCGGGGATGTGGCTCAGAAGCTCATCAGCCGCCCAGCGCTCGCATGGGCATCCAGGGAAGTGAACTATGACTGCCCTATCACTGGCATTCCAATCACTTCGATGGCCCAGCACAAGGACAACCTCGCCCGACATGGCTGCCAGCAGTACGACCCTGAGATGCGCAAGGACGCGGACAACTTCCGCAAACGCACTCAAGAAGCACTGGAGAAATCAGTCGATGAGACGGTGGAAGCCGCCATCGAGAAGATGCCTAGTCGAAAAAAGGAAGTTCTGGAGCGTGAACTTACGTCCGGGATGGATGTGGATATTGTTCGACAAACTGTAACCCCGTAGGAGATGAGCATGGAACCCGAAAGCACCGCTGACAGCGGATTTGACATTGGCGCCGCGATGGATACCGTTGCCTCGGCAATGGTCTCACCAAATGAGACTGAAAAGCCTGAGCCGGTAGAGGAAGCGCCAGAGGTTTCGGATACCGAAGAATCTCCTGCTGAACCTGAAGTTGCTGCAGAGCCACAGGTTCGCGCTCCGCCCAAGTCTTGGGCCAAGGACAAGCACGAAATTTGGTCGAAACTCCCGCCTGATGCTCAGGACTACTACGAACAGCGTGAAAAGCAAATGCTTGACGGCCTAGACCAGTACAAGGGCGAGGCTGCTTATGCCAAACAACTGCGGGAAATTGTCACCCCATATCGAGCCATGCTGGATTCGATGGGCGTTTCGGACACGGATGCTGTCAAGTACCTTCTGAATGCCCAGTACCAGCTTACCAATGGGACGGAATCTCAGCGTAAAGCCGCCTACGAACGAATTGGGGCTGAGTTGGGATTCATTACCCAACAGGCTGCTGAACAGGCTCAAACTCCTGTTGATCCTGCTGTAAAGCAGTTGCAGGACAAGTTAAACCGTATAGAATCGGAATTAACCGCCAAGCAGCAGGCCGAGCTACGCGAAGCCCAAGCAAAAGCGAATAGTGAAGTTGAGACGTTCGCATCGGATCCTGCGAACCCGTACTTTGGTGAAGTTGCCCAAGACATGGTGCAGTTCATCAATGCGGGTCTTTCGCTGAAAGATGCTTACGACCGCGCAGTGTGGGCAAACCCTGGCACTCGGGCCAAAGAGCAGGCAAGGCTTCAGACAGAGGCCGCAGCAAAGCTCAAAGAGAAGGCCAAGCCAGAAGCTGACGCAGCGCGAAGGGCTACCAGCACGAACGTGCGCGGGGCCGAATCCCGTCGGGAACCGACAGAACCCCTAGGGTCAATGGAAGACACGATGAAGCAGGTGCTGGAGAACCGCCGGCGCCGAGTCAACTAACCCTTTTGGAGAACTGAAAAATGGCTTCCCCTAACAGCACTTTTACGGAACTGGT
>Ga0228700_1001859_pt1 | contig 12364 bp, 12 predicted proteins | sample McNCre317_Aug_MG_FD_178019 | JGI IMG/M metagenome (GOLD analysis project Ga0228700, IMG submission 178019) | Freshwater microbial communities from McNutts Creek, Athens, Georgia, United States - 3-17_Aug_MG | ecosystem: Environmental > Aquatic > Freshwater > Creek | place: USA: Georgia...
CGCCACCGCGATCACGTCGTCGCCGTCGAGCACGCCGACCGAGCCGGCCTCCTGCATCGCCATCGCGATGCGCTGGAGCTGCGGCTGGATCGCGCGCGGCAGCTTCGCCGAATGCATGTAGGACTGACCCAGGCGCATCACCTTGGGGCTGAGCGAGAAATGGCGCTCGTCCTGGCGCGCATAGCCCAGGTGCACCAGCGTCAGCAGGCAGCGGCGCACCGCCGCGCGGCTGAGCCCGGTGCGCAGCGCGACCTCGCTGATCGTCAGCCGCGGGCGGTCCTGGTCGAAGGCCTCGATGACGCGCAGGCCCTTTTCCAGCGCGCCCAGCAGGTCGCGCTCGGCGATCGGGGGCGCCAGCGTCGGGGCGGCTTCGGCGGAAGGGGGGGTGAAGGCGAGGTTCATCGGGACCTGATCGACATCAAGGTTAGGAAGGAGGCGGAAACCGTGTCCTCAGCGTGCGGCATGCGCACAGTGAATGCAATGTCGTGCGACATGCGCACGCATCTCCGGCGACAGCCCCACGTCACCCTGGGCCGCGCACAATCAGGCCATGAGTGAATCCGCCCCCGTACCGCCCTCGCCGGCGGCGGACCGCCCTGCGGTCGACGACCCGCGGTCCCGTCTGCGGCAGATGAAGCGGCTCGCGCTGCTGGCGCTGGGCGCCTGCGTGCTGCTGCTGGCGCTGGCCCATCACCAGGACCGGCAAGGCCTGTGGGGCTGGGTCGCGGCCTTCGCCGAAGCGGCAGTGGTGGGCGCCCTGGCCGACTGGTTCGCGGTGGTGGCGCTGTTCCGGCGGCCGCTGGGCCTGCCCTTCCCGCACACCGCGATCCTGCCGCGGCGCAAGCCGCAGCTGGCCGACCAGTTCGCGGTCTTCGTGCGCGACCGCTTCCTCGACACGCCGACCCTGCTGGCACGGCTGGCCGCGCTGGACCCGCTCTCGCGCCTGGGCCAATGGCTGGCCCGCGAGGACAACGCCCGCCAGCTCGCCACCCACCTGCAGGGGCTGGTGGACGGGCTGCTGGGCTGCATCGACGACGCGCGCATCCGCAGCCTGCTGCAGGGCGCGGTCACGCAGCGGCTCGAGCGGCTCGACCTGTCGCACGCCGCCGGCGACCTGCTCGACACGCTGACCGCCCAGGGCCGCCACCAGCAGCTCTTCGAGCAGGCCCTGCTGCAGCTGGCCGATCATGTCGACAGCGAGCCGGTGCAGCGCACCCTGGCCTCGGTGCTGCTGGAGATCGCCGGGCAGGAATACCCGCTGGTGCTGCGCACCATCGGCCTGGTCACCGACACCGACGAGTTCGGCCGCCGGCTGGCCGCGGCCACCGCGCGCGGCCTGACCCGCTGGGTCCACGAGGTCTGCGAGGATCCGGATCATCCGCGCCGCCAGGCCTTCGACCGCAGCGTCGCCGAGCTGATCGAGCGGCTGCGCGACGACCCCGACCTGGCCGCGCGGCTCAATGCGGCCAAGGACCGCTGGCTGCACGAGCCGGTGCTGCAGGACTATGTGCGCGGCCTGTGGGACGAGCTGCGCGACTGGCTGCAGGCCGATCTGGCCTCGCCGCAGTCACGCCTGCAGGAACAGCTGGCGGTGATGGCGGGCCGCCTCGGCCAGGCCCTGGGCAGCGACCCGGTGCTGCGCGCGGCGCTGCAGGACCATCTGCTGGCGATGGTCGAGCAGAGCGCCCCGTCCCTGCGCGAGCTGGCGGCCGCGCACATCGCCCGCACGGTGCGCAGCTGGCATGACGAGCAGCTGGTGCAGGAGATCGAGCTGGCGATCGGCCGCGACCTGCAGTTCATCCGGCTCAACGGCACGCTGGTGGGCGGCCTGATCGGTCTGGCGCTGCATGCGCTGGCGGCACTGGGCTGAATGCGGCACCCGGCGTCGCCGTCCCGCTTCATCTGTTGGAGCGATGTCAGTCACGAAACCTGCACGTAACAATATCGTCACGATGAATACGACGTGATTTCATTCACGCAGGGAGATCAAGATGCAAGCTCTGGGCGCATTGGAACTGCTTCTCAAGGAAATGAGCCGTCTTTCCGGCACGCGGTGGCACCCCGTGGCCACGCCGACACGAGCGCCACGTCCGGCACCGCCGCCTCACCACGAGGATGCACGCTGGCACTGGTACGACACCCAGCCGGCCGAGTTCTCCGGGGTCGAGATCACCGAATACCGGGTGTCTGCCGCCCTCTGTCGCGCGGTCTTCCACGCCCAAGATCGCAACCCTCCCCCCCGAACAGCCGATGATCGGCAGTGAACTGCAACAACGTCTCTGACGCTGGCATCACCGGCCCGGGACTTGTTACGCTCGGGGGCATGAACGCAGCAGCACCGAGTTCTCCCTCTGCCACGCTCCGACTCACCAGCGCCCACCGACGTCGTCTGAGAGAGGTCTGGCGCGCGGACGATGCGCCGCGCCAGGATGCGCTCGAGATCGAGCTGCTGGCCCTCGGACTGCTCGAGCGGCATCAGGACGGCACCAGCGGGCGACGCTCCATCCGGGTGACGGATGCCGGAATGCAGGCGCTGGCCGATTCGGCCGCCCGCCATCAGGTCGCGCGCAGCCAGCATGACGCGCTGGTCGAGCAGATCAGCCTCGCCCTGCAGGCCGAAGACCGCATCGTCTGGCGCGGCCTGTCTCTCGACGCCGCGCCGCCTGGCCTGCCGGTCGCGCCCGACGAGGCCCGGCCGGACGTCTACTCGATCCGGCACACCACGGACCCGGATGATCTGCAGCCGCTGGTGCACGAGATCCGCATCAGCCGCGCCGACCTGCTCGCCGACCTGAAGCGGCCGCATCGGCGCGCCGTCTACCACGACATGGCCGCCGGGCTGTACTACGTGCTGGCCGACGGCATCGCCGAGGCAGCCGAGATTCCCTCGGAATGCGGCGTCATCATGCTGAAGAACGGCCAGCTCCAGACGCTGCGACCGGCCACGATGCGGCGGCTGTACCACAGGTCGGGGCTGCCCTTCACGGTCTGGATGGCACTGGCGCGCAATGCGCCGGCGCCTCATCCGCAGGTCCAGCCGCGGCCGCCGAGCGATGATCCGCTCGAGAACACCGGTTCGCTGGGCGACGAGTGAGCGCGGGCGCTCAGGCCGGCAGCAACGCATTGAGGCCCGAACTCAGCGCGGACCACCACAGCACCCGGGGCTGACGGGCCAGCGTGCCCAGCCGGCTCGGCCCGCCCGGCCGGCCGTAGTGCAGCAGGCTGCGCACCGGCACCTGTCGGTGGCGGGCCACCCAGAGGAGACCCTGGCGCGGCTGATCCGGCTGCAGCTCCAGCGCGACCGCGGTTCCCGCGTCGCGCAGCCGCATGACGCAGCGATCGACCACCTGGGGATCATGGCAGGCCAGCGTCACCTGCGGCACCTGTCCGGCCACCCGCATCACGAGCCGCTCGAAAGCCTCGATCGACTGCCGCCGGGCGCCCCCCCGTGTCCGCCCAGCGCTCATGCACCAGCCGCAGGCGCACGCCGGCGGCGCCGGCCCGGTCGGCATCGGCCAGGCTGCGCTCGCGATCGCCCGACAGGGACAGCCCGAGACGGTCGTGGTGCGCGCCGAGCAAGGACAGCTGGTCGAGCAGCGCATCCATGGCCGTGGGCGCCACCAGATCCAGCGTGACCGGCATGGCCCGAGAGCGCGCGGCCGCCAGCAGCCGCATCATCTGCATCACGTCCTGGCCGATCGCGGCCGGCTGCACCAGCAGCTGGGCTTCGGTGGGCAAATCGGCCAGCGCGGCCATGCTGCCGATCACCCGCGCCACCACCTCGTCGGGCGACTCGCCCGCCTCCGGCCGGTAGCTGACGCTGGCCCCCATGCGCCAGCGGGCCAGTCGCGCGGCGGCCGACAGGATCTCGTCGAAACGCACCGACGTGCGCGAAGGCCCGCAGCCCCCCGCACCGGCGGCCGCTTTGTCTTGTCTCATGGCTGCATTCATCCCGTTACTCATCCACACGATGCAACAAGTGTCACGAATTCCATCAGATTTCGTGGTCAGACCGAAGGCAAAAGCCGTGCCGATCAATTTTCACTGCGACAGATCAAAACCGGGCGCCAAAGCCCGCTCATTCTGAAAAATCACGTCGCCCACCACCGGAGTGCCGGAGTCGGCAGGAATGCGCACCGACACGGGTCACGGCAGATGCACCACGGGGGTGAGCCGACGTACGCTGCAGACCCGATCAACACCGTCTTGGGGACGAAGATGGCACTGCCCCTGCCCGCACCGCTGCGCCTGCTGCAAGCCGACCTGCCCGCCTGCCCTCAGGCCCTGCTGGACCTGCAGGCGCTGATGCACGACGACGACAGCGCCCTGCCCGCCATCGCGGCCCTGATCGAGTCGGACATGGCGCTGGCGGCCGCGGTCGTGCGCACCGTCAACTCGGCGATGTACGGCCTGCTGCGGCGGGTCGAGACGGTGGGCGAGGCGCTGCGCTACCTCGGCACCCGCGAGGTCATCGCGATCAGCTACGCCAGCGCGCTGCGCTCGGCCTTTCCGTCATCGCCCCGCATGAATGCCCTGTGGGAAGCGGCCGGGCAGACCGGCCTGCTGATGGGCCGCAGCGCCCGGGCCCTGGGGATGGATCCGCTGCAGGCCCACACGGCCGGGCTGTTCGCTCGCAGCGGGCTGGCGGTGATGCTGGCGCACCTCGGCACGCCGCATGCGGCGCTCGTCGACCGCTGGAGCCACGATCCCGTCGCGCTGGATGCGGCCGAGACGCGCACCTGGGGCATCGGCCACGCGGCCTACGGCAGCGTGCTGTGCGCCAGCTGGGGCCTGGCCGCGCCGGTGGTGAGCTTCGTGCGGGAGCGCACGCGCCCGCCCGAGCAGCGCGCGGGCCTCGACCCCCGGCTGCGCCGCCTGCTCGCGCTCGGCAGCGCCGCCGAGGCCCTGCTGCATGCGGCGGCAGGCGGCTCGGCCACCCTGACCGGCCTGGCGGGCGATGACGCGCTGCCCGAGCCCGAACTGCGGGCCGCCATCGCACCGCACTGGCACCCCTTGCGCGAGCTGCGGGCACGCGGCTTGCAGATCATCGACTGACACCCGAGGAACTTCATGGCCCGCGATCCCTCCCCCTCTTCGGCCGGTCACATCCGGCTCACCTCCCATCCCGGCCAGGGTGCAGCCGGGGCCCCGCCGATCCGCTGGGGCGAAGCCGATCCGTACGCGCGCGGCCCGGTGGTCGGCACGACCACCTCGCGCCACCAGCGCAATGTCGTCGGCACGCACAGCGGCAGCTACGGCGTCTACCGCGCGCTGGCGGTGGCCGCCGGCAACCTCGAGCGCGGCCACCGCGCCGACCTCACCAACACCGCGCCGACCGACCGCATCGGCCCCTACCCGCAGTGGTCCGAGCCCGAGCGCATCGTCTCGATCGATCCATGGGGCGCGCTGGTCGCCGAGGTCTATGCCGAGCAGATCGCCGCCGGCATGGACATCCGCCCGACCCTCGCCGTCACCAAGGCGCACATCCACCTGCCCGAGGTGCGCCAGGCCATGGCCTTCCAGCGCCTGAAGCCCGACGGCCGCATCCTGCTCGAGGACGGCTCGGCCGCGGTGACCAAGATCGCGGTCGAGCCGGTCTGGTGGCTGCCCGGCGTGGCCCGGCGCTTCGGCGTCAGCGAGGCCGAACTGCGCCGCACGCTCTTCGAGGAGACCGGCGGCATGTACCCGGAGCTGGTCACCCGCAGCGACATCGAGGTCTTCCTGCCACCGATCGGCGGGCAGACGCTCTACGTCTTCGGCGACGTGCGCGACCTGGCCGATCCGTCGGTGACGCTGACCGCGCGCATCCACGACGAATGCAACGGCTCGGACGTGTTCGGCTCGGACATCTGCACCTGCCGCCCCTACCTGACGCACGCGATCGAGGAATGCATCGAGGGCGCGCAGAGCGTCGCGCACGGCGGGCGCGGCGGCGTGGGCCTGATCGCCTACAGCCGCAAGGAGGGCCGCGCGCTGGGCGAGGTCACCAAGTTCCTGGTCTACAACGCGCGCAAGCGCCAGGTGGGCGGCGACTCGGCCGACAAGTACTTCCTGCGCACCGAGTGCGTCGCCGGCGTGCAGGACATGCGCTTCCAGGAGCTGATGCCCGACGTGCTGCACTGGCTGGGCATCCGCCGCATCCACCGGCTGGTGTCGATGAGCAACGACAAGTTCGACGCCATCACCGGCAGCGGCATCGAGGTGGTCGAGCGCATCAAGATCCCCGACGAGCTGGTGCCCGCCGACGCGATGGTCGAGATCCAGGCCAAGATCGCCGCCGGCTACTTCACCACCGGCGAGGTGCCCGACGAGGCGGACCTGGCCGCCGTGAAGGGGCGCGGCCTTGAGTGACGCCCCCGCCTCCGACCTGCGCGCGGTGATCAACGACCCGGCCACCGTGCGGCGGCGCTGCCATGCGGTGGCCGCCGCGGTGGAACGCGGCCAGTCGCCCCATTTCCGCCTGGACCGCAGCGCGCTGCCGGCCATCGCGCAGCGCATCGCCGCGCTGACGCGCCGGCGCTTTCCGGATCTGCAGATCCCCTACCACAGCCGCTGGCGCCATTTCGAGGCCGGCGGCGTCGACCGGCAGGAGGCCATCGACGCGCAGGTGCGGCCGCTCGGCAGCGCCGGCCTGGCGCGCGCACGCATCGACCTGGCGCTGATCAGCGTGCTGCTCGACGCCGGCGCCGGCCCCGACTGGCATTACGACGAGGCCGAGACCGGCCAGCGCCTGGCGCGCTCGGAAGGGCTGGCGGTGGCGACGCTGCGCGCCTTCGCCGCCGGCGCCTTCTCGTCGGTGCCGGACGAGCCCTGCCGGGTCGATGCCCAGGCCCTGCTCGCGATCGATGCCGCCCGGCTGGCGCCGATGTTCCAGGTCGGACCGGCCAACCCGCTGGTCGGTCTGGAAGGGCGGGCCGCGCTGCTGCGCCGGCTCGGCGAGGTGATGCAGGCCCAGCCCGAGCGCTTCGGCCCCGAAGGCCGGCCCGGGCGCCTGTTCGACCGGCTGGCCGGCCGGGCCCTGATGCGCAGCGCCGGCCCGCCGGCGCTGCAGGCCACCGAGCTGCTCGCCGAGCTGCTGGCGTCGCTGGCGCCGATCTGGCCGTCCGGCCAGCACATCGACGGGCTGCCGGTCGGCGATGTCTGGCCTCACCCCGCGGCCAGCGCGCCCGACGAGGTCGCCGCCGGCCAGGTGCCCTTCCACAAGCTGTCGCAGTGGCTGACCTACTCGCTGCTGGAGCCCTTCGAGTGGGCCGGCATCGCGATACAAGGCCTGGATGCGCTCACCGGCCTGCCCGAGTACCGCAACGGCGGCCTGCTGATCGACGGCGGCGCGCTGGTGCCGCGGGCGGCCGACTTCGCCGCCCTGCCGAAGACGGTCGACGATCCGTGGGTGATCGAGTGGCGGGCGCTGACGGTGGCGCTGCTCGACGACCTGGCGCCGCTGGTGCGCGCCGAGCTGGGCGTCGAGGCGCGGCAGCTGCCGCTGGCGTGCATGCTCGAGGGCGGCAGCTGGGCCGCCGGCCGCGAGATCGCCGCCGAGCGCCGCCCGGGCGGCACGCCGCCGCTGCGCATCGACAGCGACGGCACCGTCTTCTGACATGAACCGAACCGGACAGAGCCGACTCTGATCCGCAACCCGCGAGGAGAGACCCCATGAGCACGATGAACCCCACCGGCGCCGGCCGGGTCCATGTCGTCGATCACCCGCTGGTGCAGCACAAGCTGACGCTGATGCGCCAGAAGGATCTCTCGACCAACAGCTTCCGCCGGCTGCTCGGCGAGATCAGCATGCTGATGGCCTACGAGGTCACCCGCGACATGCCCACGCGCATGGTCGAGATCGAGACGCCGCTCGAGACGATGATGAGCCCGGTCATCGAGGGCAGGAAGACCGTCTTCGTCGTCGTCATGCGCGCCGGCAGCGGCTTCCTCGACGGCATGCTCGAGGTGGTGCCGGGCGCGCGGGTCGGCCACATCGGCCTGTACCGCGACCCCAGGACGCTGGTCGCGGTCGAGTACTACTTCAAGATGCCCGGCGACATGCACGAGCGCGACGCCATCGTGCTCGATCCGATGCTGGCCACCGGCAACTCGGCCGCGGCCGCGGTCGAGCGGCTGAAGGAGACCCGCCCGCGCTCGATCCGCTTCGTCAGCCTGCTGGCGGCGCCCGAGGGCCTGAAGCATTTTCACGAGGCCCACCCGGACGTGCCGGTCTACACCGCGGCGATCGACCGCCAGCTCAACGAGCACGGCTACATCGTGCCCGGCCTGGGAGACGCAGGCGACCGGATGTTCGGAACGAAGTGAATCGGCCAGACATCGGGGCCAAACACGGCTGTGGTTCAATTCCTCTCGTACGGAAACGGCACGAATGGTCGTGTCCTCGTCCGGATTGCGCCGGATCCAGATCGGATCACCAGGATGAGGTCGTCCGGAGTGACCGGCGCACATGAATCGGGGAATGCATGAACGGACCGGAGAGCCAGTCAGGCCACGCAGCGCCTGACCACCTGGATGACGACGTGGGCGAGGACCTGATGCGCGGAGATCCCGCAGAGGTGCTGCGGGCCATCCAGGACGACCTCACCCGACTGGCCGCACACGGCCCGCTGGAGGCGCTGATCAGGGCACATGTGCGGGCATGCCGGTCGGCGACCCGGCTGGGACGGCTCGACGACGCCATCGAGTCCGGACTGCTGGCCCGGCATCTGGTCGACTGCGGCCCCGCCGCGATGGCCGCGACCCTGCAGCTGCAGGCCATCGACGCCCTGGCCGGGGCGATGGCCTGGCGCCAGCAGGGAGACACCGCCCTGGCCATGCTGCATCAGCTGCGGGCCGCCCCGCCGGCCCGCCTGAAGGGAACGGACCTGGACCGCTGGCACCTGCGCCTGAGCCTGCAGATCGGCGACGTGCTGGCCTGGCGTCAGGCCCTGGGAGGCACGGGGCGCACCGAGCGCCCGCACGCGCTGCTGCAGCAGACCCTCGACGAGGCGCGCCACCATGCGCGCGCCCTGCCCGGCTCGGCGCGCACCGCATGGCGCCTGGGCTGGCTGACCGCGCTGTGCCAGGTCTGGCAAGCCGACACCCCGCAGGCCCGCCAGCATCTGGCCGCGCTGCGCCGGCGCCCGCCGTCGCTGCATGTGGATGAAACCCTGGCGCCCTTGTGGGTGGCTGTGCTGATCGCCCAGGTGCAGCAGGATGCGGCGGCCCTCGAGGCCGCCTCGCGTCGCCTGGCCGACGAAGCCGCACAGCGAGGCCACCAGCCGCTGGCGGATCTGGGCGAGCGCCGGCTGGCGCAGTGCCTGCTCGATCAGGGCCGGGACGCCGAGATGCGCCAGCGGGCCGAACTGACCGCGCGCCGCCGCCAGGGCACCGACGCCCTGCCCCTGCCCACCTCCGCCCGCCTGTCGCGCTACCTGGCCCAGGTGCAGGCCAGCGACCTGCGGTCGGCCCCGCCGATGGCGCCGACCGCCGCCACGAGCGGCCTGCAGTGCCCGCCGCCCCCCCCGAGCCGCGAGCAGTTCCTGGCCCAGGCGCGCCAGACCGTGCCGGCCCCGGCCGGGCAATCCTGCGCCGCACTGCTGCTGTCGGCACGCGACACCGATCCGCCTGCCGCGCCGCAGCAGGAGCGTCTGCTGGAGACCCTGGTGCACCTCATCGGCCGCACGCTGCGCACCGGGGACCTGGCCACGCGCTGGTCGGCCGAGCAGGTCGCGGTGCTGCTGAGGCAGGCCTCGGCCGACGATGCCGCCCGGGTCTGCCAACGGCTGGCCGAGGCGGTGCAGAAGCGCGACTGGTCGACGCTGACCGACGACCATCTGCTGCAGATCGACATCAGCCATGCCCAGGCCAGCCCCGGCGACACCGTCGAGACCCTGATGCAGCGCTGCGAAGCCGAGATGGCCGCAGGCCGCCGCCAGCGGCGACGCATCGCGGTCTGTCCCTGATCCTCCCCCAGCCCGCCCAGGAGCAACGATGGCCGCCCTCCGTGACCTGCTGATCCGCGATGCCACGCTGCCCGACGGGCGCCTCCACCAGGACCTGCTGATCCTGGACGGCCGCATCGCCGCCCTCGGACCGGCGCTGCCCGTGCCGGCGTCGGTGCCCACGCTCGACGCCCAGGGCGGGATGGTCAGTGCGCCTTTCGTCGACGCGCATTTCCACATGGACGCGACGCTCTCCTACGGCCTGCCGCGGGTCAACGCCAGCGGCACGCTGCTGGAGGGCATCGCGCTGTGGGGCGAGCTCAAGCCCCATCTGACGCAGGAGGCACTGGTCGAGCGCGCGCTGCAGTACTGCGACTGGGCGGTGGCCAAGGGCCTGCTGGCGATCCGCAGCCATGTCGACATCTGCGACGACCGGCTGCTGGCGGTCGAGGCGCTGCTGGAGGTCAAGCGCCGCGTGGCCCCCTACCTCGACCTGCAGCTGGTCGCCTTCCCGCAAGACGGCGTGCTGCGCAGCCCGACTGCGCTGGCCAACCTCAAGCGCGCGCTCGACCTGGGCGTCGAGGTGGTCGGCGGCATCCCGCACTTCGAGCGGACGATGGCGGACGGCGCCGAGTCGGTGCGCCTGCTGTGCGAGCTGGCCGCCGAGCGCGGCCTGCGCGTCGACATGCACTGCGACGAGAGCGACGACCCGCACTCGCGCCACATCGAGACGCTGGCGTATCACGCGCAGCGCCTGGGGCTGCAGGGCCGCGTCACCGGCTCGCACCTGACGTCCATGCACTCGATGGACAACTACTACGTCTCCAAGCTGCTGCCGCTCGTCGCCGAGGCCGGCGTGCACGCGGTGGCCAACCCGCTGATCAACATCACGCTGCAGGGCCGCCACGACACCTACCCCAAGCGCCGCGGCATGACGCGCGTGCCCGAGCTGATGGCCGCCGGCGTCAATGTCGCCTTCGGCCACGACTGCGTGATGGACCCGTGGTATTCGCTGGGCTCGGGCGACATGCTGGAGGTCGCCCAGATGGGCCTGCATGTGGCGCAGATGACCTCGCAGGCGCAGATGCGCGCCTGCTTCGACGCGGTGACGACGAATGCGGCGCGGGTGCTCGGGCTCGACGGGCACGGGCTGGAGGTCGGCTGCCACGGCGACATGGTGCTGCTGCAGGCGCGCTCGCCGGTCGAGGCGATCCGGCTGCGCGCGACCCGGCTGGCGGTGATCCGGCGCGGCCAGATCGTGGCCCGCACCCCCGCCGCCGAGGCCCGGCTCGACCTGCCCGGACGCCCCGCGCAGGTGGACTGGACGCTGCCCCGCTGATCTCCCCTCCAGCCCGGGGAGAACCGTTCCCTGAAGGACTCCGGGGTCATCGCTAGAATGACCCGGACCTGACTGCCCAGAACGACCTGATTTCCCGCTCATGAAACTCATCGGCTCGCTGACCAGCCCGTATGTGCGCAAAGTGCGCATCGTGCTGGCGGAGAAGAAACTCGACTACAAGTTCGTCATCGAGGATCCCTGGTCGGATCCGGTCGGGCTGACGTCGGCCAACCCGCTCAGCCAGGTGCCCTGCCTGGTGCTCGAGGGCGGCGATGCGCTGTACGACTCGCGGGTCATCGTCGAGTATGTCGACACGCTCTCCCCGGTCGGCCGGCTGATCCCGGAAAAGGGCCGCGAGCGCGCCGAGGTCCGGACCTGGGAAGCGCTCGCGGACGGCCTGCTGGATGCGGCGCTGCTCGCCCGACTGGAGGCCACCTGGCCCGGCCGCGACGACAGCCAGCGCTGCCAGGCCTGGATCGATCGCCAGACCGGCAAGATCCACGCCGGTCTGGCCACGCTGTCGAAGGGCCTGGGCGAGCGCAACTGGTATTCGGGCCTGCACCCGACGCTGGCCGACATCGCGGTGGGCTGCGCGCTGGGCTACCTCGACTTCCGCTTCCCCCGCATCGACTGGCGGCAGACCCACCCCAATCTGGCTCGGCTCATGCTGCGCCTGTCGCAGCGGGCCAGCTTCGCGACGACCCAGCCGCCGGTGCCCGCCCCCGCGGCCCCAGATCCCACCCCGGCCCCCGCCCCCGGCGCCGCAGGCTGACGCCCGCTCAGCCCGCGTTCAGCGTCAGCTCGACCCGCCAGCCCGGGCGGGAAGGGCCCACCGCGAGCCGGGCCCCCAGCTCGCGGGCCAGCCGCTCCATCGCCTCGATGCCGCGGGCCGTGGATTCGGCGCGGCGCCCCTCGGGCTTGCCGTGACCGTCATCGCTGATGAGCAGCCGCAGGCTGCGCTCCTGCAGCGAGGCGCCCGTCTCCACGGTCAGATCCAGCCGCGCCTGCTGCGCGCCCTGGGCATGGCGCACGACGTTGTCCAGCCCCTCCTGCGCCAGCCGCATCAGGTTGAGCCGGCTGCGGGCCGACAGCGTCATGC
>Ga0228700_1001860_pt1 | contig 12346 bp, 11 predicted proteins | sample McNCre317_Aug_MG_FD_178019 | JGI IMG/M metagenome (GOLD analysis project Ga0228700, IMG submission 178019) | Freshwater microbial communities from McNutts Creek, Athens, Georgia, United States - 3-17_Aug_MG | ecosystem: Environmental > Aquatic > Freshwater > Creek | place: USA: Georgia...
GTGCACGCGCACTTTGTTTTTGAAACTGTCGCGCGTCAAATGGCTGAGCGCTTCGGTGGTCATGCGTGGGCCCAGGTCTGAGCCGCCAATGCCGAGGTTGACCACATCGGTGATGGACTCGCCGCCAAAGCCTTTCATGTGGCCTTCGCGCACTTTCTCGGCAAAGGTGCACACGCGGTGCAACTCATTGGCCACTTGCTTTGAAATGTCATGGCCCCACGGCGGGTTGGGCACGTGGCTGCCACGCAACGCGACGTGCAACACCGCACGTTGTTCGGTGGCGTTGATGGGCTCGCCTTTGAACATGGCTTGCGCTTGGCTCATGACGTGTGATTCGTCTGCCAACGCCAAGAGCTGCTGCATCACCTCGCGCGTGACGCGTTGGCGCTCGTAGTCGATGCTGATGCCCGCGCCGCTGGCATGCAAGGCGGTGTTGCGTTCCGCGCTTTTGAGCAACTCGCGCAAATGCGGTTGGGGGCCTTGGGCCAAGGCTTGCAGGGCTTGCCATGCTTGGCGTTGGTGGGGGGGGACGAAGGGAGTCATGTGGAGATTCTCGTCAAATTTGTTGTGTTTCTCGGTGCGGACGAATGAAACTTTTGATGGGGCGGATGAATTAACTTAAACAGTGGCTGCGTCTGTGGCCTCACGCGCCAAGCGGGTGATTTCGGCCCAATCGCCGCGTTCCACCACATCCACCGGCGTGAGCCATGAGCCACCCACCATTGCCACGTTGGGCAGCTTCAAGAACTCGCCCATGTTGGCCAGTGACACACCGCCTGTGGGGCAAAAACGCATGTCCCCCAAGGGGCCGCCCAAGGCTTTGAGCATGGCCAAGCCACCGGCTTGTGCGGCGGGAAAGAGTTTGACCAAACCAAAACCGTAGTCCCGTGCGGCCATCACTTCACCGGGGGTCATCACGCCAGGCATGAAGGGCAGCTTGCATTGAATGGCGGCTTGCACGAGGGCATCGGTCATGCCGGGCGAGAGCGCAAAGCTGGCTCCTGCGGCTTGCACACGGGCCATTTCGTCAGCACGTGTGACCGTGCCTGCGCCCACGTGCATGTGAGGCACGTGTTTGGCGACTTGTTCAATCGCAGGCAAGCCTGCGGCGTGGCGCAAGGTGATTTCCATCACATCCACACCCCCTTCGAGCAGCGCGTGGGCCATGGGCACGGCTTGGTCAGGATGCGTGATGACGATGACGGGCACCACGCGTGAAGTGAAAGCGGGGCGGGTGAAAGCGGGGTTGAGTTGGGTCATGACGAATGTGCTTCAGAGGTGTGTGAACAAAGGCGATGCGCCTTCTTCGGCCAGCGCAGCATTGGCGCGGAACAAGGCAAAGATGTCGCGGCCTGTGCCGTGTTGGTTGCCAGACAAATCAGGGTTGGGGGCCGTGCGTGCGGCAAGTTCAGCATCGCTGACTTCGAGCTGCAAAGTTTGGGTGTCGCAATCGAGGGCAATCATGTCGCCGTCTTGCACTTTGCCAATCAAGCCGCCGTTCACAGACTCGGGGCTGAGGTGAATGGCGGCCGGCACTTTGCCCGATGCGCCCGACATGCGGCCATCGGTGACCAAGGCTACTTTGAAACCTTTGTCTTGCAACACGCCCAATACAGGCGTGAGGCGGTGCAGCTCGGGCATGCCGTTGGCTTGTGGGCCTTGGTTGCGCACCACGGCCACAAAGTCGCGCTCGAGCTGGCCTTCTTTGAACAACACACCGAGTTGCTTTTGGTCGGTCAGCACAATCGCCGGCGCACGCACTTGGCGGTGTTCTGGTTTGACGGCGGACACTTTGACCACGGCACGGCCCAAGTTGCCTTGCAACAAACGCAAACCGCCATCGGCGCTGAAGGGGTGGGTCACGGGGCGCAACACCGCTTCGTCAGCAGATTGCGTCGGCACGTCACGCCAATCGAGTTGCCCCTTGTTCAACCAGGGCTCCACGGTGTAACGATGCAAGCCTTGGCCCATGATGGTGTGCACATCGTCGTGCAATAAACCCGCGCTGAGCAACTGGGCGATGAGGTAGCCCATGCCGCCTGCCGCTTGGAAGTGGTTCACATCGGCGTTGCCGTTGGGGTAGACGCGGGCCAGCAAAGGCACGCAAGCAGAGAGTTCAGCGAAGTCATCCCAGTTCACCAGAATGCCTGCCGCGCGTGCCATGGCCACGATGTGCAGTGTGTGGTTGGTCGAGCCCCCGGTGGCCAGCAAACCCACGATGCCGTTGACGATGACCTTGGCGTTGATTTGATGCCCCACACCTGTCTCTTTGTCTTGTGACAAAGACACGGCACGTTTGACAGCTTCCACTGTCAGTGCTTCACGCAACGGTGTACCTGGGTTCACAAACGAGGAACCGGGCAAATGCAGGCCCATGATTTCCATGAGCATTTGGTTGGAGTTGGCGGTGCCGTAAAACGTGCAGGTGCCTGCGCTGTGGTACGCCGCTTGCTCGGCTTCGAGCAAGACCTCGCGACTGACCAAGCCTTGGGCGTATTGCTGACGCACTTTGGCTTTGTCGTCGTTGGACAAGCCTGACGTCATGGGACCTGCCGGCACAAACACCGCAGGCAAATGGCCAAACTGCAACGCGCCAATGAACAGGCCGGGCACGATTTTGTCGCACACGCCCAAAAACAACGCCGCATCAAACACGTTGTGTGACAAGCCCACGGCGGTGGCCAAAGCAATCACATCGCGTGAAAACAATGACAGCTCCATGCCGTCTTCACCTTGGGTCACCCCATCGCACATGGCGGGCACGCCCCCTGCGACTTGCGCGGTGGCGCCCGCAGCACGTGCAGCGGTGCGAATTTTTTCGGGGTAGTGCTCATACGGTTGATGCGCCGAGAGCATGTCGTTGTACGCCGTGATGACACCCACATTGGGCTGACGCTCTTGGCGCAGCACCAGTTTGTCGTTGGCAGGCATGGCCGCATAAGCGTGTGCGGCATTGGCGCAGCCCATGCCACCGCGGTAAGGGCCGGGTTTTTTGGCTTGGGCCAACACGTCCAAATAGGCTTGGCGTGTTTTTGCACTGCGTTGCTCGATGCGTGCAGTGACGGCAGCAAGAGTGGGGTGTAGAGGTGCGATCATAAAAACTTTCAATTCGCAAGCCAAAGCGCCACAGGCGTTTGGGTTTGTTGCAACACATATGAAATTGGCAGGGCAGGGGTGGCTTGTGGCCACGCTTGCTGCAAGGTGTTGAGTTTGTCGGCGCCCATGAGTGGCAACACGATGTGACGTGCCGACAGAATGTGTGCCAAGGTTTGGGTGATACGTGCGTAGGGTGCGTTCGCAGGTGGATTGGCCAATTCAATGGCCATGCAAATTTGGGTGTTGCGCAGGTCAAGCGCATCCGTCAAATTGGGGGCATCAGGAAACAACGAAGCCGTATGACCATCTGCACCCATGCCCAGCACCAAGACATCAGCCACGCCTGCTGCGTTCAAGGCAAGGCTGGCTGCTTTGGCCAGTGTGGCAGGTGCGTCCAAAGGCTCTGCCGCATGGGGCACCATGAACACCAAATGTGCGTTGGCCGCCAGGTCTTGCAGCAAATGGGTTTGTACCAACAACGCGTTGCTGTCGGGGTGGCTGCGTGGAACACAGCGCTCATCCACCAAGGTGATGCGCACACGCGACCAATCGATGTCTATCACACGCAAGGCTTCAAACAAGGCCACGGGCGATTTGCCACCTGACACACTGAGCACAGCAAAGCCACGCGCTTGAATCGCTGCAGCCAAACGTTGCGTGATGTCTTGTGCCAAACGCACATTCAGTTCAGCTGGGTTGACCGTGTGGACTGTCAACGTGCCGCGTGATTCAGGATGCCATGTGGAGGTCATCAAGCTTCCTCAAACCACGACAGGTCTTCGCGGGCCATCAATGCTGATGAGGCCGCAGGGCCCCAGCTGCCAGCAGAGTAGGCACGAGGCTTGTCGTCCAACTCTGCCCAACCGTTGATGATGGGTTCGACCCAAATCCACGCGGCTTCCAATTCGTCGCGGCGCATGAAGTGGGTGAGGCGGCCTTTGATGACGTCCATCAACAAACGCTCATAGGCTTCGGCGCGGCGTTTGTCGGATGACTGTTGCAAGTCGAGGCCAAGCTTGACGGGGTGCAAGTTCATGCCCGTGCCAGGCTCTTTGACCATCATCTCCAACTGAATCGACTCTTCGGGTTGCAGCGTGATGATGAGGCGGTTGGGCTCTTGCTGCGCGGTGGAGCCGAAGATGGAAAACGGCTGGTCCGCAAACTCAATGATGATTTGCGATTCACGGCGCTGCATGCGCTTGCCCGTGCGCAAGAAAAACGGCACATTGGCCCACCGTGCGTTGTTGATGTGCGCGCGCAAGGCCACGAAGGTTTCGGTGCGGCTGCTGGCAGGCACGTTGTCTTCTTCTAAGTAGCCTTTGACGGCTGCACCTTCCGAGGCACCGGCGGTGTATTGACCGCGCACGGTGTCGCGTTTGATGTCAGCCAAGTCCATCTTGCGCAGCGAGCGCAAGACCTTGAGCTTTTCATCACGCACATCGTCTGCCCCCAATGAAATAGGCGGCTCCATGGCCACGATGCACAAGAGTTGCAACAGGTGGTTTTGCACCATGTCGCGCATGGCCCCCGCGCCATCGTAAAACCCTGCACGGCTGCCCACGCCCACGCTTTCAGCCACCGTGATTTGCACGCTCTTGATGTAAGGCGCGCGCCACAGCGGTTCGAAAATCGCATTGCCAAAACGCAGCACCATCAGGTTTTGCACCGTCTCTTTGCCGAGGTAGTGGTCGATGCGGTAAATCTGCTGCTCGTCAAAGTAGCGGGCCACTTGACTGTTGATGTCACGCGCTGAGGCGAGGTCGGTGCCCAGTGGTTTTTCAAGCACCACGCGCGACTGCGCATCCACCAAACCTGCGCCCGATAAGTGCGCACAAATTTGTGTGAACAAGCTCGGAGCCGTGGCCAAGTAATACACGCGCAGCGCGGGTGTGTCGCACAAGTCTTTGAGTTTATTGAAGTCGTTGGCTTGCGTGACATCCATGCTCACGTAGGCCAAGCGGTTCAAAAAGCTTTGCCAATCGTCTGCGGTGAAGGCGTCTTTCTCAATGAAGGCGGGTGAGTTCTTGTCGATAAAGTCCAAATATTCTTGACGCGTCCAGTCTTGACGACCCACTGCCACGATGCGTGCGGACGCATCGAGCTTGTCGTGCAAATGTGCCATGTAGAGCGCGGGCAAGAGTTTGCGGAACGACAAATCGCCTGCGCCGCCAAAAATCACAATGTCCAGCGTACCTGCTGGTGGGGTAGTGTGTGTCATGAGTAACGTTTGTTAAGAAGGTTTTGTTTCATGTTGCGCAGCAAAGGTTGCAACTGTGTGCTGCCAATGCGCAGTGCCACGGTGGTGGCCAACACGTCGACGATCATCAGGTGCAGCAGGCGTGACACCATGGGACTGAACTTTTCGTAACTCTCGGGGTGGTCTGCCGCGAGGTGAATTTTTCCAGCGCTGGCCAGTGGAGAGCCAGAGGCGGTGACGACCACAGTGGTGGCACCATTCTTTTTGGCAATCTCGCACGAGTCGAGCAAGTCGCGTGTGCGGCCTGAGTTGGAGAACACCACCAAGCAGTCCCCAGGGCCAAGCAAGGAGGCGCTCATGATTTGCATGTGGCCATCGCTGTGCGAGATGGTGTGAAAACCCAAACGGAAAAATTTGTGTTGCGCGTCTTGCGCCACGATGCCGGAATTGCCCACACCAAAAAACTCTAGGCGTTTGCCTTTTTTGTGGGTCAGGGCGATGGCTTCGGCGGCTTTGTCAATCGCGGCGGAGGAGGCATCGTTGCGGTATTTCAAAAACGCAGTCACGGTGTTGTCAATGACTTTGACCAACACATCGTTGCTGTTGTCTTGTGCGCCCACGTTGCGGTGAATGAAGGGCACGCCTTCGCTCAAGCTGCCAGCCAATTTGAGTTTGAAATCACTCAAACCTTCGTAGCCCATGCTGCGGCAAAAGCGCACCACCGTGGGTTTGCTCACGCCAGCACGTTCGGCCAGCTCGGTCACAGGCAGTGTCGAGAAGGTGCGGGGGTCAGAGAGGAGAAGCTTGCCGACCCGCTGTTCAGCAGGGGCCAAGGACGAGAGGGTCGATTTGATACGTTCCAACATGGCTGCGAATGTAACTTAGTTTCATGTTTTCTGTCAACATGGTTACAAACTTTTTTTATCCACCTTGGCGCGGGTTCAGTGAACCTCATTGGAGGAGTTGCGTCTCGGCGAGAATGTGCAGATTGTTGATTTGCCACAAACGCAGCTCCCACACCTTTGGACCATGTCTCAGCCCATTGCTTCATCCACATCAGCGAGTCCGTTTCAAGGCGCCATTGGCGTGTTTGACTCAGGCGTTGGTGGCCTGTCTGTTTTGCGCGCCATCCGCACTGCGTTGCCCCACGAGCACTTGGTTTATGTGGCGGATTCTGGCCATGCACCGTATGGCGATCAATCCGAAGCCCACATCACCCAACGCACGCTCACCGTGGGCAATTGGTTGGCGGAGCAAGGGGTCAAAGGCATCACCATCGCTTGCAACACGGCCACCGTGGTAGCCGCCAAAACCTTGCGCGAGCAAACCCATTTGCCTGTGGTGGCGATTGAACCCGCGATCAAGCCCGCAGTCGCGTTGACCCGCAGTGGTGTGGTGGGGGTGTTGGCCACTCGCCAAACGGCACAAAGTGCTTCGGTCGCGAGGCTGGTTGAGTTGTATGGCGCCGACAAGCGCATCTTGCTGCAAGGATGCCCGGGGCTGGTTGAGCACGTGGAACGTGCCGATTTGCACAGCGCAGCCACCGAAAGCTTGCTGCGTCAGTTCATCGCACCGCTGCTGGCACAGGGGGCCGACACGTTGGTGCTGGGTTGCACGCATTACCCTTTCTTGCGCGACACCATTCAGTCCATCGTGGGTCAGGATGTGATCTTGCTTGACCCAGCCGAAGCAGTGGCCCGCGAATTGACCCGCCGTTTGGTGGACAACGCCAGTTTGTCAAGTCAAACGGGGCGAGGCACTGTGCAGTTCTTCACCACTGGGGATGTGGCGCAAACCCAGCATGCCGTGGCGCATTTGTGGGGCGAGGCTGCTCAGGTGCAGGCCTTGCCCTCAGGTGAATGATTCACAGGTCTTGGAGTGCTGCTTGAACGTGTGTTTGAAACACGTCGGCACTGGCCAATGCGTTGGCATTGAGCAAGGCCAGCTTGACCAAAAATAACGAGGCTTTGTCTTGTCCTGCTTGGTCAATGGCGGTGGCCAAGGTGTCGTACACGGTCTCCAAATCGGTGAGGGTCAAGGTCGGTGTCGTCATGTGCTGTCCTTATTGAGGCAGGGCGGTGTTGAGGGCCGCTTGCAAGCGTGTGGCGTCTAGCGTGAGCCAGCGCGCGCAAATGTGTTGGTCGGGACGAATCAAATACGCCCCCCCGTTAGCGGGTACCCCATAGCGTTGGCGTAGATGGCCGTTGGCGTCGCTCAAATGAAGGTCAGCCCCCATGACCGCATGTGGGCTGCCAATGGCAATCACACGCAAGGCAATGCCTTTGGCACGCGTGGTGGTGATGACTTGTTGCAGGCTTTCAGGCATCGATTCGGCGTCTGTGAAGTAAAGCAAATCAAATCCTCCGCCTAAGTGGTCGAGTAAAAATTCGTTGGCTCCGAGACGCACATTGTGTGGTGGGGCCCCGTGCGCAGGACCTGTGGTGAACAAAGCGTTGTCGTCCCCCAAGCTGTTGAGCATCGAGTGGGTGTATTCGTGCGGACGCGATGTGCGCCAGTGGTACAGCGGTCGCACAAATGCTTGCGTGAGCGACAACGACAGCACCGCATCGCGCAGCAACTTAAAGCCACCCGCAGGCGGTGCCATGAACCGTGTGCTTTTGCCCGCTTCGTGGATGATTTCACGTGCGGCCCCCACGCGTTCAGCTCTGTGGTTGGTCAACAGTTTTCGACTGGCCAACCCTTTGACGACATATGCCAAGTGCCAGCCCAATGACTGTGCGTCTTGAAATGCCGTGTTGGCCCCACGGACACCAAAGATCGGTAGCAAATGCGCGGCATCGCCAGTGAAGATGACGTTGCCATGCACAAAGTCTGGCAAGGTCAAAGTACGCGCGGAGTACACCGATGACCAATCCATGTCCCACTTGATCCCGGCGTGTCCGATCATTGCCAAGTGTGCATCGATGCGGGCTTTCATGGATTCAGGCTGGAGCGCTGCTTCAGGGGTTTCACCTGCGGGCAATTGGTAATCGACACGCCAAATGCCATGGGGCTCGCGGTGCATCAAGATGGTGTTGTCAGGGTTCCAATCGGGATCGAAGTAGGCCAACCGTTCGGTGGGCAAGGGCAGATCAACCTTGATGTCAGCAATCACGAAAAAGCCCTCGTAAGAGGTGCCTTCCATGTCTAAATTCATGGCCGAGCGAATGCCTGATCGGCCTCCATCTGCGGCAACCACCCAGCAACTTTCGAGCGTGTATGGACCTTCGGGTGTGTCCACCTCAACCTCGGCGTGGTCCTCTTTTTGTTTCACCTGCACGGCTTTGTTGCCCCAGCGAATTTCGATCAGAGGGTGTGCTTGGCAGGCATCGTGCAAATACTCTTCCATGAACTGTTGTTGCACATTGATGATGGGAAAGAAGCGGTCATCAGGATCGTGCGGAGCCTCCATGCGAAAGACCCGCTGTCCACGGTAATAAGAGTTACCAAAACGCCAAGGTAACCCACCTTTGGTCATTCGGTCAGCGACGCCCACTTGCTGCAAGATTTCCATGGAGCGTCGGGTGAAGCAAATGGCACGGCTGCCTTGCGAAAACTGCAACTCGGCGGACAACACCACGCTGGCCACCCCGTGGCGTGCCAGTTCGAGTGCGGTCACCATGCCGGCAGGACCTGCGCCGACGATGACCACTTGATGGCGTTTTTGTTGGGGATGTTGCGAAGCAAGCCACGGCTTGAACACCTCGTAGGTGTAATAAATAGAAGGGCGTGCTTGTGTGGTGGGGGTGTGCATGCTTAGGTCAGGTTCAACGTGGACGGGTGTGTGCAATCAAACGGTCGAAGAGATCGCTCAGCATGGCTTGCTCTTTGTCGCTGAGGCAACTGAAGATCTCTTGGTTGCGCGCGTGAATCATCTCAATGGTGCGTTTGAAAACTTTGCGACCAGCGGGGGTCAAGGTCAACACAACGCCACGCCCATCGTCTGGGTGATCTGCTTTGAGCACCAGCCCTTGATCCACCAAAGTTTGCGCCGCACGACTGGCTTGCCCCTTGTTCAGGTTGGATTTTTCAGCCAGCGCCTTCACCGACAAAGGCTCAAACGTGCCGATGGTGGAGAGGCAGCGCCCATCGCTCATGGACAGTCCTGTTTTGTCTGGGTAAATGGCCTGACTGTCTGCATCGGTCAACTTGTGCAGTTGGTGCAGTCGGTAGGTCAGCGTGCGGTCGAGTGTGGGTGACATGCCTTGATTTTGAACGAATTGGTTGCGCACGCAACTAAGTGTTAACGAGGAGCTGCTGGGTTGGATAGCCCCTGAAACTCCAAGGGAAGGGGCTAACCCGTACACTTGAGCCCTTCATGAATGCCTACGCCGACGTCTCCCTTTTTCCTCGCAACGCCAAGCCGCTGACCAGTTACCGCAAGTACTGGGCGGCCCGTTTTGGCACGGCCCCGTTTTTGCCTATGTCGCGCGAGGAAATGACACAACTTGGCTGGGACAGTTGCGACATCATCATCGTCACGGGTGACGCGTATGTGGACCACCCCAGTTTCGGCATGTCGGTGATTGGCCGCATGTTGGAGAACCAAGGGTTTCGCGTCGGCATCATTGCCCAGCCCGATTGGCAAAGTGCCGACCCCTTCAAAGCCTTGGGCAAACCGAACCTGTTTTTTGGCGTCACGGCTGGCAACATGGATTCGATGATCAACCGCTACACCGCAGACCGCAAAATTCGCAGCGATGATGCGTACACCCCAGGCGACGTGGGCGGCAAACGCCCTGATCGCGCTGCGCTGGTGTACAGCCAACGTTGCAAAGAAGCCTACAACGATGTGCCGATTGTGTTGGGTGGCATCGAAGGCTCGTTGCGTCGCATTGCGCATTACGACTATTGGTCAGACAAGGTACGTCGCTCCATCGTGGTGGACAGCAAATGCGATTTGCTGCTGTACGGCAATGCCGAACGCGCGATTGTGGAAATTGCCCACCGCTTGGCCGCCAAAGAGCCGGTGCAAGACATCACCGATGTGCGCGGCACCGCCTTTGTGCGCCGCGAAACCCCTGAGGGTTGGTTTGAAATTGACTCATCCAGCATCGACGTGCCGGGCAGGGTAGAGGCCCACGTCAACCCGTATTTGATGGTGAGCGAGCAAGCCAAAGCCCAAGGCGAAACCTGTGCGCGTGAAGACGAGGCCAATGCGGTGGCGGATGCCGCTAATGCGCAGGTCGGTGCCAAATCTGAAACAGGCTTCACCGTGTCGCCGCTGAACTTTGTGCCCAATCCCGCCATGCAAGGCAAAGGCAAGCTCAAAGTGCCACCGCGCGAGCGCAGCGTGATTCGCTTGCCCGCATTTGAGCAAGTCAAGTCAGACCCCATCCTGTATGCCCACGCCAACCGCGTGCTGCACTTGGAAACCAACCCGGGCAACGCCCGCGCCTTGGTGCAAGCCCATGGCGAAGGCCACACGGCACGCGACGTGTGGGTCAACCCACCGCCCATCCCGCTCACCACGGCCGAGATGGACCATGTGTTTGACCTGCCTTACGCGCGCAGCCCACACCCCGCGTATGCCGACGAGAACGGCAGCTTTGACGCCGCAACCAAAATCCCCGCATGGGAAATGATTCGCTTCAGCGTCAACATCATGCGTGGCTGTTTTGGCGGTTGCACGTTTTGCTCCATCACCGAGCACGAAGGCCGCATCATCCAAAGTCGCAGCGAAGAGTCGGTCATTCGCGAGATTGAAGACATCCGCGACAAAGTGTCGGGCTTCACCGGCGTTATCTCCGACCTCGGCGGCCCTACCGCCAATATGTACCGCTTGGGTTGCAAAACCCCCGAGATTGAGGCCGCCTGCCGCAAGCCCAGCTGCGTGTACCCCGGCATTTGCCAAAACTTGGGCACCAACCACACGCCGCTCATCAACATTTACCGCCGTGGGCGTGCGCTCAAGGGCATCAAGAAAATCTTGATTGGCTCGGGTCTGCGTTACGACTTGGCGGTGAAGTCCCCCGAGTACGTGAAAGAACTGGTGCAGCACCACGTGGGCGGCTACCTCAAGATTGCGCCTGAGCACACCGAAGGGGGCCCACTGTCGAAAATGATGAAACCCGGCATCGGCTCGTATGACCGCTTCAAAACCATGTTCGACAAGTTCAGCGAAGAAGTGGGCAAGAAGCAATTCCTCGTGCCGTACTTCATCGCAGCGCACCCGGGTACCAGCGACGAAGACATGATGAACTTAGCCTTGTGGCTCAAGCGCCATGGCTTTCGCGCCGACCAAGTGCAAACCTTCTACCCCAGCCCCATGGCCACGGCCACGGCCATGTACCACTCAGGCCGCAACCCCTTGGGCCGCATCACGCGCAGCAGCGAAACCGTGGATGTGGTGCGTGGTGAGCGCCGCCGCCGCTTGCACAAAGCGTTTCTGCGCTACCACGATGCGAATAACTGGCCTTTGCTGCGCGAAGCGTTAAAGGCCATGGGCCGTGCTGACCTGATTGGCAACGGCAAGCAGCATTTGATTCCCACCTTCCAGCCGCTCACGGACGGTGGCTACACCAGTGCGCGTCGCAAAAATAGCACGGTGAAACCGATCAAAGGTCGTGTATTGACGCAACACACGGGCTTGCCACCGCGCAAGAAAAAATAACGCGATGATCGTCAGTGATAGCCGCGTTCGCGCTGGTGTCGAATGGCAAGTACGACGACCAAATCTGTGGCTTCGTCGTAGTCATACAAAGCCAGGTAGCCTGTTCTTCCTCTTGAAATAACCAACTCTCGCAGTCCCTGTTCAACAGGCCTGCCTATGAGTGGATGGTCGTTCAGAATTTTGAGGGCATCAACGACCAAGTCGACTGTGGCAATGGCATCTTCTGGGGGTTCGTCCAATAAGAAATCGACCAGTTGCAGCAAATCTTGCGCTGCATGTTCAGAGAGAAGATGGCGGCTCATTTGCCGCGAGGTATGAAGTTTTCAATGCCTATAGAGTGTGGACGCTTGCCAGCCTGACCTCGAACCTTGGCTTTGAGGTAGTCGCCAAAAGCAGCACCATCTACCACCAAGCCAGTTTTAGCAACGTGTTGACGTGAG
>Ga0228700_1001861_pt1 | contig 12341 bp, 7 predicted proteins | sample McNCre317_Aug_MG_FD_178019 | JGI IMG/M metagenome (GOLD analysis project Ga0228700, IMG submission 178019) | Freshwater microbial communities from McNutts Creek, Athens, Georgia, United States - 3-17_Aug_MG | ecosystem: Environmental > Aquatic > Freshwater > Creek | place: USA: Georgia...
TTGGGCTTTGGCCGCCACCAAGGCATCGCTTTCACCGTGGTACTGACGTCGCTCCGAGTGGCCCACGATGCAATAGCGCGCACCGAAGTCACGCAACATCGAGACGGACACTTCGCCGGTGTAAGCACCAGACTCGTGCGCAGACACGTCTTGTGCCCCCCAAGCGATGGCCGAATTGGCCAACAGGCTTTGCATCTGCGCCAGATAAGGTGCAGGCACACACACAGCAGCACCGCAAGTCACGCCGCCCATGCCCGCCTGGATGTCAGCCAACAAAGACGCATTGGCAGCCAGGCCGCCATTCATCTTCCAGTTGCCAACGATCAGCTTGCGCTTCATGCCTGCCCCCAGGTAAACACGATCTTGCCCACATGCTGGTTGGACTCCATCAAGGCATGCGCCTGAGCCGCCCCGGATGGCAAACCACCACCGGCTTGGGTGGCCTCAAAAACGCTGTGAATGACCGGCTTGATGCGACCCGACTCCAAGGCAGGCCACACCTGCTCGCGCAAAGCGCGGGCGATGGCCCCTTTGAATTCGATGGGACGAGGACGCAGGGTCGAACCGGTGATGGTCAAGCGACGGCGCAAAACCAGACCTGCATTGAAGCCGCTGGCCAGGCCTCCTTGCACCGCGATGATGACCAAACGGCCGTCTTCGGCCAAGGCCTCCACCTCACGCGCCACATAGTCGCCAGCAACCATGTCCAAAATCACATTCACCCCTGCCCCGCCCGTCAGGCGCTTGGCCTCGGCGACGAAGTCGGTGGTTTTGTAATTGATGGCATGGTCCGCACCCAAGGCCAGGCAAGCCTGACATTTGTCGTCCGATCCCGCCGTCACGATCACCGTTGCACCTGCGGCCTTGGCCATCTGGATGGCGGTGACGCCAATGCCGCTGGAGCCGCCCTGAATGAGCAAAGTCTCACCCGCTTGCAGATGCCCGCGGTCAAACACATTGCTCCAGACAGTGAAGAAAGTCTCGGGCAGCGAAGCGGCTTCGATGTCGGTCAAGCCCTTGGGCACTGGCAGACATTGGGCCACCGGTGCCACACACAGCTCGGCGTAGCCACCCCCTGCGACCAAGGCGCAAACACGGTCGCCCACAGCCAAGCCCGATGCAGCCATGGCCAGGGCATCGCCTGCCACCACCACACCAGCCACTTCCAGGCCCGGAATGTCCGAGGCACCGGGCGGCACGGGGTACAGGCCCATGCGCTGCAGCACATCGGGGCGATTGACCCCGCTGGCCGACACACGGATGAGCAACTCCCCTGCCCCGGCGACCGGGTCAGGGCGTTGTGCAGGCACCAGCGCCTCGGGGGCGCCTGGGCTTTGGATTTCAACGACGTTCATGATGCAAGGCTCTCGGGTTGGAAGCCAGCAGGGGCAGCCTGTCGGCCACCCCTTGCGTGCATTACTGTTGTTGCTGCTGTTGCTGAGCGCCTTGTGCAGGACGGTCCAGCAAAGCCTTCATCGACAACTTCACGCGGCCTTTTTCGTCTGTTTCCAGAACTTTGACCTTGACGATCTGGCCTTCGGTCAGGTAGTCGGTCACTTTTTCGACGCGCTCGTGAGCGATCTGGCTGATGTGCAGCAGACCGTCTTTGCCGGGCAACAGGTTGATCAGGGCACCAAAGTCCAGAATCTTTGTCACTGGGCCTTCGTAAACCTTGCCGATTTCAACTTCAGCGGTGATCTGCTCGATGCGCTTCTTGGCGATCTCGGCCTTCTCGCCGTCTGTGGCCGCGATGGTGATCGTGCCGTCTTCAGCAATGTTGATCTGGCAGCCGGTTTCTTCGGTCAACGCACGGATGGTGGCGCCGCCTTTGCCGATCACATCACGGATCTTCTCGGGGTTGATCTTCATGGTGAAGAGCTTGGGTGCGAAATCAGACACTTCGGTGTTAGCTTCGCTCATCGCTTCTTGCATCTTGCCCAGAATGTGCATGCGGGCTTCTTTGGCTTGGGCCAAAGCGACTTGCATGATTTCTTTGGTGATGCCCTGGATCTTGATGTCCATCTGCAGTGCAGTGATACCGTTGGTGGTACCGGCAACCTTGAAGTCCATGTCACCCAGGTGGTCTTCGTCACCCAAGATGTCGGTCAACACCGCAAAGCGGTTGTCTTCCTTGATCAAGCCCATGGCGATACCGGCCACATGGGCTTTCATCGGCACACCGGCGTCCATCATCGACAGGCAACCGCCGCAGACCGAAGCCATGGACGAAGAACCGTTCGATTCGGTGATCTCGGACACCACACGCAGGGTGTAAGGAAACTCTTCTTTGCTTGGCAACACGGCGGCCAAAGCACGCTTGGCCAAGCGGCCGTGGCCGATTTCGCGGCGCTTGGTCGAGCCCATGCGGCCCACTTCGCCGGTGGCAAAGGGAGGCATGTTGTAGTGGAACATGAAGCGGTCTTCGAACTCGCCAGCCAAAGCGTCGATGCGCTGTGCATCGCGCTCGGTGCCCAAGGTGGTCACGACCAAAGCCTGTGTTTCACCACGCGTGAACAGGGCCGAGCCGTGTGTGCGGGGCAGCACGCTGTTGCGGATCTCGATGGGGCGCACAGTGCGTGTGTCGCGACCGTCGATGCGGGGCTCACCAGCCAAAATCTGGCTGCGCACGATGCGCGCTTCGATTTCGAACAGCAGGTTGTCGAGCTTGACGGGGTCGAAAGCCACGCCCTCTTCGGACAAAGCGACTTTGACCGATGCGTAGGCTTCGCGGCAAGCGTGTGTACGGGCTTGCTTGTTGCGCAGCTGGTAAGCGGCACGCAGTTTTTCTTCAGCCAAAGAAGCCAGCTTGGCTTCGAAAGCGGTGTCGCGGGCAGGCGCTTGCCAGTCCCACACAGGCTTGCCGGCTTCGCGCACCAGCTCGTGGATCGCGTTGATGGCGGTCTGGCTTTGCTCGTGGCCATAGACCACGGCACCCAGCATGATTTCTTCAGACAATTGCAGGGCTTCGGATTCGACCATCAGCACAGCGGCTTCGGTACCGGCCACCACCAGATCCATCACGCTGTCTTTGCGCTGAGTCTGGCCGGGGTTCAGGACGTATTCACCGTTGATGTAACCCACGCGGGCCGCACCGATGGGGCCGTTGAACGGGATGCCTGAGATGGACAAAGCAGCAGACACAGCGATCATCGCGGCGATGTCAGCGTCGACTTCAGGGTTCAAAGACACGGTGTGGATGACCACGTGCACGTCGTTGTAGAAACCTTCGGGGAACAAGGGACGGATTGGGCGGTCGATCAGACGGCTCGTCAGGGTCTCGTGCTCGCTGGGCTTGGCTTCACGCTTGAAGAAGCTGCCAGGGATCTTGCCTGCGGCGTAAGTCTTCTCGATGTAATCGACCGTCAGCGGGAAAAAGTCTTGACCGGCTTTGGCGATCTTGGAACCCACCACAGTGGCGAGCACCACAGTGCCTTCCATGTCGAGCAGCACAGCGCCGCCGGCTTGGCGAGCGACTTCGCCGGTTTCCATCTTGACCGTGTGCTGGCCCCACTGGAAGGTTTTGGTAACTTTATTGAAAATGGACATGTTCAGAACTCCTGAAACAAAAAGGGCATGAGGCTGCACCCGGGGCCCGAAATCTGACGCTCTGAACTCGATGCCATTCCACAAAACCTTGGCTCAAAAGCCTTGTGGAATGACACAGCGCGGGTTCTTCCTGACAAATTCCGACTGAAAAAAGAATAAAGCGCCTGAGCTAGCGAGCTAACTCAGGCGCTTTTCATCTGGAGAGACGATTACTTACGCAGGCCAAGCTTGGCGATCAGCGCAACGTAACGGTCAGCATCACGGGACTTGAGGTAGTCCAGCAGCTTGCGGCGACGGCTCACCATGCGCAGAAGACCGCGGCGACCGTGATGGTCTTTGGCGTGGGTTTTGAAGTGGGGGGTCAACTCGTTGATGCGAGCAGTCAGCAAAGCGACTTGGACTTCTGGGGAGCCTGTATCGTTGGCGGCACGTGCGTTGGCCTTGACGACCTCGGCCTTGATCGAAGAAGCGATCATGGTTTTTTCCTTGTTGTTCGCCTGGATTCAAGAATGAATTTCAGCGGGTTAATGACTTGCGCCAGCTGCCGGAAAAGCGGATGGCGTGCGCTTTGCAAATCGCAAAACAGGCGGATTATAGCCCGAAACAGCCCTTGAACCCCGTAGGTCTGACGCTTCAGCTCCGACATGGGTGGGCTCAGCTCAGAACTTATGTCGGAGCTAAAGCTCACGACCTACAGCAAACCCGCCGGTCAACATGGGCGACAGTTAAAGGGTTTTCACCCTCCGAAGGGCTCCGGCAACTGCCTAAAGTGGTGCCAAAGGAGCTTTTTCATGAAACTCGCCTTCGCCCCACTCGCCTGTCTGCTGGCCAGTCTGTTGTCACTCCAGGCCCCTCAAGCCCTGGCCCAGACCTATCCCACCAAACCCATCCGTCTGGTCGTCACCTTCACCCCGGGGGGTGCGCCCGACATTTTGGCTCGGCTTTTCAGCGAAAAAGCCCAGCTGGGCCAGCCGGTCGTCATTGACAACAAACCCGGCGCGGGCGGCAACATCGGGGCCGACATCGTGGCCAAATCCCCCGGCGATGGCTACACCCTGGTCATGGGCACGGTGGGCACGCACTCCATCAACGGGGCGCTGTACGACAAGATGCCCTACGACATGGTGAAGAACTTCTCACCCATCTCGCTGGTCGCCTCGGCCCCCAACCTGCTGGTGGTCAACAACGACCTGCCCGTCAAAAGCGTGCCCGAGCTGATCGCCTACATGAAGGCCAACCCCAACAAACTGTCGTTTGGCTCGCCCGGCACCGGCACCTCAGTACATGTCTCGGGTGAATTGTTCAAGTCCATGACCGGCACCAGCATGACGCATGTGCCCTACAAAGGCCGCCAATTCGCCATCCCCGACCTGGTGGGCGGCAGCATCCAGGTCATGTTCGACAACATGCCATCGGCCCTGCCCATGGCCCGCGAAGGAAAAATCCGCGCTCTGGCGCAAACCACCGCCAAACGATCCCCCGCCGCCCCCGATGTGCCCACCATGGCCGAATTTGTGCCCGGTTTTGAAGCCACCACCTGGTTCGCTTTGTTCGCTCCGGCCAACGTGCCCAAGCCAATCATCGACAAACTCAATGCCGAAGTCGTGCGCGTGTTCCGCCTGCCTGAAGTTCAAGACCGCCTGAAAACCCTGGGCCTGGACCCGGTGCTGTCCACCCCCGAAGAACTGGCCCGATACCAAGCGGTGGAAATCACCAAATGGGCCAAAGTGGTCAAGGAGTCGGGGGCCAAGGCAGAGTGAGCCCGGCTGGATCGCTTATTGGGCGGCCAACCAGTTCTTGAGCCGCGCCACGCCCTCCCCCAGCCGCCCCAAATCTTTGGACGCAAAGCACCAGCGCAGCCAGCCCGCAGCCTCCGGAGCAAAGGCTTCGCCGGGGGCCAGGCCCAGACCGGCTTCGGCCACCAGGCGTTTGGCGGTGGCGACTGAATCAGGGTGGCCTTCGAGTTTGAAAAACGCGTACATGCCGCCTTTAGCCGGAGCCAGTTGCACGCCGGGCACGGCCTGCAACAGCGGCACCAGCGTGTCGCGGCAAGCCTTCAGGTGCGCCACCACGCGGGGCGTGATGTCGGCAGTGTTTTGCAAAGCCACCACCCCAGCCCGCTGGGTGAAGACCGAGGCGCACGAGGTGTTGAACTCGATCAGCTTGCCCATGTGGTGTGTCATCGCCTCGGGCATGACCAGCCAGCCCAAGCGCCAGCCGGTCATCAAGAAGCTTTTGGAAAAGCTGTGCACCACGACCAGGCGGTCGTCGGGCTCGGCCACGTCCAAAAATGAAGGCGCGCAGCCGTTGGGTGTGTCAGATTCGTAATACAGGCGCTCGTACACCTCGTCGGCCAGCACCCAGGTGCCGGTGGCGCGGCAGTGCGCCAGGATCTCGGCTTGCTCGGCGCGGCTGAGCGTCCAGCCCGTGGGGTTGTTGGGCGAGTTGACGATGAGCATGCGGGTGGCGGGTGTGACCGCGGCTTTGAGCGCGGCCATGTCGAGCTGCCATTGGCCATTCACCGGGCGCAGGGCCACGCATTTCAAATCGGCCCCCATCACCAGCGCCTGCGCGGTCAGGTTGGGCCACACGGGAGTGACGGCAACGACTTCATCGCCTGCATCGATCAGCGCTTGGGCGGCGAGCATGAGTGCGTTCACGCCGCCTGAGGTGATGGCGATGCGGTCGGTACTGATGGGGCCATGCAAGGCCGACATGTAATCCGACACCGCTTGGCGCAGTTCGGGCAGGCCCAGGTTGTGCGAATAGAACGTCTCGCCCTTTTGCATGGAATCGATGGCGGCTTGGCGCACCACATCGGGCGTGACTTCGTCGGACTCGCCAAACCAAAAGGCCAGCACATCGGGTCGGCCCATGCCCGCGTTGGCCACTTCGCGGATACGGGACTCTTCCAGATCGAGCACGGTCTGGCGCATGAAAGGGGGTGTCTGGTGGTTCATGCCTTCATCCTAACTTCTGAGCATGCAACTGGCGGCGCGAGCTTGCGAAATTTATGCGCAGGCCTATCATGGCTGTCACAAAAAACAGTTCAGGGAGACCTCATGAAACACCGTCGCACCGTGCTGCTCATCGGACTGCTGTCCGCCGCCCTCCTCGCCTCAGGCATGGCATCGTCCACAGCATCCGCTGCATCCACCAGCGTGTCCCGCAAAAGAGCCCCCAGACAACCTATCGACCGCGGCCCCGCCGAAACCCGCGCCGAGCGCGACAAACGCCTCGCCCGCGAATGCAAAGGCCGCCCCAACGCCGGTGCCTGCGAGGGTTACGGCTACTGAGCCCACCACTGGCGCAAGCCGCTGACCCGCACGCTGGGCCTTGCAATGGCGGCTTCAAGCAGACCGGCTTGGGCTTCGATCAGGGTGAACTGTTCGCGGGCGCGGGTGATGCCGGTGTAGACCAGCTCGCGTGAGAGTACTTCTGCACCGCCCGGTGGCAGGACCAGTGCGGTGTGCAAAAACTCCGAGCCCTGGCTTTTGTGCACCGTCATGGCAAAGGCGGTTTCCACATGGGCCAGGCGCGTCACGCTGACCGAGCGCAGCTGATCGCCATCGAGGAACCAGGCCTTGAGCTGACCCAGAAGGTTGGGCAAGACCACGCCCACATCGCCGTTGAACACGCCCAGCTGCGTGTCGTTGCGCGTGACCATGACCGGGCGACCGGCAAACCATTCGCCTTGGGCTTTCAGCCATCCTTGTTCGGCCAGCGCTTTTTGCACCGAGGCATTCAAGCCCTCGGTGCCCCACTCGCCCTGACGCACGGCGCACAACACGCGAAAGCGATCAAAGGCCTGCAAGACCGCTTGCACCCAGGCTTCGTGCGCGCCCTCGCCAGGGCCACAGGCCATGCAGGCGAGGTAATCGGCATAAGACGGTTTGCCGCTCAAGCCCCGCGCCAGATCGCTCACCGCCAAAGGACTGAGTGCATGCTGCGCCCACAAGGGCTGCGTGCCAGCGCCAGCATCAGCGCCTTGCAGCACCTGGCTTGCAGCCACCGCATCGCCCCGGTTGACGGCCACAGCGAGCTGGCCAATCGGGCCCCCAAAACGGCGGCTTTCGCGCAGCATCACTGTTTGCTGGGCCAAAGGCGGCGCTGATGAGCCAGCGGCCAGATACGCAGCACCCAGCGCCTGCCCGGCCACGGTCTGCACAAACTGGGCCGTGTCGGCGCTGTACTGGCCTTGCGCCGCGTCACGGCACAAATCGCCCAGCACCGCACCGGCCTCGACCGAGGCCAGCTGGTCCTTGTCGCCCAGCAGCACCAGACGCGCATGCGGCGGCAAGGCTTGCAGCAAAGCGTCCATCATTTCCAAGTGCACCATCGAGGCTTCGTCCACGATGAGCACATCCACATCGAGCGGCTGGGCCGCATGGTGGCGGAACTGGCGCGAATCGGGCCGCGCCCCCAACAGCGAATGCAAGGTGCGCGCTGGCCCCATGCGCTCGACCAGCGCTTTGAGGTCAAGCCCCGCATCGGCGGGCACCGTCATGTCCTGCAGCGCCTTGTCAATGGATTGCTTCAAACGCGCTGCGGCTTTGCCAGTGGGCGCGGCCAGCGCCACGCGCAAGGGGCTGCCCGTGTCGTGCAGCGCCAGCAGCAAGGCCAACAAGCGGGCCGCGGTGTAGGTCTTGCCTGTGCCCGGCCCGCCAGTGATCACCGACAAGCGGGCACGCAAGGCCACGGCGCAGGCCATTTTTTGCCAATCGATCTCGACCTCTGCCGCACCGCCCGGTGCAACATCGCGCGGTGCAAAAAAACGGTCCAGCCAGGCCCGCGCAGGGGCCTCGGCCACCGGCAGGGGTTCGCAGGCGCGGTGCAGCAGGCCCTGCCCCACCCGCTGCTCGTAAGCGGCATAGCGGCGCAGGTACAAGAGCGGTGCATCGGCCGTTCCGCCCAACACCAGCGGTTGGCCCGCATCGGGGGCATCGGGTGCGCGCAGGCATGCGGCCTGCAACTGCGCACGCCAGGCGCTCACATCGGCGGGCAGTTGCGCCCACAAGGCCTTGAGCCCCATCGGGCCATCGGCCCACAGCGCAGGCCAACCCAGCAGGTCCAGCGGCGCATCGCTCAAGGCGGCGACCGACAAACAGGTGTGGCCTCGCCCTTCCATCTGCGCCAGCACGGCAGCGGCCACCAGCACCGCCGCCGGGGCGTGCGGGTCCAGCCGGTGCAATTGCTCGGCCAGCGCGCTGTCCAAGCGGCGCAGCAGGCCTTGGTCGGCCCAGTGGTGCAGCCACTGCAAGGCCTGCGCAGCGCTCAGGGTTTGTGCAGGCAAGTCCTGCAGCCAATCCATCTGGGCCGCAGGCACCACCAGGGCGCGGGGGTTTTTGCGCACGTTCATGCGGCCTCCTTGGGGGTCAACATGGCGTCCAGCGCATCGAGCAAAGCCACCGGCGCGGGCAAGGTGCAACAGCCTCCGGCCGGCCCGTCAATGCCGCGCAAAAATAAGTAAACCGCGCCGCCCAATTGCTGGGCCGGGTCGTAGGCCTCGCCCAAGCGGGCACGCAGCAAGCGGTGCAGCGCCAGCATGTACAGCGCCGCCTGCACCTCGTAGCGGTGGTGGGCCATGGCCTGGTCCAGTGCTTGCGCGCTGTAGGCCGCATCATGAGTGCCCAGGTGGTTGGATTTGTAGTCCAGCACCCAGTAGCGCCCCTCGTGCTCGAACACCAGATCGGCAAAGCCCATCAGCATGCCGTGCAATTGCGCATCGGGCAGCTGCGGACGGCTCACACCGGGCAGCAAATGCTGCTGGCACAGCGCGTCGATTTCCTGCGCGTGCAAGCGCTCGGCAGGCAACCAAAATTCCATCTCGGGCAACAAGGTGCCCAGCGCATTCAATGCAGCCTCGGGCCCGCGCAGCGGCTGGGCCACCACGCGGCTGAGCCAGTGCAGCACCTCGGGGGCCTGCACCACATAGCCTGCGCGTTCGCAGCGTTTGAGCAGCCGCTCGGCCAGGTGCGTGCCGGGCTGTAGAGCGAAGTTTTCAGCGGCCAACCATTCGAGCTGGTCGTGCAAGAAGTTGCCCGCGCTGGGGCCCCGTGCAAAACCATGCCAGGCCTGCGCAACAGCGGTGGTGGGCCACGGCACTTCGTCCACAACAGGCTCGTCGTCGGCCGGGCGCGGCGTGACCATGTCCAGCCCGGTGTGGGCCAGCGGCTGCGAAGACAAGTCCCGCGTCAAGCGCGAAAAGCTGGCAATCGTCCAGCGCTTGTCGATGACGGCGGTGCTGTGCAGCGCATCGCGCAGCGCGGCCTGTTGTTCGGTGCGTTGCCAGCAGCTCAAGGGCAACTCTTGCGGGGCCCGCGTGAGCTGCACCGACAGGGACTGACCTTGCGCATCGGTTTGCAGCGCCTGCCACCGACTGGCCCAATCGCTGGCCTCCAGCGCTTGGCCGCCGCTGAGCAAATGGCCCGCTGCGCTGTCGTGGTTGACACAGGTTTTGCCATTGCCGCGCTTGACCGCGCTCCAGCCCAGCCACAAGGCATGCCGCGCACGGGTCAGGGCCACGTACCACAGGCGCAGGTCTTCGCGCAGGCGGTCCCGGTCGGCACCCTTGGCATCGGTCTTGTCAAAAGCCAGCGTCCAGCGGCGCTCGCCTTGGGCATCGCTCACTTGCAGCACAGCGGCCTTGTCGGCCGTCACCACGCGGTGGCTGTGCGCAAAGGGCAAGCACACCACCGGGTATTCCAGCCCCTTGCTCTTGTGGATGGTGATGACCTTGACCAGGTCTTCATCGCTCTCCAGCCGCACGGTCTGCTCTTCGTTCTCGCTGGCACTGCCGTCCAGCGCCTCGTCGATCTGCTGGGCCAGCCAGCGGATCAAAGCCTGCTCACCGTCGAGCTGCTGGCTGGCCGTTTGCAGCAGCTCGGCCAGGTGCAGCACATTGGTCAGGCGGCGTTCGCCATCGGGCTGGCCGCGCCAGCGCCCGGCCAGCTGCAGCACATGCAGCGACTGGCGCAGCATGGCCAAAACGCCCTGGCTTTGCCAGGTCTGGTGCAGCTCGCGCATCTGCTCGGCGCGCTGGTCCAGCAATTCGTCCTGCGTGGCCAGATCGTGCAATTCGTCCAGGCTCAGGCCCACGGTGCGTGTGCCCAGGGCGGCACGCACGCGGCGCATGTCTTGCGGCTCGGCCACGCCACGCAGCCACAGACACAGGTCTTGCGCTTCGTCGCTGGCAAACACCGAGTCGCGGTCAGACAGGTACACCGAGGCCACGCCGCGCACACGCAGCGCATCGCGCACGGCAGCGGCCTCCACACCGGTGCGCACCAGCACCGCGATGTCTTTGGGCTTGAGCGGGGTGTCGCCTTTTTGCGGATCGACAAAGCGCGCTTGCGGATCGCTCAGCCAGGCCACGATCTGCTCGGCACACAGGGCCGACAAATGCGCACGCGCATCGCGCTGGCTGCGCAGCGTGTCGTCGTGCACCACCGTCATGGCATCGATCGGGCCGATGCTGGCGTACAGCACTTCAGATCGACCTTTGGCATCGACGCTCTGGAAAGGCAACGGGTCGTCTGCGCCCTGGCGATAGCCAAAGGCATCGGGCGGGATCTCGAACCAACGGTTGACCACATCGACCACCGCTTGGGTGGACCGGAAGTTGGTGCCCAGCACGTGGTGGCGGCCTTGCGTGGCGCGGCGGGCGGCCAGGTAGCTCTGGATGTCTGCGCCCCTGAAACCATAAATCGATTGCTTGGGGTCACCAATCAGCAGCAGCGCCGTGTCTGGCCGGTTCTCTGCCGTGCGGTAGATGCGGTCAAACAAGCGGAACTGCAGCGGCGAGGTATCCTGGAACTCGTCGATCATCGCCACCGGGAACTGCTCGCGCAGGCGCTGGGCCAGACGCTCACCGGCCTCGGGGTCGGCCAGCGCCACATCCAGGCGCTGCAGCATATCGGCAAAACCAAACAGGCCGCTGCGCCGCTTGAGCTCGGCCATGCGCTGCATGACATGCTGGCGAGCGTGCAAGCGGGCGATCTGCGTCGGGTCCGGCAAGGCCAGCAATGCGGTCTGCAAATCGGCAAAGGCCTGGCTTTCGGGTGGCAGCTGCACCGCGTCTTCGCCGGGCTTGCGGCACGCCAGCAAGCCATCGGGCGTGAAGCGGTCCCAGCCGGTTTTCATGTCGGCTTGCAGGGCTTGGGCATCGGCCGGACTCTGCGCCCAGGCCTTGAGCACGCCCAGCCAGGCGGCGCAGTTCTTGTAGCTCAGCTTGCGGGCATCCCAGCTGGACTTGTGGTGTTCCAGCTGCGCCTCGATCCAGCCCAGCAAGTTGTCGGCCTTGACATCCCAGCCCTGCTTGAGCGCCTGCAATTGGGCGGAGCGTTCGGCCTGTGCCGCGCCGAACACCTGCGCCAGCGTGCCGGTTTCGGCATCGGCCAAGGGCACGGCCATCAGATCGCGCATGTCGGTATCAAGAGCCGCCACATCGCGCCAGATGCCTTGCACCTGTGCCACGCCAGTGGTGGACATGGGGTAGAGCTGTTGACGCCAATAGTCCTGCACGGCTTCCAGGCGCAGCGCGGCTTCGTCGCCGACCAGGTTTTCTTCAAACAGGTTGCCGCTGTCAAAGGCGTGTTCGCGCAGCATGCGCTGGCACCAGGCGTCGATGGTGAACACCGCCGCATCGTCCATGGCCTGCGCGGCCAGCGCCAGGCGGTAGGCCGCTTGTTCGCGCTGCGGGCCTTCGGGGTATTCGGCCATCAGGCTGTTCAAGAAATCATCTTCGACAGCCAACAGCCCCCGGAAAACCTGGGCCGCCTCGGTCAGGCGCGCAC
>Ga0228700_1001862_pt1 | contig 12335 bp, 9 predicted proteins | sample McNCre317_Aug_MG_FD_178019 | JGI IMG/M metagenome (GOLD analysis project Ga0228700, IMG submission 178019) | Freshwater microbial communities from McNutts Creek, Athens, Georgia, United States - 3-17_Aug_MG | ecosystem: Environmental > Aquatic > Freshwater > Creek | place: USA: Georgia...
AATGTTTTTAAGCGGCTGGAACTCGTCGAGGTTGCTGATGCGCGGATACGCGATGACCGCCACCGTCAGGTTCACCGCGCCCTTGCTCACGCTGCGGTCATCAAACACACCGTCTTCTTCCGGCAGACCGTGCTGCCACCACATGGGCAACGTGGCCACGGTCGGAATGCCGGTCAGGTCCTGCAACATCTGGGGGGCCGGCGCGAGCAGTGCGGCGTCGCCCCGGAACTTGTTCAGCACAAAGCCCTTGATGAGGGAGCGTTCATCCTCAGGCAACAGGGCCCAGGTCCCGTAGAGGTGGGCAAAAGCGCCCCCCCGGTCAATATCAGTCACCAGCAGGCAGCTGGCATGGCAGTGCTTGGCCACCCGCATGTTCACGATATCGCTGCTGGAGAGATTGATCTCTGCAGGGGAGCCCGCGCCTTCAATAACCACCACATCGTTATCGGCGCGCAGTGCATCCAACGCCGCCGCGATGTCGGGCCACACCTTGAGGCAGCGGCCGCGCCAGGGCATGGCACTCAGCTCCGCGCTCACCTGCCCCATCAGCACCACTTGGCTGTGTGTATCGCGCTCGGGTTTGAGCAACAGCGGGTTCATGCGCACATCCGGCACCGCATTGGAAGCCAGCGCCTGGAAGTACTGGGCCGAGCCGATTTCGGCCCCCACGCTGCGCCGCGGCTCTGCGGCGACACCGTCGTCGTCTTCCGAGAATGCCACCACTCTTGCGTTGTTGCTCATGTTCTGCGCCTTGAAGGGCGCCACTTTGAGCCCCTGGCGCGCGTAATAGCGGCACAGCGCGGTGGTGAGCCAGCTTTTGCCGGCGCCGCTGGTGGTGCCCAGCACCATGATGCATGTGGCCGTCATGGCAAGCCTTTCACCCCATCGAGCACCTGCGGCGCCGCCCAACGGATCAACACGCGAAAAATTTGCATCCTCAGTCTCCTTGTAGGGCGAAGCCCATCCACGCATCCACCGCCACGGGAGGCAACACCCCCACGCGCACCCAGCCCGGCAAACCGAAGGAGCCGGCATCCCGCAGCTGAATGCCGCGGCTGCGCAGGCTGATGCACAAAGCCGCCGTATCAACCCCTGCCGGGGGCTGAGCGCACAGGAAATTGGCCTCGCTGGGCAGAAGCGCCCAGCCGGCATCTGCCAACGCCGCCATCTGTCGGGCCTTCCAACTGCGCAGGGTGTCCAGGCTCTGCGCCACCCAGGCTTGGGTATCTGCCTGCACCCACGCGTGCAGCATGGCCACGCCATGGGCACCCACCACCCAGGAAGGCGCCAGTGCGTCCAGCGCCTCGGCCTCTGCAGCGGCATGGGCCGGCGCAATGGCATAGGCAGCCCGCACGCCGGTCAAGCCCAGCGCCTTGTTGGGCGAAAAAAGCTGCCACACCTGCGCGCGCTGCGCCGCTCCCAAGGCCGGTTGACCGCTCAGGCGCAGGGGGGCATAGGCCCCATCCAGCACCACCGGCGCGCGCGCCAACTCAGCGGGCCATCCGGTGTGGGCCTGGCCGGTCGGGCTGCCTGGGTCGCAAGCCCATACCAAGTCGGCCGTATTCACGTCATCCGCCACCTGCAAACCCCAGGCGCGTGCGGCATGGGCATAGTCGCCGTAAGCGTGGCGGGGCAGGTGCACGGTAGCCCCGCCCCGGCTGCGCACCCAGGCGGTGATGCGAAAGATGAATTCGCTGGCACTGCCGGCCAGCACGATGCGCCACGGCTCCACGGCGTGGTGCATGGCTAGGGCGGCGGTCAGGGCGGCGTAGCCCGAATCCGGGTAGCGGGTGGCGTCTGCGGCTTGCACCGCCGCCAGCGCCGTGGGGCACGGCCCACAGGCGTTGCTGTTGGTAGAAAAGTCGAAGGCTGCGGCCCCTGCCGCGTCGGGCCCGCCATGGGTGCGTGTATAGGCCATGCGCTCAGGCTCCAGACGCTATCAAAAGAAGAGCTGCCAGCGCAATCAGCACGAGCGCTAGCACGGCTTTGGAGGCAAGCCACTGGGCCAGGGCCATGTCAGCGGCCAGTGCCTCCCGCCCCTCGGGGTGCAATACATACACCCCGGGTTTGCGCAACGCCACCCCCAGCACCAGCGCCATCGCGGCCATAGGCCAACCGCTGTTGGGCGAGGGCGTGCGGGCAGCTTCTACCCGCAGGGCCGGCAGCACCGCCCGGCCCCGTCGCCCGGCGACGAGCAGTAAGAGCAGCGCCGTGATGCGCGCGGGCAGCCAACTCAACACATCGTCCGCCCGCGCTGCCCATTTGCCGGCCCAAGCCCAGTTGCGCCCCTGCGCACCTGCGGGATACAGGCCGGGGTAGCCCCACATGGCATCGGCGGTATTGGCAAAGCGGTACAACACGGCGCCGGGCAGGCCCAGCAGCACAAACCAGAACACCGGGGCCACCACCGAGTCGTTGAGGTTTTCGGCCAGCGTCTCTATGGCGCTCTCACGGACCTGGCTGGCGCTCAAGTGCTGCACATCACGGCTGACGAGCCAGCGCAGGCGCTCGCGCCCGGCGTCCAGCTCCTCTGCCAGCGCGGCCTCCACCGCCTGCACCTCGCGCTGCAACATGGTCCAGGCCAGCATGGGCTTGAGCAACAGGCCAATCACCACACCCGCCGCCCACCAGGGCAACTCCAGGGCGGCACCCAGCAGCAGCAAAAACGCTATCAAAAAGAGAGCTACTCCCGCACACCAGGAAAGCGCTGCAAGCACAAATGCCTTGATATCGCGCACCGCGGGATCTTGCTGTGTACGCTGCTGCACCCAAGCCCCCAGCGTGCCGAGGTAGTTGCCCATCCAGACCACCGGGTGCAGACGCGCAGGCGGCTCACCGCACCAGCGGTCCACGCCGAAGGCCACCAACAGCGCCAACGCATTGCAGAGAACCCAAGTGCTGATCATGGCGGTAGCCCTTTCATTGCCAGGACAGACCGCCCCCCAAGGCGTGATTGCCGCCATACCCCAAAGCCCCCCAAGACAGCGAGCCCCCACAGCAACGCCAGCACCCGCAGCACACTCTGCGCCGGGTGTTCGTTCTCACGGTGCGGCTGTGGGGCAGCCTGGGGCTCCAGCACCAGGCCTTTGACCGCACCGGCCGCTTGATCCTGTGCAGCGGGCGCAGGCTCAGCGGATGAACGAGTGGGCGCTGTCACCGGCTGTGCTGGTTTTGGAGTCGGGCGCGCGGGCTTGGCATCCGCTGCGCCTTGTAGCTGTGCCGCAAAGCGCTGCACCAGCGGATTGCTCTCGCGCAGGCCCGTAGCCTTGAGCGACTCGGTGTAGGCCTGCACCAATTCCTGGCGGGTGGCCGCATCGGGTTGCCAGTAATTCAGGCGCACAGCATCCAGCATGCGCTCCAGCGTTTGGGCGAAAGCGGCACGGTTGTCGCCTTCCAGCCAGCGGCGTGTGCCCAGTTGGTATTGATCGCGCACATACACGTTGTGCAGGGATTGCCAGTGGTCTTGTCGCACCTCTTGCGGCGCCGTGACCTGCCAACCCCACAGGAAGTTGGCGGTCTTGAGCACCTGCAAAGTACCGCTATAGCCCTCGGCTTGCTGGGCCTTGATCCATTGCGGGTGCAGGTAGCGGGTTTGCATTTCCTTGTTGATGGCCATGGCAGCGCTGTCGGTCTTGATCTCGGTGTCGTCCCGCAAATTCTGCACATACAACGAGGGCTCACGGCCGGTGAGCTGGCGCACAGCCATGGCAATGCCCCCCAGGTACTGGAAAGGATCATCGCTGGTCAACATGCCATAGGTATTGGATGTGCGAGACAAGAGCGCCGCGTCCACCTGGGCCAACTGCCGGGCATAGGCACTCTGGCGGGCCGAGGTATCGCCCGTGGATACGCCGCCGGTGGCATCACTGGGCAGGCCGGCATGGCCCATGCGATCGATATACAGCTGGGCCATCTGTGCATCCCCGCCACCACGGTCTGCGCGAGCCCAGGTGTCGGTGGCCAGGGTGGCCTCGCTGAGCCCGGTGCCATAGCTGCCTTGTTCGTTCGAAAAGACCCGGGTGCCTGCCCAAGCGCGTGCCTCGGCTGCACTGGCCCCGTCTTTCTGGAGTTGCTGTGCCAGGGCTTGGGTATTACGGGCCACAACGTTGCCAGCGGCAGGCAGCGCTGCCACATCACGCGCGGCGGCGTCCAGCCAGCGCATCACACTGGGGAACTGGTCCCGGTAGGAGCCGGTCACGCTGAGCAACACGTCCACACGCGGGCGTTGCAGCACGGCATCCGGCACTACGTCGAGCCCGATGACGCGGCCGGAGTCGTCCCATCGGGGTTTGACACCCATGGCATACAGTGCCTGGCTCTCCATCACACCCTGATGGCGCATGGTTTCACCCGCCCACAGCGTGAATGCGATTTTTTCAGGCCATTGACCCTGGTGGGTCTGGCGGTGCTGGGCCATCCACGCATCGAACGCCGCGACGCCGGTGTCCCAGGCCTGACGGGTTGGCACGCGGCTGGGGTCGAAACCATAGAGGTTGCGCCCGGTGGGCAGGCTCTCGGGGTTGCGCACCGGGTCACCCCCGTAGCTTGCGGGCAGGTGTTTGCCATCCAGCGCGGTCAGAAAGCCCCGGATCTCCTGGTTGTCCGCCAGCGCGGCGTCCAGTTGCTGGGCCCGTTGTGCCAGTTCCAGCAGCACGGCCGGTTGCAGTACCTTGGCCTCGGCCCGGTTCGGCACCGCACTGCCGGCCAGGTGGACTGCGGCACGTGCGTCTTCCTGCCGCAGGTCCAGGCGGCTGGCGGCTTGTGCGTCTTTCAAGGCTACTTGCAGCCAACGCGCCGGGCGGGACTGCAGGAGCTTGGCGGCGTCCAGCAAAAACACCTCGTCGATGTCTTCTCCCAACGCATCCACCAAGGGCTTGCGCAAGGTCTGCAACACGGTAAGCAGGCGCCGCTCGGCGCTGGGCACTTCGCCGAAAGTGGCCAGGCCCAAGGGTTGCGCGGTCTGGGCCAGTTCGTCCAGGTAGGGGTGCAAAAGTTCCATGAATCCGGCGAAATTGGCCCGGATGCGCTCCTCGGTCCAGCCCAGGTCCCGGTGGTACTGCTGCTCGACAAACTGGGCAATCAGCCGGTTTTCCAACTCCACCTTGGTGGGGCCAGGTGCCACGGTTTCCCAGTCGTGCATCAGGTCGTGCATTTCGTGGGCTTTGGGCCTGAAACCTGCGGGCGAAAGCATGGGGGTGCTGTGGCTCACCATCACCGCCCTGCCCCGCCGCTTGGCCGTGATGGCCTCGCCCAGGTTGTCCATGATGTAAGGGTAGATATTGGGCAGGTCGCCCAAGGCAAGGAGCGGGTCGTCCTGGGCAGACAGGCCCCGCTCCTTGCCCGGAGCCCACTCCAAGGTGCCGTGGGTGCCCACGTGCACCAAAGCATGGGCGCCCAGGCGGGTGCGTATCCACAGATAGGTGGCCAGGTAGTTGTGACTGAGCGGGATGGCGGACCGGTGCCCGATCTTCTTTTGCCGCTGCAACAGGCTGTTAGCCGCCGTGAGTTCGTGGCGCAGGGGCTGGGGCATAACCACCACGTGCCCCAATTCAACGCGGGGAATAATGAACGCCACGCTCCGCCGTCCGGTACCGGGCAAGGCGTCTGCAGGCAACAGCATGGCCGCCTTCTCCGGCGGGCCCCAGTAGGCCTCGATACGGTGTTGGGTGTCTGCAGGCAGGGAGCGGAACCACTTCAGGTAGTCCCCGAGGTCCAGCGTGTCAGCCAAACCCTGCTCCAGCAATGCCGGAGCAGCTTCGGGCTGATAGAACGCCGACATGGTGGCCTGCACCTGGCGGGTCATCCAATCCACATCCGGGGCATGGGTCTCATACCCCGCCCCCTGCATGGCTTGCAGCATGTTGTGCAGGCTCTTGGGCACATTAAGAAAGGAGGCACCGAAGTTGCCTTCTCCCAAGGGGTAGTTGTAGACCAGCATGGCCACGCGGCGTTGCGCCGTTGGGGTTTGCTGCAAGCGGGCCAGGGCCGCAGCCTTGTCAGCCACAGCGTCCATCTGTGCCGGAATGGCTTGCAGGGTGCCAGTCTGTGCGTCGCGTGCTGTGATCAGCATGGCATCGGTCATGCCAGCGAGCTCGCTGGGCGTGTAGTAGTAGGCCACGTCACTCAGCGCCAGGCCGTCTTTGCTCTGCACCCATTGGGCGGCGTCGCGAGCCAGGGCAGGCATGGTCTGCAGGACTGGAATGCCGATACGCTCCAGCTCTGCCTTGCGCTCAGCAGGGTTGAACACCAGCGCCGCATTGATCAGCACATCCGCCACGCGCTGCCCCTGGGGGGTATGCGTCATCTGGAAAAACAAGTCTTTCTGCTGGCGGGGCCCGTAAAACGCATAGGCCTGCAGCCCGCGTTGCTCCAGGGTGGCGATCAGTTGATCAACCCAGGCCACATCATCCGAAGTGAACACAGCGGGATTCACCGCAATTGCTACGGTTTTGGTAGCAGCTTGGGCAATACCTGCCTGCGCCAGAGGTTTTTTTTCTTGCCACGCAGGCAGCAAGTCCGTCTGTATCTGCGACCAGGCGGGGTGGTACACCCCGGCCGCCGGCATGGGCTGGGCCGCAGCCAAGCCTTCCACGCTGCGATACCCGCCACGGCGCAAGGCGTCTACGGCACGCGCCAGGTTGGTGCTCCCCCCAAAGCGCCAGTACTCCCGCAAGCGCTGGGCCCACGCGGCATCTACCCCCTGCTGGGTCGCCAGCGGCGGCACGGCCACGGCCTGGCGACCCTGCACCTGGGCATAGTCGCCCACCAGCACATAAGGCGTACCGGCAGCCGCCACCACGTCACCAAACTTGCCGGCCACGGCCTGCGCCACGCTGCCATGGGGCGCATCAATCACCAGCAGCTGCGCGCCTGCCAAGGCGTGCTGCAAGGCTTGGGGCGTGTCCTGCTCGGCACTGAGTACCTGCAGCGGCAAGCCTCTGCGCTCTGCCTGCCCCACCAGCTTGGCCAGCCGGGCGGGTGACACCACATACGTGCTGAGCAATACCACGGGCGCCGGCTTTGCCATGGCCTCACTGCCGGATTGGGCATGCGCCAGCCCCCACCCGCTACCCAGCAGCCAGCCCAAGCAGGCCCCTACCACCAAGCGCCAGGCTGGATATGGAAGTGCAAACGGAGAGGTCGAGCGCAGAAACCGCATCAGGGCTGGGCCCCCGTCGCCGGCACATAGACCATGGTGCCGTCTTTCATGCGGAAGGCGGTGCCGGCTTTCTCGCCGTTGCCTTCGCCCGAGGCGCCGCTGGCCTTGAAGCGGGTCACTTTCTGCCCTTCTTTGGTGATAATTTCCATGTCCGGCTTGCCTTCGTTGCGGATGATGGTGACCTTGTCATTGCCAAAGGGGCTCACCGGGTTGTTGACCACGGCAATCATCAGCATGCCAATCACCACCATAAACACATCGATCAAGTTGATGGTGGAGAGCACCGGATCGTCATCGTCCTGGTCCAGGCTCTGGAGGATGGAGAAATGGCGCCGGGTCATACCGACTGATCCAGCACCAAGACCAGTTCTCGCATCAGCCAACGGCGGCGCACGGTGTACACCACAAAGCTGATGGACGCTGCAGCCAGGGCCACAATCACGCTGGCAAACGCCGGTGCCAGGCTCTGCGCCACGCCCTGGGACTCGCCCGACGCCACAGCCACCAGCGCAGGTCCCATGGGAATCATGGTGGCTATCAAGCCCAGCATGGGTGCCACCCGGCTACACAGGCGCACGCCTTCCAAGTCCTTGAGCACGGCCAACTCCATCAGATCCTGGCTCATGCCCCGGTCTACCAGCAACAAGACGCGTTCCGGGTGGCGACGGCGCTGCACCCATTCCATGCCAAACATGCCCAGCACCACGACGGCGTAAGCAAACGACAACACCACCCCAGCAGATACCGGCCACAAAAACAGCCGGGCCAACTCAAACAACAAGGTATCAAACACCATCATCACACTCCCTCAAGAACGTCCAATCACTCAGTCCTCAATCCCGCGTTGCGCCGGGATGCCGGCCTTGAACGCGTGCTTGACCATCTGGATCTCGCTCACCGTATCGGCCAGATCAATGATCTCGGGCGGGCAGCGGCGGCCGGTCAGCACCACATGCACATGGCTGGGGCGGGTTTTGAGGGTTTCCAGCACATCGTCCAGCGGCATCCAGCCGTAGATCAGCGGGTAGGTAATCTCGTCTAGGGTGACCATGAAGTAGTGGCCACTCAGGATGGCGGCCTTGGCCTTGGCCCAGCCATCGCGCGCCAACTGGGCGCTGTGCTCCAGGTCCTGGCTTTTCCAGCTGAAGCCGTCGCCCAAGCCTTCGATGGGAATGCCGATCTGCTCGAACATGCGGTGCTCGCCAAAGCGCGCGGTGGGCACCTTCATGAACTGGAAGATCTTGACCTTCTTGCCACGGCCATGCGCGCGCAAAGCTAGGCCAAAGGCCGCGGTGCTTTTGCCTTTGCCGTCGCCCGTGTTGACGATAACGATGCCGCGGCGTTCGCCTTCGGCTTTTTCGTAGGGCTTTTCGGTGGGTGGAGTTTCGATGTGCATAGCTTGGGGAGTTTTACAAAGCGCGCATTGCGCAGGCAAGAGAAGTGCCCAGAAGAGGCCGCAGCGGGCATTCTGCGCAGGTCAAGGAGGAGCCCGCAGGGCGGGGGACACGGAGCAGAAGGCCCGCTGCGGCCTCTTCTGCGATAGCAAAGGTGTAGGGCTTAGGCATCATGCGCGCACAGGCCCTTTCGGCAGCGCTACCCACTGCCCTTCTATGGCGTGGATCGCGATGCGGTGGTCGAACACGTCCACCAGCGCTGCATGGGTGCTTGCCTCATTGCTCGGCCCATGGTGGGTCACCCGCCCTTGCACCATCACCACCACCTGATCGGCATGCAAGGCCATGCTGATTTCGTGCAACACGCTGACCACCGTAGTGCCCTGCGCCACCAAAGCACGCACCACATCCAGCCAGTCGGCTTGGTGCGGCGGGTCCAGGTTGGCCAGCGGCTCGTCCATCAGCAGCACTTGGGCCTGCACCGCCAGCGCGCGGGCCAGCAGCACCCGCTGGCGTTCGCCGCCGCTCAAGTGGCCCAGCGGGCGGCAGCGCCAGTCCCAGGCCTGGGTAGCACGAAGAGCTTGCTCGACGGCCGCGTGGTCTGCCGGGCTGGCGGGCGCCAACCACGCTTGGTGCGGCAGACGACCCAGCAAGGCCACGTCCCATACCGTCAAATCATCGGCAGAAGTCTCGTTCTGACCCAGCCAGGCCAACTGGCGGGCGCGCTCGCGCTGCGGCAGTGACTGCATGGGTTTTCCCAACAGATGCACCGTACCGCTATGGAGCAGCACACCCGCCAAGCAACGCAACAAAGTGGACTTGCCCGCTCCGTTAGGGCCGACGATGCTGGTCCATTGGCCAGCCTCTATGTCTAATGACACACCGTGCAACACCTGCTGCTTTGCGATGCCATTTCCGAGGCTGGCGCTGATGGAATTTGCGCGGATAGCTATGTTTTTCATAGCATTTTCAAACGTCATGCGGCACCTCCGCTATGCCGGCCACCCCGGTGCATCAACCACAGCAGATAGCCACCGCCCAGCACTGCGGTAAGTACGCCCACGGGCAGCTCTTGCGGTGCCAACAGGCCACGCGCCAGCGTGTCGGCCGCCATGAGCAGCACACCACCCACCAGGCTGGAAAGCAGCATCAGGTGGGCATGGGTGGTTTTGACCATAGAGCGCACCAAGTGCGGCGCTGCCAGGCCCACAAAGGCAATCAGCCCGGTCTGCGCCACGGCCGTGCCGGTGGCCAGCGCCAGCACCGCCACCAGGGCCGCGCGCATAGGCGCCACCGGCAGACCCAGGCTGAGTGCAGTTGCATCCCCCAAGCTCAGGCCGTCGAGCACCCGTGCCAACAGCCACGCGGCCAGCACACACACCAGCCACACACCGGCCATCAGGCTGAACGAAGTCCACCCTACAAAGGCGGTAGATCCCAGCATGAAGGCCTGCATGGCCTGCAGTGAATCGGGGGTGAAGAGCAACACCAGGTGTGTAGTGGCGCTCAGCACCACGCCCACCACCACACCCGCGAGCAACAGGCGCAGGGTGTGGCCCACACCACGGCTGAGCAGCAAAGTCAGCAACACGGCCGCCACGGCGCCCACAAAGGCCGCGCCGGTAAGGCCGATGCGCACCCACACGCTGCTGGAAAACACGCTCACCGCCACGGCACCATTCATCATGCTGCCGGTGCTGCCACCGCCCAACATACCCGCGCCGCCGCCCAGCGCAGCCAAAGCCAATGCCACGCCCAGCGACGCGCCGGAGGCGCTGCCCAGCAGGTAGGGGTCGGCCAGCGGGTTGCGAAACAGCCCTTGCGCCACCGCGCCTGCCAGCCCCAACAAGGCCCCCGCCGCCCAGGCCCCGGCGGTGCGTGGCAAACGGATCTGCCAGACGATTTGCTGCGCCATGGCGGTCTGCCCAGGATCTTGCAACGGATTCAGCAAGGGCGTCAGCAAATTCTCAAACCCGGTGCTGCCCACGCAGACGCCGACGGCCAACAGCACCAGCGCGGCCAGCACGCCCCCTACAGCCAGCCAACGCACTAAGAAGTTATTCAAGGCTTGCCTCCGGCGGCGGGCGATTTGCCCTCCAGGCACTTGGCCATGATGCGGGCGGCTTCCGCCATGCGCGGGCCGGGCCGTACCAGCACATTGGCCTCATCGGTGGGAAAGATGCAGACCCGGTTTTCACGCAACGCGCGTATGGTTTGCCAACCGGGCCGCGCCATCAAGGCACCTGCACTGCGTTGGCCGATCAGGATCACGTCCGGGTTGGCCCGCACAATGAATTCGGGGTTGAGCTTGGGGAACGGGCCCAGCTTGGCGGGCACGATGTTTTTGGCACCCAGCCGGGTGAGCGTTTCGCCGATGAAGGACGATTCGCCCGCCGCATAGGGTCCTTCGTTCACCTCGAAGTACACCTTGGCACCTCGTGCTTTGGCCGGCAGGGACTGGGCGGCCGCCGACACACCGGCATCAATCGCTCGCCAAATGCGCTGTGCGTCTTGCACCTCCAGCAACTGGCCGAGTTTGAGAATCACCCGTTGCACGTCCGCATGGGTTTTGGGCTCCAGCGCAAACACTTTGACGCCCAGCGCCTCTAGCCGCTCCGCAGCACGCGAGGACTTGGCCATGAGCACCACATCGGGTTTGAGGGCGACGATCATCTCGATGTTCGGGTCCAGCCCGCCGCCCACCTGGGGCAGCTTTTGCAGGCTGGCCGGGTAAGTGGAATACCGGTCCACCCCCACGATGCGCTGGCAGTTGCCAAGCTCGCACACCGTTTCGGCCAACGAGGGCAACAGGCTCACGATGCGTTGCGGTGCGGCAGGCAATGTGATGGTGACGCCGCGGTCGTCGGTAACTTGCAGGGCGTGAGTTGCTGGGGCAAACATGCTTGCCATAGCCAAAGCAAACACCGATGCCATCCTTCTTGCGATCAGGCAGGGCGTCTGTGCGTTTTGCTCCATGTCCCCCGCCCGCGTTGCGGGCTCCTCCTTGACCTGCGCAAAACGCACAGGCGCCCTACCTTCTAACCCATGCGTGAGCAGGCGCAGTGGCCAAGGGCTTTGCGGAGTTAAAGGAGGAGCCTGCAAAGCAGGCGGGGGACACGCAGCAAAGCCCTTAGGCACTGCGCCTGCGGCCTTGCGAACAAATCGGTACTTCAAGTTGTCAAAGCAGGACATCACGGCGCATCCTTCAAAGTCAAAGGCAGCCCAGCCGCCATCAAGGTGACGCGTTCACACGCAGCCGCCACATCCTGGTTCAAACGCCCCAGCGCATCCACAAAGGCGCGCACCTCGCGCCCCATAGGGATCACACCGAGCCCGATCTCATTGCCCACCAACACCACTGGACCGGGCGCCTCCTGAATTGCTATCAAAAGTGAAGCTATTCGCGCAGACGCTGCGGGCGCTAGCGGCATATTTGACTCAGGATCGGCGGGCATCAACAGATTGGTAAGCCACAGGGTCAGGCAATCCACCACCACCAGGGTGCGGGGGCTGCTGTGGTGGCGGATGGCTTCTGCCAACGCAATGGGTTCTTCCACCGTGCGCATTCCAGGCACACGCTCCGCTCGGTCGGCCTGGTGACGGGCAATGCGCTGGCGCATCTCGTCGTCCCAGGGTTGCGCGGTGGCAATCAGCACGGCCTGGTGGTCAGGGGCTGCGTCCAGCCACTGGCGCGCCAGCAACTCGGCGCGGCGGGACTTACCGCTTTTCTGGCCGCCCAAAATCAGTTCACTATTAGCGAGGCGCATCGTCATGGCTGAAAC
>Ga0228700_1001863_pt1 | contig 12335 bp, 7 predicted proteins | sample McNCre317_Aug_MG_FD_178019 | JGI IMG/M metagenome (GOLD analysis project Ga0228700, IMG submission 178019) | Freshwater microbial communities from McNutts Creek, Athens, Georgia, United States - 3-17_Aug_MG | ecosystem: Environmental > Aquatic > Freshwater > Creek | place: USA: Georgia...
CGGCGCCTCCGGTTGCGGCAAGTCCACCTTGCTGCGCATCATGGCCGGGCTGGAATACCGCAGCAGCGGCGAGCTGCTGTGCGACGGCAAGTCCATCCACAGCCCGGGCGCTGAACGCGCCATGGTGTTCCAGCACTACAGCCTGTACCCCTGGCTCACGGTGATGGAGAACATCAAGTTCAGCCGGCGCCTCAAGGTGAACCGCGAAGACATTACCTCCTCGGACGTGGAGGCTGCATCCGGCCGTGCCGATGCCCTGCTCAACCTGATCGGTCTGTCCAAGGTGGCCAAGGCCTATCCGGCCCAGCTCTCGGGCGGCATGCAGCAGCGTGTGGCGATTGCGCGCGCGCTCATGGGCCGGCCTTCGGTGCTGCTGATGGACGAACCCTTTGGCGCGCTGGATGCGCAGACCCGCGAGGTGATGCACGACCTCATCCTGCACATCCACCGCGTGGAGAAGACCACCATCGTCTTCGTCACCCACGACGTGGAAGAGGCCATCTACCTGGGCCAGCGCGTGGTGCTGATGCAGCCCCGGCCCGGGCGCATCCACAGCATCTTTCCCGTGCCCCTGCCGGCTGAGCGCAGCCAGGAGATGAAGCAGGCGCCGGCCTTCAGGGCCTTGCGCGCCGAGATCCTGCAGCGCATCCGCGAAAGCACCGGCCTTGCCACCGATACCGACATGCTGGAGCGCCTCAACCAGGCCGCCCGCTGACGCACTGCCTCCTTGTTGCAACCACCGCACTTACCGCCGACCATGCAAACCTCTTTCGCCACCTTGCCCCCCCTGGCCCGTGCCGCCGTGCCGGCCCACTCCACCCCCTTCAGCGAGGACCTGGTGCTCTGGCACGAGCAGCTTGGCGGCGGCAGCCACTGGTCGGGTGTGCTGCGCCGGGGCAACACCCTGCGCCTGGTCGATGTGGAGGGCCGCGCCAATGTGGCCGCGCTGTTCTTCAACCTGGAAGAGCGCACCGAGCGCTACAACATGCCTGACACCCTGAAGGCCCAGCACACCGCCTTTCTGACGCGCGGCCATGCGCTCTACTCCGACATGGGGCGCGTGCTGTGCTCCATCCCCGAAGACAGCTGCGGCTGGCATGACACCGTCTGCGGCGTCTCCACTGCCGACTGCGTGCGAGAACGCTATGGTGAGGCGCGCTACCAGGAGCACCGCAACGCCATGTACCGCAACGGCCAGGACGGCCTGGAGGTGGAGCTCAACAAGTGGGGCCTGGGCCGGCGCGACATCGGTGCCAACGTCAACTTCTTCAGCAAGGTGCGGACCGACGCCAGCGGTGCCCTGCGGTTCGACACCAGCAACCGTGCGCCAGGCCAGTTTGTCGACGTGCGCTGTGAAATGAACCTGCTGGTGGTACTGGCCAGCGCGCCGCACCCGCTGGACCCCGCACCCCGCTACCAGCCCGGCACGGTGCAGATGACGGTATGGCGCTCGGGCACCGCCGGTGCCGATGACGTGTGCCGACTGCACTGCCCGGAAAACGATCGCGGCTTCATCAACACCGAGCGCTGGTTTCTCTAAGCGCACCGCCCTGCATTGCAACGCCCATCTTTGGAGACCCTTCCATGAGCCCCATCACCCAAACCAGCAGCCTGGACCCCCTCCACGCCGTCCTGGATGCCGTCGTGCCGGCCGGCGAGCCCTGGCTGCAGTCTGTGCGCCAGGGCCAGATCTTTCGCATCGTCGACCTGGAGGGCAACCAGGCGGTGGACACCCTGTTCTACAACGCCCATGATGTGGAGGAGCACTACAGCCTGACCCGCACCATCCAGGCGCAGCGGGCGCTTTACCTGGGCCTGGGCAGCCGCCTGATGAGCAGCGAAGGCCGCCTGATGTGCACCATCGTTGCCGACACCTGCGGGCGCCATGACACCCTGGGCGGCGCCTGCTCCTGCGAGAGCAACACCGTGCGCTATGCGCTGGAGAAGCGCGGCATGCACGCCTGCCGCGACAGCTTCATGGCCGCCATCGCCAACAACCCCTATGGCCTCCTGAAGCGCGACATTGCCAGCAACATCAACTTCTTCATGAATGTGCCGGTCACGCCCGAAGGCGGGCTCACCTTTGAGGACGGCATCTCCGGCTCGGGCAAGTACGTGGAGATGCGCGCCGAGATGGACCTGCTGGTACTGATCTCCAACTGCCCGCAGCTCAACAACCCCTGCAATGCCTACCAGCCCACGCCGATTCGCTGCCTGGTCTGGGACCCCCAATAAGCCCGCGTTCGTCGCCGACCTCCTTTATGTTCAATTCCGTTCTGGTCGCCAACCGCGGCGCCATCGCCTGCCGCGTGATGCGCACCCTGCAGCGCATGGGTGTGCGCTCGGTGGCCGTGTATTCCGAGGCCGATGCCGAGTCCCTGCATGTGCGCATGGCCGATGCGGCAGTCTGCATAGGCCCCGCCGCAGTGTCTGCCAGCTACCTGGGCATTGATCGCATCCTGGCCGCGGCCCGCGCCACCGGCGCCCAGGCCATCCACCCGGGCTATGGCTTTCTGTCGGAAAACCCCGATTTCTGCGCGGCGGTGGAGGCAGCCGGCCTGGCCTTCATGGGCCCCACGCCCGAGCAGATGCGCCTGTTCGGCCTCAAGCACACGGCACGCGCGCTGGCCACACAGGCCGGCGTGCCGCTCCTGCCCGGCACCGGCCTGCTCGAAAGCCTGGAAGAAGCCTTGCAGGCAGCGCAGGCCATCGGCTACCCGGTCATGCTCAAGAGCAGCGCGGGGGGCGGCGGCATCGGCATGCAGATGTGCCCGGACGCCGCCAGCCTGGGCGAGGCCTTTGCCTCGGTCAAGCGCATGGCGCAAAGCAATTTCTCCAACGCAGGGGTGTTCCTGGAGCGGTTCATTGCCAACGCCCGCCACATCGAGGTGCAGATCTTTGGCGACGGCCAGGGCGAGGTGCTGGCGCTGGGCGAGCGTGACTGCTCCTTGCAGCGGCGCAACCAGAAGGTGGTGGAAGAGAGCCCGGCACCGCTGCTGCGCCCCGAGGTCCGTGCCGCCCTGCTGCAGACCGCCCGCACCCTGGCGCAGAGCGCCCGCTACCGGGGTGCCGGCACGGTGGAGTTTGTGGTGGACGCCGCCACCCAGGAGTTCTTCTTCCTGGAGGTCAATGCACGGCTGCAGGTGGAGCACGGCGTGACCGAGGCCGTCACCGGCATTGACCTGGTGCAGTGGATGGTGGAGCTGGCGGCCGGCGACCTGCCACCCCTCAACACCTTGCGCTGGCAGACCCGCGGGCACGCCATCCAGGCCCGCCTGTATGCCGAAGACCCGGCCAAAAACTTTCTGCCGGCCACCGGCCTGATCACCGAGCTGGCCTTTCCGCAGGGCCTGCGGGTGGACAGCTGGATCGAGCGTGGCACCGAGGTCACGGCCTTCTACGACCCCATGCTGGCCAAGCTCATTGCCCATGGCGCGGACCGGGCGGAAGCCTTGCAGCGTTTGCGCCAGGGCCTGGAAGACACCCGCCTGGGCGGGCTGGAGAGCAATCTGCACTACCTGCGCGCGGTGATGGACTGTGCGCCCTTTGTGGCGGGGGAGCACAGCACGCGCAGCCTCACCCATTTCGTGGCACCCAGCCGCGCCATCGAAGTGCAAAGCCCGGGCGTGCAAACCTCGGTGCAAGACTGGCCGGGCCGCCTGGGCTACTGGGACGTGGGTGTACCGCCCTCAGGCCCCATGGACAGCCTGGCGCTGCGCCTGGGCAACCGTCTGCTGGGCAACCCCGAAGGGGCCGCCGCGCTGGAGGTCACCGTGGCCGGCCCCACGCTGCTGTTTCGCAGCGACCAACGCGTGGTGCTCACCGGGGCACCCATGGAGCTCAGCCTGGACGGCGAGCCCCAGCCCTGGGGCCAGCCGCTGGCGGTGCAGGCCGGGCAGTGCCTGCGCATAGGCCGGCTGCTCGGTGCGGGCTGCCGTGCCTACCTGGCCGTGGCCGGTGGACTGGATGTGCCGCTGTACCTGGGCAGCCGCGCCACCTTCACGCTGGGACAGTTTGGTGGCCATGGCGGGCGCGTGCTGCGCGCGGGCGATGTGCTGCATGTGGGCACGGCCCAGGGGGCTTTGCCGCTGGACCCGCGCGACCTGGGGCTGGCCGTGCAGCCGCAGTACGGCACGCACTGGAACATCGGCGTGCTGATGGGCCCGCATGCCGCGCCCGACTTTTTTACCCCCGAGGACATTCAGACCTTCTTTGCCACCGACTGGCAGGTGCACTACAACTCCAGCCGCACCGGCGTGCGCCTGATAGGCCCCAAGCCCCGCTGGGCCCGTGCCGACGGCGGCGAGGCCGGCCTGCACCCCTCCAACATCCACGACAACGCCTATGCAATTGGCGCCATCGACTTTACCGGTGACATGCCGGTGGTGCTGGGGCCCGACGGGCCCAGCCTGGGCGGCTTTGTCTGCCCGGCCACGGTGGTGCAGGGCGAGCTCTGGAAGCTGGGGCAACTGGCGCCGGGCAATACCGTGCGCTTTGTGCAACTCTGGCACAACGAGGCGCTGGACCTTGCCCAGGTGCAAAACCTGGTGCTGGGCGCAGGCACCGGGCAGCACGGCCCCGAGCACGCCAGCCCCTTGCCCCGAGCCAGCCGCTGCCAGCCGGCCGATGCGGCCATCCTGCACCGCAGGCCGGCCAGCGGTACTGCGGTGGAGATGGTCTATCGCCGCGCGGGCGATGCCTATGTGCTGATCGAATTCGGCGAACTCAAGCTCGACATCGAACTGCGCTTCCAGGTGCATGCCCTGATGCGGCAGCTGCAGTCGCTGCGCGAAGCCGGTGCCCTGCCGGGCGTGATTGACCTGACGCCGGGCATTCGCTCGCTGCAGGTGCACTACGACCCGCAGCAGCTGGCGCTGGAAGCGCTCATGGACGTGCTGCTGGAGGCAGCCAGCACGCTGGAGTCGGCCACCGACATCGAGGTGCCCAGCCGCACCGTCTGGCTGCCTTTGTCCTGGGACGATCCGGCCACCCGGCTGGCGATCGAAAAATACATGCAGTCGGTACGGCCGGACGCACCCTGGTGCCCCAGCAACATCGAGTTCATACGCCGCATCAACGGCCTGGCTGACTTGCAGGCGGTGTACGACATCGTCTTCAACGCCAGCTACATGGTGCTGGGCCTGGGCGACGTCTACTTGGGAGCTCCGGTGGCCACGCCGCTGGACCCGCGCCACCGCCTGGTCACCACCAAGTACAACCCGGCGCGCACCTGGACCCCCGAGAATGCCGTGGGCATTGGTGGCGCCTACCTCTGCGTCTACGGCATGGAAGGCCCGGGCGGCTACCAGTTCGTGGGCCGCACCGTGCAGATGTGGAACCGCTGGCGCAGCACCGCGCAGTTCGCCCCGGGCAAGCCCTGGCTGCTGCGCTTTTTTGACCAGATCCGCTTCTACCCCATGGCGGCCGACGAGCTGCTGGCCTACCGCAAGGACTTTGTCGCCGGCCGGGTGCAGCTGCGCATGGAGGAGGGCGTGTTCCGCCTGCGGGACTACCGCCAGTTTCTGGACCACAACGCCGCCTCCATCCAGGCCTTCAAGGCCGGGCAGCAGGCTGCCTTTGATGCCGAGCGCGAGCGCTGGCGCGCCGCCGGCGTAAGCGAAAGCCCCGTGGCAGAAACCGCTGCCGGCGACCCTGCCGCTGCCGCCCAGGCCTTTGACGGCGAGGTGGTGTCTGCGCCGGTGTCCGGTGGTGTCTGGGCCGTGCAGGTGGCCGCCGGTGCCACGGTGCAAAGCGGTGACACCCTGCTGGTGCTGGAGTCCATGAAGATGGAAATCGCCGTGCTGGCGCCGCGCGCCGGTGTGGTGGACACCCTGCTGTGCAGCGAGGGCCAGGCCATCAACGCCGGTCAGGCCTTGGTGCTGCTGCGCTAAGCCTGCCTGCCATCAGAAAGCCCTTGAAACCCCAGAACCCCTTGAACCCCTTGAACCCCTTGAACCTCCCCTGAAACAAGGACCTGTGATGCGACTTGATCTCTCCATTCCCCACCTGCGGGCGGGCTACCTAAGCAAAGCGCTAAGCCCGGTGCAGCTGGTGCAGCAGCTGCATGCCGCCATGCTGGCCGAAGACGCGCAGCAGGAGCGCAACATCTGGATCCGCCGCCTGGGCCTGGATGAAATGCTGGCCTATGCAGAGGCACTGCAGGGACGCGATGCGGCCTCGCTGCCGCTCTATGGCATTCCTTTTGCCATCAAGGACAACATCGACCTGCAAGGTGTGCCCACCACCGCAGCCTGCCCCGACTTTGCCTACACGCCCGAGGCCAGCGCCACCGTGGTGCAGCGCCTGATCGACGCCGGTGCCATTCCCGTGGGCAAGACCAACCTGGACCAGTTCGCCACCGGCCTGGTGGGGGTGCGCTCGCCTTATGGGGCCTGCCGCAACAGCATCCATCCGGACTATGTGTCGGGCGGATCTTCGGCCGGCTCGGCGGTGGCGGTGGCCCTGGGCCTGGCCAGTTTTTCGTTGGGCACCGATACGGCCGGATCGGGCCGGGTGCCGGCCATGCTCAACAACCTAGTGGGCCTCAAGCCCAGCTGCGGGCGCCTGCCCACCAGCGGTGTGGTGCCGGCCTGTCGCACCCTGGATGTGGTCTCGGTGTTCGCGCTGACCGCAGGGGATGCCGCCGCCGTGCTGGCCGTGGCCCAGGGTGAGGACGAGGGGGATGCGTACGCGCGCAGCTTCGGGCCCTATGGCCACAACTTTGGTGCCGCGCCCGCGTTTCGCTTTGGCGTGCCACGCGCGCAAGACCTGGAGTTCCATGGCAACTCCGACGGCCCGGCCCTGTTTGCCGCGGCGGTGCAGCACCTGATCGCCCTCGGTGGCACGCCGGTGAGCGTGGACCTCACGCCTTTTCGCACGGTGGCCAAGCTGCTCTACGAAGGCCCCTGGGTGGCCGAGCGCTACCAGGCGATTCGCGATTTCATTGAAAAAAGCCCGGGCTCGCTGCACCCGGTCACCCGTGCCATCACCGAAAAAGGGCTGGCCATCAGCGCGCCCGACACCTTTGCCGCGCTCTACCGCCTGCAAGCGCTGCGCCGCGCCACGGCCGGCGTGTGGGAGGACATCGACCTGCTGCTCACACCCACCGCCAGCACGGCGTACAAGATTGCCCAGGTCGAGGCCGACCCGGTGCAGCTCAACTCCAACCTGGGCCACTACACCAACTTCGTCAACCTGCTGGACCTGGCGGCGGTGGCCGTACCCACCGGCAACATGGGCGAGCGTACCGACCACATGCCCTGGGGTGTCACCCTGGTGGCGCCCAGCGGCCAGGACTTTCCCCTGCTCAGCCTGGCCGCACGCATCCATGCCCGCACACAGGCCACGGTGGGGGCCACGCCCCATGCGCCGCATCTGCTGCCCAGCGCCACGCCGCAGGCAGAGCGCTTTCCCAGCGGTCTGGTGCGCCTGGCGGTATGCGGCGCCCACCTCAGCGGACTGCCTTTGAACGGCCAGCTGACCCAGCGCGGCGCCCGTCTGCTGGCTACGGTCAACAGCGCGCCCTGCTACAAGTTGCTGGCCCTGCCCGGCGGCCCGCCCCGACGCCCGGGCATGGTGCGGGTGGCAGAGGGCGGCGGCGCCATTGCCCTGGAGGTCTGGGAGCTGCCCGCAACGCAGTTCGGCAGCTTTGTGGCCGGCATTCCCGCGCCGCTGGGCATAGGCATGGTGCTGCTGGAGGACGGCAGCACCGTGCAGGGCTTTGTCTGTGAGCACCACGCGCTGCAAGGCGCCGAGGACATCACCGCCCTGGGCGGCTGGCGCGCCTACCTGGCCACACTGGCCTGAACGTAGCCAGGGCGGCGCAGGCGCGCCTGGATGGCGCCGTGGCAACCCAGCGCCGCACCGGCCTGGCTTGGTGCGAATGTGCGATTGGTTGCACATTTTTCCGGATGATGGAAATATGACTGGCCTTTGTCTGTCGTAGAACCATCCGGGAGAAAGTCCATGAGCCAATTCAAGATTTCCACGCGCCTGGCCGCAATGATCGGCCTGCTTTGCCTGCTCTTGCTGGCCATCGGCCTCCTGGGTTTGCGTGGCATCGCCGGCTCCAATGCCGCCTTGGAGAGTGTGTATGCGGACCGCACCGTGGCGCTGGCCCAGCTTAGCGAAGTGATGCGCTTTGACCTGCGCAACCAGATCGCGCTGGCCTCGGCCGTGGCCGATCCCCGGACCCCGTCCACCGCCAGCTACCTGGCCGAGATCGAGGCCAACAACGCGGCCTTGCAGAAGAACTGGAAAGACTATGCGGCCACCACTCTGACCGACCCGGAGCAGCTGCTGGTCAAGTCTTACCTGGCGCATTTTGCCGCCCAGGATTCCCATGCCCTGGCCCCCCTGCAAGCCGCGCTCAAGGCCGGCGACTACAAGGAGGCCCAGCGCCTGCTGGCAGCGGTGGTGCCCCAGGCCAGCCAGGCGGTGCGTGCCGACATCGATGCCCTGGTGAAGCTGCAGGTGGATGAAGCCCGGCGCGTCTATGACCACGAGGTGCAGTCCTACCAGACCCTTTGGCAGGGCATGGCAATCGGCATCGCGCTGGCCATCGCCCTGGCCGCCCTGGGCGGCTTTCTGCTGATACGCGCCATCACCGCTGCCCTGCACCAGGCGCAGAAGCTGGCCGAGGCCGTGGCCGAGGGTGACCTGCGCCAGGCCATACAGCCGCTGGGTCAGGATGAAGTGGCCCGCCTGCTGCAGGCCCTGGGCAATATGCGGCTGGCGCTGGTGGGCGTGGTCGGCCAGGTACGCCAGGGCGCCGAGGCCGTGGCCCAGGCCAGTGCCGAAATCGCCCAGGGCAACCACGACTTGTCCTCACGCACCGAAAACCAGGCCAGTGCCCTGCAGCAGACGGCAGCCGCCATGGAGCAGCTGGGCAGCACTTTCAACCAGAACGCCGACAGCGCACGCCAGGCCAAGCAGCTGGCCGAGAGTGCCTCCACCGTGGCCTTGCGCGGCGGCGAGGTGGTGGGCCAGGTGGTGGAGACCATGAAAGACATCAATGACAGCTCGCGCCGCATTGGCGACATCATCAGCGTGATTGACGGCATTGCCTTCCAGACCAACATCCTGGCGCTCAACGCCGCGGTGGAGGCGGCGCGCGCCGGTGAGCAGGGCCGGGGCTTTGCGGTGGTGGCCTCTGAGGTGCGGGCGCTGGCCGGGCGCTCGGCCGAGGCGGCCAAGGAGATCAAGGGCCTGATCGGCTCCAGCGTGGCCCGGGTGGAGCAGGGCAGTGCCCTGGTGGACCAGGCCGGTGTGACCATGCAGGAGGTGGTGCAGGCCATTCGCCGCGTCTCCGACGTGGTGGCCGAGATCAGCGCGGCCGGCGCCGAGCAGGCCTCGGGTGTCAGCCAGGTGGGCGCTGCGGTCCAGCAGCTCGACCAGGTGACGCAGCAGAATGCCGCCCTGGTGGAGCAGATGGCAGCCGCCAGCAGCAGCCTGAACAGCCAGGCCAGCGAACTGGTGGCGGTGGTGGCGCCGTTCCAGCTGGAGGCCCATGCAGCGGGCGCGCTGCACAGCGCCGCCACCACCCGCCCCCTGCGCACGGTGGCCAAGACAGCGGCAGCCAAGGTGGTGCAGGCCGCGCCCCAGGCCCGCCTGGCGCAGGCCAAAGCGCCTGCCGCGGTCGCCTCCAAGCCCGCCGCCACCAGCGCGGCCCGGCTGCCCGCCAAGGCCGGCGCCATACAGGGCGAGGACGACAACTGGGAGAGTTTTTAACCGCCCCCACGGTTGCCGCCTACAATCAGGCGGTGTCTTGAAACCACACATTCGCTAGGGGTGTTGGCGCTGCGCAAGCGCTGCCGACTGAGAAAGTCCCTTTGAACCTGATTGAGGTAATCCTCGCGCAGGGAAGCAGAACCGAATGGGCCCCAGCGCCCCGGTGCACGCCCACCTGCCACGACTTTTGCATGGAGCAAATACATGGCAACCACCACCGTCGGCGCAGCTGCCGACCTGTCCCCCTCCCCCCGCAACGAGGCGCTCACCCGGCAGCCGCCAGCGGCGCGCAGCTTTGGCTGGCGCGACCATGCCGCGCTCTGGTTCAGCCTGGGCGTGGGCCTGCTGGTCATGCAGATGGGCGCTTACCTGGTGCCCGCCCTGGGCCCGCGCGACGCGGCCCTGGCCATTGCCCTGGGCACGGCCGTAGGCGCCGGCCTGCTGGCCTGGACCGCCAAGCTGGCAGCCGACAGCGGCCTCACCAGTGCCGGCCTCATGCACCAGTGCTTTGGCAGCACCTTTGGCCGCCTGCCGGTGCTGCTCAACATTGCCCAGCTGATCGGCTGGACCAGCTTCGAGCTGGTCATCATGCGTGACGGCACCAGCGCCATTGCCCAGCAGTCCCTGGGCTGGTCGCTGGACACGCCTGCGGGCCGGCTGGCCACCACCGCACTCTGGGGCGCGCTGCTGCTGGCTTTGTTGTCGGGCAGCATGACGCAGTTGGTGCGCAAGACCATAGGCCGCTATGCCCTGCCGCTGGTGCTGGCCTCCCTGCTCTGGCTGAGCTGGCAGTTCGGCCTGCGCCTGCAGGCGCAGGGCCTGGCCGCGTTTGCCAGCCGGGGTGGCGACGGCAGCATGGGCCTGCTGTCGGCCATGGACCTGGTGATCGCCATGCCGGTGTCGTGGCTGCCGCTGGTGGCCGACTATGCGCGCCATGGCAAGAGCGGGCGCGGTGCCCTGGGCGGCACCTGGGGGGGCTACGCGCTGGCCAATGTCTGGTGCTACGCGCTGGGCGTGGTGGTGGCCAGCCTGTCCGAGCCCGGCGCGGACCTGGTGGCCACCTTGCTGCTGGCGCAGGGCGGGCTGCTGGCGCTTTCACTGATTCTGGTGGACGAGATCGACAACGCCTATGGCGACGTCTACAGCGGCGCGGTCTGCAGCCACAGCCTGCTGCCACGCTGGTCCATTCGAGGCTGGGGCCTGGCACTGGCCCTGCTGTGCACCGCCCTGGCCCTGGTGCTGCCCATGCACGCCCTGGAGCCCTTTTTGCTGATGCTCAGTTCGGTCTTCGTGCCGCTGTATGGCGTGATCCTGGGGCGTCTGGGCCTGGGTGCGGGCGCCCTGCAGCAGCCCGTGCAGCGGGTGCACGGTGTGGGGGCCGGCATCTGGCTGCTGGGCATCGGCCTGTTCCACGCGCTGGGCCAGTGGCTGCCCGAGTGGGGCGCCACCCTGCCCACCCTGCTGCTTACCGGTGTCCTGGCCCGCCTTGCAGATGCATGGGCAGCGGCGCGTAGCCGTGGTTGAGCGGGCCGCTGCCCTGGCCGGTGCGTACCTGGGCGCCATGCTGCAAGGCGCCCCGGATGTAGCTGCGCGCCGACTCGACGGCTGACACCAAATCCTGGCCCTGGGCCAGGCCGCAGGCAATGGCCGAGGACAGGGTGCAGCCGGTGCCATGGGTGTTGGGCGTGTGGATGCGGGGCGCGCGCATCCAGATGCGCTCGCCGCTGGCCAGGACCAGCAGGTCGCTCACGGCCTCACCCGCCAGGTGGCCACCCTTGAGCAGCACCGCACGGGCGCCCATGGCCAGCAATTCGCTGGCGGCGGCTTCGATATCGGCCTCGCTGCGCAGGCTGCGCCCCACCAGCAGGGCGGCTTCGTCCAGGTTGGGCGTAACCACGGCAGCGCGCGCAAACAGGTCTTGCACCAGTACGGCACGGGCACTGTGCTCGATCAGCACCGCGCCGCTGGTGGCCACCATCACCGGGTCCAGCACCACATGGGGCAGGGCGTAGCGTTCGATGGCAATGGCCACGGTGATCACGATTTCGGGCGCATGCAGCATGCCGATCTTGACCGCGTCCACGCCGATGTCCTGCACCACCGCCTCGATCTGCTCGCGCAGCATGTCCGGCGGCACCGCATGGATGGCGCGAACCCCCAGGGTGTTCTGGGCGGTAAGCGCGGTGATGGCCGTCATGCCATAGCAGCCCAGGGCGCTGATGGTCTTGAGGTCGGCCTGGATGCCGGCGCCGCCGCCGGAGTCGGAGCCGGCAATCGAGAGCACGCGCGGGTAGCGGTAGGGCAGGGTGGGCGTGGTTTCAGTGGACATCGATCAGCTTTCTGAGTTCCTGGGCGGCCAGGCGCGGCTGCGCGGCGGCGCAGATGGCGCTCACCACCGCCAGGCCGTGGGCGCCGGCGGCCAGCACCTGGCCCGCATTGCCGGCATGGATGCCGCCGATGGCCACCAGGGGCAGGGCGCTGGCTGCGCGCACGCGCTGCAGGCCCGCCAGGCCCCAGGGCGGCGCGGTGTCGGTCTTGGTGGGGGTGGCAAAAACCGGGCTCACGCCCAGGTAGTCCACCGGCAGCGCGGCACTGTGCGCCACCTG
>Ga0228700_1001865_pt1 | contig 12326 bp, 18 predicted proteins | sample McNCre317_Aug_MG_FD_178019 | JGI IMG/M metagenome (GOLD analysis project Ga0228700, IMG submission 178019) | Freshwater microbial communities from McNutts Creek, Athens, Georgia, United States - 3-17_Aug_MG | ecosystem: Environmental > Aquatic > Freshwater > Creek | place: USA: Georgia...
GCCCTCTACCGGGCGCGGGCAAAACAAGAAGGCCCAAGTTGCCACTCTATTCGGAGCTACAAAGTGAACGATACCCTGTTGCAGCGGCCAGGCCGCCTCATCCGTCTGGGCGACGCGCTCTCCCAGTTCTTCAACGTCCTCATCTTCAACGGCGACGCGAACTACAGCATCAGCGGCGACGCGCACCGCTTCAAGCGCCTTGGCCTTGAGCGGTTCATCGATGCGCTCTTCAGTTCGTTCGAAACGAACCACTGCGAACGCGCATATTGGGCGGACATTGCCCGCGCCTACAGCATCGTCGAAGAGAGCCAGCAATGAGGCGTTTCTTTAATTCTGAGCGCGCTTAATCCTACATGGTGTACACTGCTCTCTGAGATCATATCCCACCAAGGGAGCGGACTATGCGGAAGATTGACGTTACTGGGAGCCGGTTCGGTAGGTGGACCGTCCTGCGCCGTGTTTGTGGGGCAAATCCGACTAAATGGCGCTGTGTCTGCGATTGCGGCACTGAGAAGGATGTCCTCTATCAGAACCTTAGACGCGGTCTTAGTGTGTCGTGCGGATGCTATAGAAGCGATTGGACCTCTGAAGCCAAAACAACCCACGGACTTCGCGGGACCCCGGAATACAGCGTTTGGTCGAAGATGCGTCAGCGTTGCGAGGACCCGGGGGACCGCGCCTACTCGCGTTACGGCGGGCGCGGCATCTACGTATCCCCTGAGTGGACGGACTACGGCAGGTTCTATGATGACATGGGGCCTCGGCCTACCCCAGAGCACAGTATCGATCGTATAGATAACGATGGGCCGTATTGTGCAGAGAACTGTCGTTGGGCCACGCGACAAGAGCAGGCGAACAATAAGCGCAGTAATCGCCTTCTTACCGTCGCCGGCGAGACCCTCACTATGGCGCAGGCTGTCGGCCGATATGGCGTACCGTACAGCGCACTACAGGCTCGGTTGAACGCAGGGTGGTCTGACGAAGACGCAGTGTTCCGGCCGAAACGTGAGATGACGAGCGAGGCGAGGCGCGGTAGGCGCCTCGTCGTCGGCGGCGTGGACATGACTGTAGCCGAAGCCTCAAAAATTTACGGTATCAGTTACGGGGCGCTATCTCACCGACTGGACGCCGGGTGGGACCCCGACGAGGCTGTTTCATTGCCAAGTATTCGAGCCCCAAAAAGGGGATGAGATTCAGGGACTTGCTATTGATATAAGTGATTTTTATCGGCATACTCTAAGGGAAATCCTCGGAGTATGTCCAATGAGCGCTAGCTCGCACTCAGCCGAACCGGCCGCCGTTGCTTTAGCCAAGCTGGCCCCGCCCACGTCTGTTAGCCTCGTTACCCTTTTTGGGTACGGTTTATCTGACTGGATTCTGTTCCTAACTGCAGCCTACACCCTTGTACTTCTGATTCACAAGATCCTTGTGACCGTCAAGGAGTTTCTCCCAAAACCCACTGTTGCTGCTGAGGCTAAACAGCAGAGCGATTCCTACCGAGCGCCCAGACTGGGAAAGCCCGGCGATGATTAAGCGCACGCTGGTCGCCTCCCTCGTACTGTCCGCCTCGGCCTTCGTCGGGATCGCTACGCACGAGGGTTATCGGGGCGACGCCTACATTCCGGTTCCAGGCGACGTGCCAACTCTGGGTTTTGGCACGACAGAAGGCGTCAAGATGGGAGACAAGATCACACCGCCCAAAGCCCTTGAGCGTGCGCTGTCTGACGTGAGCAAGTTCGAGGGCGCGCTCAAGCAGTGCGTCAAGGTTCCGCTGTATCAGCACGAGTATGACGCCTACGTTCAGTTCTCGTACAACGTGGGCAGCGGTGCGTTTTGCAGTTCGACGTTGGTGAAGAAACTCAACCGCGAAGACTACGCGGGGGCGTGTGCCGAGTTGTTGCGCTGGACCCGAGCGGGCGGACGCGAGTTGCCCGGCCTAGTGAAGCGCCGGCAGGCCGAGTATCGGCTCTGCCTCGGCGCGTGACGATCTGGAGGAATGATGTGCAATCCGGTCTCTTATCTATATTGGGCGGTGTCATTCTGGCCGCTGTTCTGGCGGGAACTGGCTTTTATCTCGGCGACCGATACGGCCGTGGCCATGAGCAAGGGGTTTGGCTCAATGCCTACAAAGTTGCGGCTGATGCCTACCTTGAGTCTGCGCGCCGTGACGCCGAAGTTGCGTCAGAACGACTGTCGCTTGCATATCGTCAGCGACAAGCCGTCCAGGCCCGAGTGACTGAGGCCGAACATGCGCTTGATGTTACCCCTGCTTCCGCTGTGTTTTCTGCTGACGAGTTGCGCGTCCTCGACGCCCTTCATCGCGCCCATTTCGGCGACGCCGGCAGCGTGTCGGATCGAGTGCCAGATTCCCCCGAACCCGCGCAATCCAGCCAAGGACTACGTCAAGGATCTGTACCGTTGGGGTTCCGAGTGTCGGAACCTGCACAGCGACTGCGTCATTCAATCGACCAAGGACGTGAAGAGTGAGTGAGTTCGAGTCCTTGAAGAAATGGGCCACGCCGAGACAGCAGTCTTATCTTGACGCAGTCGAGAAGCAGGGCAGTTGTCGCGCGGCGGCTCGCGCCCTCGGTGTTCATCACAGTGGGATCGTCCGCGCGATCGCCAGTCTCAAATATCAAGCGGCTGTCTCTGGTCATAGCCCTGAGCACGATATGACGCACACCGTGCCTGATGGATACCAGGTAAAAGGGGTTTCGACCTACTACAACGCCGAGGGAAAGCCGACTGGGCAGTGGGTGAAGTCGAGCCTCGATTACGAGCGGCAGGCTGAACTTTTCAAGGCGTGGGTTGAGACCCTGAGCGATGACGTGCGCGGGAAGGCGCAGCCTGTCGATGCGCCGAAGCATTGTGACGCAGACCTCCTTGCCGTTTTTCCAATCGGCGACCCGCACTTCGGTCTGCGCTCCTGGTGGCAGGACGCAGGGGGCGACTTCGATCTTGGCATCGCCGAGAGCCTGACGTTTTCGGCCGTGGATCGCCTTGTCGACTCTGCCCCGGCCGCAAAGACAGCGGTGTTGCTGAATCTCGGCGACATGTTCCACGCCGACAACCAGAGCAACCAGAGCAAGTCGGGCCATCAGCTTGACGTGGACGGGCGCTGGAGCAAGGTGCTGCAGGTCGGCTTGCGCACGATGATTCATTGCATCAAGCGCATGCTGGAGAAGCACGAGACGGTTGTGGTTCGCATCAATCGCGGTAACCACGACGGACATTCGTCTTACGCCCTCTCCCTCATGTTGTCGTGCTACTTCGATCGTGAAGCGCGGGTTGACGTGGACATCAGCCCCCAGCCGTTCTGGTACTTCCAGTTCGGCAAGGTGCTGATCGGCTCGATGCACGGCGACACTGTTAAGGGCAAGGACATGCTGAGCATCATGGCAGCGGATGAGCCTGAAGCGTGGGGCCGGACAAAGCACCGCTACTGCTATCTGGGCCACGTGCATCACCACGACTCGAAGGAGTACGCGGGCGGCATCGTGGAGTACTTCAGGACGCTGGCCACTCGGGATGCGTGGCACACGGCCCAAGGCTACCGTGCCGGGCGGGACATGTGTTTGATCGTGCATCACAAGGAATTTGGTGAGATTGAACGCCACCGTGTCGATGTCGGAAGCCTGACCGGAGCGTGAGATGGAGATGTACGGACGTTTCTCTCGTGACGGAGAAAAGTGGGTGTACGCCTGTGCGTTGTTTCGTGGCGAGGGCGACACCCCAGAGGCGGCGTATGCCGCGTACCTGAAAGTATTTGATTCGCGTGGGCCAACGCTCCCGCAATTTGACAAGAAGAAAGGGGGTTGAGATGTGGACGCTACACGATGAATCTTTGTGGGCAGGTACCGAGTCGAGTCTGGCGGCAGCCGTCAAGGCGGAAGAACTGCGCCAACAGTGGCTGGCTTCGGGCAAGCAGTGGGAGCAGCAAGAAGAAGAAGATCGGCAGCCTCGTCTGCTCGAAGTGGACGGCAGCATCGCATACGTCACCATCAAGGGGTCGCTCAACAACGACGATGACCGTGGCTGGAATGCGTATTTCGGAATGACGGGCTACCCCGAAGTCCGGGAAGCCGTGCTTGCGGCAGCCGAAAACCCGGATGTCAAGCATGTTGTCCTGAACATCAGTTCGGGCGGCGGCACGGTGTCTGGGCTGGAAGACACGGGCAAACTCATCGCCCTGATCAACAGCCGGGTCAAGCCGGTGACGGCCTACACGGACTCGGCCATGTACTCGGCTGCCTACTGGCTCGGGGCCTCTGCCGGCGAAGTGTATGCAAGCAAGTCTGCCGGGCTCGGCTCTATCGGTGTGATCGCCACACATATCGAGCGGTCGGAAATGTACAAGGAGATGGGCCTTGGCGTCACCGTGATCCGTGCTGGCAAGTACAAAGCCCTCGCCAACTCGGCTGAGAAACTGACCGAAGAAGGCAAGGCGCAGATTCAGGCGGGTGTCGACATCGCTTACGGCATCTTCAAGGACCATGTTGCTGAATCGCGCGGAAAGTCTGTCGAGTACGTTGAATCGGTGATGGCGCAAGGACGAGAGTTCTACGGCCAGGCAGCCGCAGACGCCGGCTTGATTGATGGTGTGAAGTCGTTTGATGAAGTGGTTGACAAGATCACAAATTCTATTGATTCATCCATAAATTCCGTTTATAGTCGCGGGAAGCAGGCTGGCAATGTGCGAGCCGATGCCACTGAGGGTTCTACGACGATGAAGAAGAAGGCGCTGACCGAGAAAGATCTCGCTGCGATGGCTGCCGGTCTGCCGGTTGTGCCGGACGCCGAGGTGGTCAAAGAAGAACAGGTGGGCACTGAGGCGACCGAGCACGAGGCTGCGGCCGAAGCCGAAGCCGCAGCCGAGGTTGTTGCAGAGGTCAAGGAAGATGTCACTTCTGTGGCCACTATCAAGTTGCTGAGCGAGCAACTGAAGGCGTCGCAGGACGAACTTCTGAACGCGAAAGTCGAAGCGGCTCGTCAGCAGGACAAGATCAATGAGATGAGCGCGGTTGTGGGTCCGCTCAAGGACATCGCGGCGCGGGCCATCAACAACATGCGGGTTGCGCTGGGCGGCTCCGCGATCGACATGTGTGCCTCGGCGCCGGCTCAGATTCTGGCCGAACACGTGTCTGTGTCAGAAAGTTTTGCAGCCAAGTTCAAGGTGGGTGGTGTTGCCGCCACCGACGTGGACGCGGTTGCAGAAAAGGACGAGCGCAAGGTGGACGCCTTGACCCATGCTCGACTCAACGCTGTTCGTTTTTCAAAGTGAGGGTTTGAGGTATGGCTACCAAGTTCGAGATCGTTGAGACGATCCATAGTGAGAAAGTGAAGACCGTCCGCCTCGGCGCGACGGGCGCCGGCAACCAGTACGACGACAAGGAAGTAGGCAAGGCCGTCAAGCTGTCCGGTCCGTCTGCTTATGCGCTGTGCGTCGCTGGCGACGCCATCGAGGGCGTTGTCTCGTCCGTCAACGGCGGCAAGTACGACGGCTTTTCGATCGGCGGCATCGTCAGTACCGGCTACAAGGCTGTAACTTTCGACGGCCTGCAAGGCACCCCCGGCACCGGCACGGTCGCTCTTGGCGACTATGTCGTGGTCGGCACCGTGGTGGCCAAGGGCACTGCCCTGTCCGGCGCCCTGAAGGTTACTAAGGCAACTGACCAAGCTGCCGCCAAGGCCGCTCCTTTCAAAGCCCGCGTGGTGTCGCTCGGCACTGCAGGCACTGGCGCAGTCGGCACGACCGGCGTCGTCGAACTGTTCTGATTTCGGAGAGTATAGAAAATGGCAAGTTACATCGACATCAACGGTCAGGTTCAGCAACTCAGCCTTGAGCCGACCGTCTACCGTCAAGCCGCCGATCGCGGTATGACGGTCAAGCAGATGATCAACGTTGATCATCCTGTGCAGCAAGGTTCCGCCTCGGCTTGGGATCAGGTCTGTGCTTCGGAAGGCATGTTCGCCGGCCGGGACAACGACTACGGCATCGCCCCCGCCACCATGAACGCGATCCTGAACGGCCGCCCGCAGATCGAGGGTGCGTCGATCGTGCGTGACGCAGTTCCCGCCTCCCGTATCCTGTTCCCGATGTTCCAGATGTCGGCGATCGAGGACAAGCTGCGCAGTTCGGACTACGGTGCGCTCGCCATGTTCAACAGCGCCGCCGCTGTCGTGGATACCATCAACGCCGACCGCTTTGAGCGCCCGATCCTGAACTTCTCGCGTCCTGAAGGCGCGCGCAGCAAGGCGGTCGCGCAACTGTCCGAGCCGGCCTCGATGCTCTCGATCACCGCGAGCGACAAGTCGTGGCGCGTGACGGGTACCTCGATCGGCCTCGAAGTCTCCGACCAGGCGCTGAACACCAGCCTTGATCTGGTGACGCTGGCCATGGTTCGCCAGGCTGAAACCGAGATGCAGGAAAAGGTCGAGGGCTACCTGCTCGCCTTCCTGAATGGCGACACCGACCTTGACATGGCTGCGCTGTCCACCATCTCTGGTGCCGTGTCGACGGCCGTTTCGCTGGATGCTGCCGCTACCGCTGGCATCACCCAGAAAGCGTGGGTCAAGTGGCTGTTCAACAACAGCCGCAAGCGCAAGATCACCCATGTCATCTGCGACCTGGACAGCGCGATGGCGATCGAAGGCCGTGCCAACCGCCCGAACGTTAACGGCGACAACGCCACCAGCAAGCGCATCGACACGCTGGAAAACGTGATCAACCCGATGTGGCCGGATCAGGTTCAACTGATGATCAGCATGGACCCGAACTTCCCGGCGAAGACGCTGGTGGGCTTCGATGCCGGCTACGGGTACCACGTGGTCAACTCGACTGTGCTGAATTACAGCGCCGCAGAAGCCTACGCAGTCCGTCGCAGCACCAAGTACCGCATCGACACCGGCATGATCGCGTATCGTCTGTTCGACGACGCCTGGTCGGTCCTGACCTACACTTAAGCAAAGCGGTTAGGGTAGTAGAAAACCGACCTCCGGGTCGGTTTTCTATTTGTCAACATTCAAGCCTTCCTTACAGCAGACCAAGCCGCTATACTCCATAAATCACAGGAGAGCAACTGATGAGCACTGTCAAGGCCACGAAGTCAACTCAGGTTCCGCCCAAGGCTCCGCCCATTCCGCAAGCGAAGGCCAACCAGGTCGCGCACCTCAAGGCTGTCTATGGCCACATGGTGCACCCGTTCACGAACGAGACCTTCAACATTGATCGGGTGACGTCCGCGACGCTGGATAGTTGGGTGCAGGCGCAGATCGACGCGGGGAAACTGACCCATGTCAATTCTTGACTACACGAGTTACGACGAGGTCCGCGCCGCGCTCGGTGTCTCGGTCAGTGAGTTGTCCGATGACACCTTGTCCTTGCTGATGTACGAAGACGCCCTTCTGGCCGACCTCGACGACATCGACGACCAGTTGGCTACGACGTTTGCCACGGTTCAGGTCGAGCCTACGCCGACCGATGCGCAGACGCGCTTTCTTCGGGTGACGCGCTTGTTCGCGACCTACTCGCTGGCCAAGGCGTTGAGCGCTACGCTGCCGATGTTCGGGCCGAAATCAGTGGAAGACGGCAAGGCGCGCATGGAGCGGTTCGCGGACCCGTATAAGGCCACGATCGCTTCCATTCTGGCCGAGTACGAGAAGTGGCGCGGCCGGGTGCAGCAGGCGTACATCGCCCTTGGTCAGTCCGGCACCACGGCAACGGCCCGCCCCTACTTCGCCGTAGTCTCTCCGGCCTCAGACCCGATCACCGGAACCTGACATGGAACTGAGCGCAGCCTCCACCTTCTTCGATCGCACGCTTGCCGTCGACGCTTATGCGCCGCGCTACAAGTTCAAGTGTCAGATCGAGCCGCTGGACATGTACCGGACCGAAGGAACACGCATCAAGGTCCGCAACATGAGCACGGCCCCCGGCGTGGCAATGCCAAGCCGTGGGGCAATCCGTATCGACTCGCAGCCCTATCTGGTCAGCGACAGCAGTTCGGATCACTGGGAAGGCCGCGCAATCCGAAAGCGTTACGTGATCCAGGGGGCTGACTATGTTGTGGAAATCAGAACAATTGCGCAGGCTCTTGCGGGTGAGACGGGAACGTCAGCGTACGCAAGCGTCGACTTCAACAAGTACGGAACCGACGAGCGAGACTCATCCGACTACCACCCCCAGTACCACATCTTCTTCTCAGGAACCGAAGCCGTCCCGGAAAACGCGATCCTGACATCGGGTGATCGTGCGTATCTGGTCCGCAACAGTTACCGGACACCGGCCGGGCTGACGGACGCGCTGTCCAACGGACTGGATGACCCGTTCGTGAGCGTGACGTTCAGGACACGTACCTACAACCCGCTGACAGACACCCACTCGGAGTCGAGTTCCAGCGTCAACGGTATCCTGATCCGCTGGCAGGACCACTTCGTCTACCTGTCTCAGGGTTCGGGAGATTACGAGCGCGGGGACGGGCAACTGCTTGTGGCTAGCTCTGTTGTTGCCAAACCCGAGGACACTGTTGAGTTGCGAGGCGTAGCGTGGCGCGTGCTTTCTACGGTTGAGCACGCTGACTTCACGTCTCTGCACGTGAGGCGGGCATGAGACTGACGTTTCCGCGCAAGACCATCGTTGCGCAGGTGCACGCAACGATGGTGGCCGCTTCAAACCGACTCTTGGCAGATACAAAGCGTATGGCTTACGACACGCTGATGTTCGCCGCAAAACACTCTCCCCAGTGGACAGGTACGTATGCGGCCAACTGGCGACTGTCAATCAACAGGCCGCGCCCTGGCAACAACAAGGACGAGGTTGCAACCGATGCCGAGCGGGATTATCCGCAGGCTCGGGAGGGTGGCGTTGTGGCGGTGCGAACAGTGGCCAACAGCCCCGGCTCGAAACTCTCCGGGTTGAAACTCGGGGACCGCATCTTTCTGTCGACACGCGCCGCGAACGCAGACGGCGAGGAATACCACTGGGATGTGGAGGGTGGGCTGATCCGCTTCAGGGAGGATAACCCCACTGCGCGATCCAACAAGGGTCGAATCCTTGAGTTGGCCCGGCTCAACCTGAAAGCCAGAAACGCAGGAAAGTTGAAATGACAACGTATGTTGAGGCGCGCGATGCGATCGTTTCGTTCATTGAAACGAACTTCTCGGCCATCCCGAGATTCTACGAGGACGCTCAGACTGTAGACCTCGACGCGGTCGGTACGACTTTCCTGAAGATCGGCATCGAGTTCGTCGAAGGGTATCAGGCGAGCCTGGGGGCGCAGCCGCTGGATAGGACCCTGGGCATTATCTACTTCTGTGTGTTCTCGAAGGAAGCAACGGGCGGTCGCGCCGCGCTGCAGATTTTCGATACGCTCAAGCAGACTATTCAATACCAGCGACTCGGCGGGGTTCAACTGGAGGCGGTTCGTCCGGGAGATGTGGAGCGACAGAAGGGATGGGTCAATCGCGAACTTCTGGTTCCGTTCTGGTTTGATTCCACCGCATAGAATCGTCTTATGCTTGCATAAAAAACACTGATGCGGTAGTCTTCCGTAGAGCCCCACGGTGGGCGCATATCGGAGATTCTAATGGCACTCGCATCATCCAATCGCGCCCAGGTACGCTTCATTCCCGAAGCGACCTTCGGTGTGACGCCCACCACGGGCAACTGCACCAATCTGCGCGCTACTGGCGAGACGCTTGCGTTCGAGATCCAGACGACCACGTCGCAAGAGATCCGCGCTGACCGTCAGATCACGGACGTGGTCCAGACCGGCGCATCGACCTCGGGCGGGGTCAACTTCGAACTGTCGTACAAAGAGTACGACCCGTTCATTGAGGCTGTTCTGCAGGGCACCTGGGCGCACTTCGGTACTGCAGGTCTCGGCACGGCGGCCGCTGTCGGCATTAACTCTACGGCCGGCACCCTGACGTGGGGGGCCGCCCCGACTGGCAGCGATGCACTGACGAACCTTGAAGTTGGCCAGTGGTTCAAACTGATCGCCCCTTCCGATGCCGCGAACGGCGCCTACCTGAAGGTCGCGAGCCGCACGTCGACGGCGATCACGGTCGATGCCGCGACGCCGATTCCTGGAACAGGCACTCGCGCGGCTGTTGCTGGTACTCAAGTCAAGTCGTCGCGCGTCAAGAACGGCACGACGCAGCGGTCCTTCTCGGTCGAGAAGGAGTTCGCTGATGTGGCCCAGTTCTTCCTCTATAAGGGGATGACGGCCAGCAAGATGAGCCTGCAGTTCCAGACGGGCGCCATTCTGACCGGCAACTTCGACTTCATGGGTACGGTTTCGGCCCGATCCGGCACGACCCAACTGCCCGGAACCCCGGTCACGTCGCAAGCGTTCGACGTGATGAACGCGGTCTCCGGCGTCGGCAACATTTACGAGGCGGGCGTTCCGCTGACGGGCACGTTCATCAAGTCCATCAACCTCGACGTGGACAATGCGCTTCGCGGCCAGGACGCCATCGGCACGATGGGCTTCGTGGGTATTGCGTCCGGCACGATCAGCGTCGGCGGCGCGGTCGAGATGTATCTGGCTAACGGCACCATGTACGACAAGCTGATCAACAACACGTCCAGTTCGCTGTCGTGGTTCGTGCGTGACGGTCTGGGCAACGGCTACGTGATCACGGCGGAGAAGGTCAAGTTCTCGGGCGGCGGCGTCACGGCAGGCGGCCTGAACCAGGACGTGATGCTGTCGATGAACTGGCAAGGGCTGATGGACGCTACCGGCAAGACCCTTGCGATCGATCGTCTCTGATTAAATACCGGGCTGCGTGCCTCTTGGCCCGCAGCCTAAGTTGTCACAATCAACAGGAGTATCAAGTGGATATTTTTGCCACCTACGCAGTGAACGAAGACCTTGAAAACAACGGCACCTGGGTTGAAATGGGGGACGCTCGCTTCCTCATCGCTCGTGCTGGCAACAAGGCGTATTCCAAGCTTTTCACCAAGGAGTACGAGCGTAATCAGCGTGCGCTTGACCGCAAGGACGCGGCGGCGGATGAACTCGCCGACAAGATGATGGCCAAGGTCATTGCCAAGACCATCCTGCTCGGCTGGGAGAACGTCAAGTTCAAGGGTGAGCCGCTTGAGTATTCCGTGGCTAACGCTGAAATGCTGTTGACCTTCAGGGATTTCCGCCGCGATGTCATGAAGATGGCTGATGACTTTGATGCTTACAAGGCTGTTAAAGCTGAGGAAGACGAAAAAAACTGAGTGAGTGGTACCAGTGGTATCTGAGGTGGGGCCATGAAGAGCAGACCCTCAAAAGCATCTTAGATGCCACTGGCATCACACCATCTGGGTTGGCAGATAAACCAACGCTGTCACCTGAGTTGCAGTCAGTCTGGAGTATCTACTGCCTTCTAGCCAATTGCAGAAGGTACTCTGAGTGTGGGCCGGACCCAATCTCAATGGTGGACCTTAAAGCCTACTTCGACATCGCGTATATCGCGGATTATCAAAGTAGGCTTTATCTTGTGCAGATGCTCAAAGCTCTGGACGTGCTGTACATCAACCAGCAGGCTGAGAAAACGAAAGCAAAGTTTGAAGCCGGTAAACCCAAGTAGGCGGCCAGTATGAGTGAGCAGAACCAGGTAATTCTCGACACGTCGCAGGCTAAGTCCGCGCTCGCTGAGCTTGAGGTTCGGCTCAAGAGCCTTGACCGGGCAATGGAAGGTGTCTCCGCCGAGAAACTGATCGGGGAATACAAGCGACTTGTAGCTGGAGCAGCCGCGCTACGTGCCGAGATGGTAAAGCTTTCGGCTGCGAAGGGTCCCTCGGCAGAAGGCATGCAGCAGTACCGAGCCGAACTCGCTTCCGTTCTTACGCGGATCGGACAACTCAAGGCGGGCTCGCAGGGGCTTCAAGCCGCGCTGGAGAAGCAAGGCTTGGCCGTTGGCTCATCCAAAGCTGCAATGGTCAGTTATAGGGCTGTCATCGATGGGGTCGGACACTCTTTCCGGGAAGCAGGGAAATACAGCCAGGGCTACGTTAAGGCACAGGCAGAGGTCCAGCGGAAGGCCCGTGAGGCGCGCAAGCAGCAGGAGGCGGACGGCGCGGCCATCAACGCACTCGTGCGCAGGCAGGCGGCTGAACTGAGGGCGGAGCGTAAGAAACAGGAAGAGATTGGCGCGGCCATGTCGCCGGGCTCATTCTCGCGCTCAGCCGAGTACCGAAGCGAGGTGTCCAAGGGCGCGGCCATCAACGCACTCGTGCGCAGGCAGGCGGCTGAACTGAGGGCGGAGCGTAAGAAACAGGAAGAGATTGGCGCGGCCATGTCGCCGGGCTCATTCAAAAAGACTGCCGAATA
>Ga0228700_1001870_pt1 | contig 12304 bp, 15 predicted proteins | sample McNCre317_Aug_MG_FD_178019 | JGI IMG/M metagenome (GOLD analysis project Ga0228700, IMG submission 178019) | Freshwater microbial communities from McNutts Creek, Athens, Georgia, United States - 3-17_Aug_MG | ecosystem: Environmental > Aquatic > Freshwater > Creek | place: USA: Georgia...
GGAAGTTTAGTTTCAGGATTACATGTATGGAACAATCTTCAAGTAATTCCAAAAAATATTAATTTAGCTAAAAGGAATAAATATGCCTTATCAGAAGAACGGGAAGCGTGACTATAAACGTGAAAATGAGCTTTACAACTCAAAACCTGAACAAAGGAAAAACCGTAGTGAACGAACAATGGCAAGACGAGAAGCAAACGCATCTGGTGTTACCCATAAAGGCGACGGCCGCGACCTGGACCACCATGTTCCCCTTTCTAAAGGAGGGTCTAATGCTAAGTCAAATTTACGAGTTGTATCCGCAAGCACCAATAGAAGCTTCAGCCGAAACAAAGACGGGTCATTGAAAAGTCAAACCTCCAAGAAAGAACGTAAATGAAACTAGTAGACAATGCCAAAAGCTGGTATAAAATGTTTTCTGTACAAGCTCAAATTGCAGCGGGTTCTATCCTTGCAAGTTGGAGTGTTATTCCAGACGATTTAAAACAAAACATTCCACATAATGTAGTCATTGGTGTTGCTATTGGTCTTCTTATTTTAGGCGTCATTGGTCGTTTAATTAAGCAAGACAGCATAAATGACTCAGCTAAACAGTAATGTAATTGCAGGTTTTGTACGTACAGTATTATCCAGTAAGTTTGAAACTCCTGTAGAAACTCCTGATTTTCACAAAGAAGCTTGGGACATTTGTTGTAGCAAATATACCAAGGTTGCAGTATCTGCCCCACGAGGGCACGCTAAAACAACAGGCATTACGGTGTCATATGGTTTAGCAACATTGATGTTTAGACAGCGTAAATTTATGCTGTTGGTTTCAGACACTGAAGCACAGGCAATGATGTTCCTGGGTTTCTTTAAAGAACATTTACAAGATAATGAAGCTCTCATTAACTTGTTTAACCTTAAACGTAATGAAGATGGTAAGGTTGTGTTTATTAAAGATACAGAAAGTGACATTATTGTACAATTTGCAGATGGTCATAAGTTTCGTATCATTGCTAAAGGCGCCGAACAAAAGCTACGAGGTTTAATTTGGAACGGCACTCGTCCTGACATTATTCTGTGTGATGACATGGAAAACGACGAACTTGTTCTTAATAAAGAACGTAGAGAAAAGATGAGACGTTGGTTTTACTCGGCTCTTCTTCCATGTTTAAGTAGCCAAGGTGTTATTCGTATTGTAGGAACCATTCTTCATATGGACAGCCTCCTGGAACGTTTAATGCCTAAGCAATGGGACAAGTGGAGTAAGGATACAGATTTAAAACTTTATTCTGAAAGACTTGTTGCTGGTGGTTGGTTTTCAATTAAATATCGAGCACACAATCCTGACTTTAGTAAAATCTTGTGGCCTGACCGATGGCCTAAACAAAAGCTAAAAGAAACTAGAGAAGGGTATGTAGCTCAAGGTATTCCAGATGCTTATAGTCAAGAATATCTAAACTATCCTGTTGATGAAAGTGTTGCCTATTATAAACGCAAAGACTTTCTTGACATGCGTGATGAGCACAGACAACAGAATTTACATATATACATTACTGTTGACTTGGCAATTAGTGAAAGTGAAAAAGCAGATTATTCTGTCTTTTTAATTGCTGGTGTAGATGAATATAAACGTATTTTTGTGTTGGATGTGTTACGTGAACGTTTAGACGGTAGAGACATTGTTGACACGCTTATCAACCTTCAGCGAGTATACGACCCCGAAATTGTGGGTATTGAAGAAATGCAGGTGTCCAAATCAATTGGACCCTTCCTTCGTGAAGAAATGTTAAAGAGCGGTGTGTTCCTTAACGTTAAACCTTTAAAGCACGGAGGTAAAGATAAAATTGCTCGTGGTCGTTCTATGCAAGCTAGAGTAAGAGCCCACACAGTGTTTTTTGACAAAGAAGGAGATTGGTATCAAACCTTTGAAGATGAATGTACACGATTTCCTCGTGACACTCATGATGACCAAGTAGATGCATTTTCCTATTTAGGACTTATGTTGGATTCGCTCGTTGAAGCGCCGACGCACCAAGAAATTGAAGACGAGGAATACAATGATGAATTACAACAGTCAGGATATGGGCATGCAGGAGCCAGCGCCATCACAGGATACTGAGGATGGACAAATTCCCATTGAGAATATCCTAGATACTCTTACAGAAGAAGAACGCAATAAAATTGGGTCAGATTGTAAAACTGCTTTTGAGGATGACTTACAAAGCCGTGGTGAATGGGAAAGCAACATTGATGAATGGATTGCCCTAGCCAAACAAACCAAGCAAGATAAAACCTATCCTTGGCCTGGAGCTTCAAACGTCAAATATCCTTTGGTTGCTACAGCAGCCATGCAATTTGCGGCACGTAGCTATCCTTCTCTTGTTCCTTCTAACGGCAAGGTAGTTAATAGTGTTGTCATTGGTAAAGACGTTGATGGGCAAAAGTATGAAAAAGCCCAGCGTGTTTCTACCTATATGTCTTACCAGCTTATGTATGAGATGTGTGGTTGGGAAGAAGATATGGACAAGATGCTAATGATGCTTCCAATTGTTGGAACTATGTTTAAAAAGACATGGTATGATAAAACAGAAGATAAAATCAAAAGCAAGCTCATCCTACCAAAATACCTTGTTGTCAACTATTGGACAACCAACTTGGATGAATCAGAGCGTATTTCTGAAATCATCCACATGTCACCACGACTGCTCAAAGAGCGCCAAAACACTGGTGTATATGCTGACGTAGACCTTGGTGATCCTGTAGCTGCAACACATTTAATGCCCGCAGATGCGGATAAAAACAGTGGTAGTGTTCCATACACCATCATTGAACAACACACATTCATTGATCTGGATGATGATGGGTATGCTGAGCCTTACATTGTGTCGTTTGAATACACTACAGGTAAGGTGCTACGTATTAGTCGTCGGTATATGCTAGATGACGTTGTTCTTCAAGAAGACAATAAAAAGATTGCTCGCATTAAACCTATTCAGATGTACACCAAGTTTGGTTTTATTCCAAACCCCGATGGTAGTTTTTATGACATTGGTTTTGGTGTTCTTCTTGGTCCCATTAATGAAAGCGTAAACACGCTAATTAACCAGCTAGTAGACAGTGGACATTTACACAACCTTCAATCCGGCTTTATTGGAAAAGCTCTCCGAGTTAAAATGGGAGACCAGTCCCTCCGTCCCGGTGAATGGAGACCAGTTAATGCAGCAGCAGACGATTTACGCAAACAAATCGTGCCGCTCCCTACAAAAGAACCCTCAACTGTGTTGTTCCAACTTATGGGAACGCTCATTACTAGTGGGAAAGAACTGGCCTCTGTAGCAGAAATTTTCACTGGTAAAATGCCAGGACAAAACACCCCAGCTACTACCACAATGGCTACTGTAGAACAGGGGATGAAAGTATTTACTGCTGTTTACAAACGTATTTTCCGTGCTTTGTCTCAAGAGTTTGATAAGATTTTTGAACTTAACAAGCTGTACACTGATCCTAACAAATATGTCAATGTTATTGATATGGAAATTGGTCCAGATGATTTTGACAAATCTTCATGTGATATTGCTCCTGGAGCAGACCCCAATGCAGCAAGCCAGCAAGAAAAGCTTATGAAGGCCCAAGGGCTTATGGAAATGCTTCAGGTAGCTGGCCCCATCTTCAACCCAGTTAAAGTGCTCTCAAGGGTCTTAGAAGCCCAGGAACAGCCTAATTGGCAAGAGTTGTTTAGTGATGAAGTACAACAGTCTGGTCAAGTTCCACCTCCACCTCCCGATCCAAAGATGATGGCTATCCAAGCTAAAATGCAAGCAGATCAACAAAAGGCTGCTATGGACATTCAAGCTAAACAAGCTAAAATGGAACTTGAGGGTAGAGCTAAAGAACAACAAATGGCTATGGAAGCTCAAGCCCATGCACAGAAAATGCAACAGCAAGAAGAATCTTCCATGATTAAATCTGCCTCTGACATTCAGATGGCAAACATCTTTAGTGCAGCAGAACACACTAAAGCACAACAGAGCATGGTCCAAAGTGAACAAGCTCATCAACAGAAAATGTCTCAACAGAAGGAGGCCGCAAAATCGTCTCAGCAAACGAAATCAAAGAGTGGAAAGCCCACGAAGTAACACGAGTATATCGTGAAGCTATTTTACAACAAAGCAAAGGTGTAATTTCAGAGCTTGCTAGTTGGGGACCAGATGACCTAAAATATAGGCAAGGTTACCTACAAGCCCTGTTAGATATTGACCCCAAGAATCTTACCGTAGAGGGATTTGAATGACAATTACTATTACTGGATGCAGAATCCTTGTTAAACCTTTTAAAATTCAAGAACACGATAAAGTGTATGAATCTGCTAAAAGGGCTGGTATTATTCTTACCGAAACATCAGAGCGTAAAGAGCAAATTAACGTTGATAAAGGTACTGTACTACAAATTGGTTCCAAATGCCATGAGGACTATGTAGGGGTACTTAATGTTGGAGACGTCATTGCATACGCAAAGTTTGGTGGTAAGTTTATTCAAGAACCCGGCTCAGACGAGGTATTCCTTGTCATCAACGATGAAGACGTTGTAGCAATTTTTAAGGATTAATATGGCAGATGAAAACCTAGAACAAAACACAGAGCAAGAAACTACTCTGTCACCTATTGAAGAAAAAGCTATTTCTATGGGCTGGCGGCCCAAGGAACAGTTTGAGGGTGATGAAGAAGAGTTCATTGATGCTAAAGAGTTTGTTCGTAGACAACCCCTGTTTGATCGCATTGAGAACCAAGGCAAGAAACTTAAGGATGTTACAAAGGCTCTAGAAGCCCTTAAAACCCACTACACTCGTGTAGAAGAAGCTGCGGTACAAAAAGCTATTAACCAGCTAAAAGCACAGCGTAAAAGCGCATTAGCTGATGGTGACGGTGATAGCTTTGAACTTCTCGATGATGAAATTAAAAAGGCAGAACAACAACTTCAAACAATTGAACAAGTTAAGAATAACCCAATTGTAGAAGAAACTGTTGTCCATCCTGAATGGCAGGCATTTCAATCTCGTAACCCTTGGTACAATAGTACAGGTTATATGCGCAAGTTTGCTGATGAAATTGGTGCTGACCTAGCCTCCAAAGGCGTCGCTCCAACAGACGTACTCAAAGAAGTTGAGAAAGCTGTTCGTAAAGAATTTCCCCACAAGTTTACAAACCCCAACAAAGAACAGGCTCCAGTAGTGGAACAAAGCCGAGGTGCTGGTAATAAAACTGGTGGTAAAAACGACGACTCTATTCTAACAGAACAAGAGCGTAAAGTAATGAACGATTTAGTGCGTTCAGGTCTTCTGACCAAAGAAAAATACATTGCTGATTTAAAGGCCATTAAGGGCCTAAAGTAAGGAGAATATCATGGCTCGAACTCCAAGTGTGGCAAGTGCCCGCCCTCAACGTGCCCCCCTGGGCAAACGTGACCGTCTTTCAATTAAGAACAAAGAAGATGGTTTTGCTTACCGAATTGTAAACGATGTAGATGATCGTGTTGAAATGCTGCGTGGTGTAGGTTATGAAGTATGCACCACAGAACAAGTTGGCGCAATTGGTAATAAACGTGTTGATAACACAAGTTCTTTAGGCTCTGCTGCTCATTTTTCTGTAGGTCAAGGTACAAAAGCTGTTGTGATGCGAATCCCTGTTGATTGGTATCAAGAAGACCAGCGTACTAAACAAGCTGAAATTGATGCGGTAGAGGCAACAATGAAACAAGATGCCCGTGCTGCTGCCGATTATGGCAAGCTAGAAACTTTTTAAAAGTCTCGGGCATTTAAAATTTTAAAGGATATTAAATGCCTAACATTTCCCGTATTAATGGCTTTAAACCTGTAAGTCACCTGACTGGTGGCCCCTACAATGGTCAAGCTTCTCTCTATGCAGTAAACGCTTCTGACGGTACTGCTCTTTTTGTTGGTGATGCTGTTAAGTTTGCCACTGGTGCAAACACTGATGGTATTAACTATGTAACTGCTCTTGCTGCTGGTACTGCTGGTACTGGTCAAGCTGCTGTTGGTGTTGTAGTTGGTATTATCCCAGCTAAAATGGACCCAGTAACTGGTAAAATGACTGCTGGTTCTATTTCACTAGACACACCTCAATATCGTGTAGCGTCAACTGCTGCATACATTCTTGTTGCTGATTCTCCTGACGTATTGTTTGAAGTTGAAGCTACTACTGCCGGTGCGGCCGGTTCACTAGCTGTTGCTGACATTGGTAAAAACATTAACTTGTTTGCCGGTACTGGCTCAACTACTTCAGGCACTTCCGCTCATTCAGTTGATTTGGCTGATAAAGGCACTGCTGCTACTCTACCTTTTAAAATTCATAGCGTAGGTCGCCGTGTTGATAACGAAGCCGGTGGTAACTCCACTAAAGTGCTTGTTTACATCAACAACCACCAGCTAAAGGGTGGTACCGGTACTGCCGGCGTTTAATTTTTAGGAGAATAAAAAATGAGTGGTATTATTTCTACTTCCAGCTTTGCAAAAAGCCTTTGGCCCGGCGTTAATGCTTGGTATGGCCAAGCCTACTCAGAATATCCAGTTGAATGGGATAAGCTTTTTGAAAAGAATACTTCAAAACGTGCGTTTGAAGAAGATGTTGGTACTTCAGGGCTAGGTCTGGCTGTTGTTAAAGATCAAGCTGGTGCTATTCAATATGACAGCATGCGTCAAGGTTTTACTTCACGTTACAACCATGTAACCTATGGCCTAGGTTTCATTGTTACTCGTGAAGCTTTTGAAGATGACATGTATGATGTTGTTGCTAAAAAGAAGGCCCAGAGCCTTGCTTTTTCAATGCGTCAAACCAAGGAAATCATTGCAGCTAACGTATACAACCGTGCTTTTAGTACTAACTACGTTGGTGGTGACAGTGCTTCATTAATCTGCTCAGCAGGCTCTGCTACTGCTGGTGGTTCGGCTACTGCTCCTAACATCGCGGGTGGTACTTACACTAATGGTGTTTCCGTTGCTGTAGACATTTCAGAAGCAGCCCTAGAACAAGCATGTATTGACATTGCTGGTTTTACCAATGACCGTGGTTTAAAAATTGCTGTACGTCCACAACGTCTAGTAATTCCAAAAGAACTAATGTTTGAAGTTAACCGTATCCTTAAGACCGATGGTCGTGTTGGTACTGATAACAACGACATTAATGCTCTAAAAACTATGGGCATGATTCCAGAGGTTGTTGTAAACCATTACTTAACTGACACTGATGCTTGGTTCATCCTAACTGATGTTCGTGATGGTCTAAAGTATTTTGAACGTCGTGCCGATGAGTTTGCTATGGACGAGGATTTTGACACCGAAAATGCTAAGTATAAGGCAACTGCCCGTTACAGCTTTGGTTGGACAGATCGTCGTGCTATTTACGGTAGCCCTGGCGCCTAATAAATAAACCAAGGGGGGCTTTCCGCCCCCTTTTTTTACTAAGGAAAAACTATGGCTATTATTCTTACTGATCCAAACACCGCTGGTCCTTTTACTACTTTCCAAATTAAAGACGTAACTGTTAAAGTTATTAAACTTGATTTTGCTAAGTTTGCTACAACCAACGTAGATACACTAGCAACTTATCTTCCTGCTGATGCAACTATTCTTCGTTTAGATACTTGGGTACGCACTGCTCTAACAGGCAACGGCGTAACCTCTCCCACTATTACTTTAGGTACTACTTCTGGTGGTTCTGATCTTGCTGCTGCTTTTAGTGTTACCAACACATCAGGAACTATGCAAACAGTATCTCCTGCTGTAGGTATTGTTCAGCAATATCAGGTGCCCCTAGGCCAAGATATTCGTCTATACGTTCGTGGCGGCTGCTCAACTGGTAACCCAACTGCCGGAGAGATTGATCTAATCGTCTACTACGTTCGCTAAGGAACAAACATGTCTGAATTTCTAAGGCACGATTTTGCTCAGTATATTGGTACATGGTCAGGAGCCGGAGCGGGGACAGTAGTCCCTCGCTCCACTCAATTAGACCGAGATGGTTTACAAGCAATTAACTGTTCCCATTTTAATAGTGTAATTTTACAACTTACTGGCACATGGGCTGGATCAGTTCAAATTCAATTTAGCAATGATGGCACTAACTGGACAGCTTTTACCTCTTTACAAAGTGGTGGAGGTTTATCTACCACTTTTACTACTAATGGTACGTATGGTGTAACTGTTTTTGGAAAATATGCTCGTATTCAATGTACAGCCTATACATCAGGAACTATTACTGCTAATTTTGTTTTGACTGCTGCATATGCGCCGTATACTAACTCCACTACTTTTACCCCAATTGCTTCGGTTTCTCAGGGCGCAAGCACAAATCATCATTTAATTTCAGCAGCTACAACCAATGCTACTTCAGTTAAAACATCTAACGCTGTCATTAATAATGCAGTTTTTTCTAATAACGGGGCTGCTGTGGCGTATGTAAAACTGTATGATAAAGCTTCTGCCCCAACAGTTGGTACAGATACTCCTGTAGCTACTATTTTAGTACCTGTCAATGGTACAGTAGTTTTGGGAAGTGGGTATGTTGGAATGAGGTTGGCTACTGGACTTGCTTACGCCATTACTGGTGGCATGGCTGTTGCTGATGTGACCGCAGTAGCGGCTACACAAGTATCAATTTCTATTAACTATACATGATGGAACTAGAGGCACTCAAATGGGTGGCTCTAGGTTTATTAAGCACCGTGGTGTATTTTCTTAAGCGAACTCTTGATGGTATGGAAGGAAGAGTAAAGACTCTTGAAGAAGAGCAAAAAAAAATTCCTTCCAACTATCTTCACAGGGATGATTTTAGAGAATTTAAACTAGAGCTACGTTCAATGTTTGATGAACTTAAAGCTGACATTAAGGAATTAAAACAACGATGAAAAAAGTAGGATGGCCCGGAAAAGGCATTAAATTTGCATGTCATCGCTGCGGATTCTGGTTTCCATCTACAGAAATTAAAAAAGAATGGACTGGGCTCTACGTCTGTGAAAAAGATTGGGAGCCCCGCCATCCTCAAACATTAATTCAAGTTCATGGTGAAAAAGCTTTTCCAGAAATTGTCAGTAAAGATGTAAATAGTTATATTAGCACTTGTGATGCTTATAGCATTTTATCAATGGCTGATTTTGGAACCGCTGATTGTATGCTTGTAGGCACAGAGGGTACTTTTGACCCTTACCAATTTAGATATAGTAGTGTGGCAGCTTGGGCAATTGCAGGTATTGCTATTGCAGGTATGCCTTAAATAAAGGAATATTATGGCTAGCACAACTTTTGTTGATCGACAAACACCTATTATTGCTTCTTGGTTAAATGATGTAAATACTGTGGCTTATGGTGAAAAAGTAAATGTAAAACTTTATGGTGCTACTGGTAATGGCACAACCAACGATACGGCCGCTATTTTAGCAGCTAATGCCTATGCTATTGCTAATGGTAAAACTTTATATTGGCCTGCGGGCACCTATATTTATGTTCCCACAGCACCGTTAGAGTGTGGTATGTGGGTAGGTGAATCTGCTGAAAAAACTTTTATTAAAGCTGATTGCTCTACATACACTGGTTCTAAAGTAGTGTTTCGCATCACTCAAAACAGTGAATGGCAAAACCTTACTTTTTATGAAAAGAATGGTAGCACCAGTAATGGTATTATTATTCAAACATCAGCATCAACTTCTAATAATGTAGCTGGTGGAGCAACCACATTCACTGCTTACACCAATTTACGTCGTGTGTGGGTATTTGGCGGGGCTGTTGCTTTAGACGTAGGTAATATGTTTACCTGTCGCTATGACTCATGTCGATTTTCACAAGCAGGTATTGGTGTTCGTATTGTTCCTACAGATGATGCAGGAGACAATGGTTATGCAAACACTCAAACATTTGCTGATTGTGAGATTTCAGAAAACGTTCAAAACTGGCTAGTTAATGGTGTAGGTTCACAAATTAAAGGTTTGTTAGTATTAGGAGGTTCTACTGAAAGATGTACAACTACCAGTAGTAGTTTTACTAATCTACAGGGGTCTTCTTTTATTGGGCATTATTTAGAACAAACTGTGGCAGTATCTCCCCTTACTTTCACCGGGTGCTCGGCTTTAACATTACAGCTTATTCCTGTAGGAACTAATTGTGATTTAACGCTTGGAACAAACACTGAAGTTGTTATTAAAAATTGGAACAATGGTTCTTCTCATTTAATAGGAGCAGATGGAACACAGACAGTTACTTTAGAAAATTGTGTATTTCCAACATCAGCTAACTCTCCTTATTATGATTGGAGCCGGTTTACTGTTTTTGCATCATCTTATAACAATACATATTATGATGTATATACCCCTTCATTAGAATCATTAGAAACTAATAAAATTACACAACAAACCACAGTTGTTACTGGTGCTGGGGCAGTAGATGTATTTAGATTTTTAAACCGGCGCGCTTCTGTGCAAAATAATAATATTGCGGGTATTGTAAACATATCAGCTATTGATACTAGCACAGGAGCAAATAGCACTACATATGTATATGCTGTTATTAGTAATAACAATGGTGCCGCTTCGGCAACCTTAACTCAACTTGCTCGTACTAGTCGAGGAACTGATCCAGGAACTAGTAGCACTCCTTTTTCAGTAGCCGATGATGGTGCTGGTGGAGCATTTAAAATTCAATTTACAAAAAATGCTGCGGTAGCTTCGGTAACAGTTAAGGCACAATTTGTAGGACTTATTGCATGACTACTTCTAGTGTATATACATTTCAGATGACCCGTGACCAGCTTATTACGGCTGCGTTACGTAAGCTTGGAGTTATTGCTGAAGGACAGACTCCTAGTGCTCAAAACCTTTCAGATGGGCAAATAGCAGTCAATGGTGCCATTGCCTTCATGAAGGGCCTAGGAATGCCTCTGTGGGCCCGTAGTGAATATACCTTTACCCCCACCACCAGCGGCTATACCATTGGCTCTGGGATGACTCTAGACACTCCCTATCCTGTTAAGCTGTTACAAGCCTATCGCACAGAGACAAACACTAAAATTCCAATGGACATTGTAGCTAGGGAAGATTTTAATATTCTTCCTGTTAGTAGCAGCGGTAGTCCTATTAAAATTAATTACCAGCCTTACATTAATTGGGGTCAAATTAGTTTATGGCCTGTTCCACCAAGCACCAATACATCTACCGTTACTATTGTTTATCAACGCCCATTTCAATATTTTACCTCTGCTTCTGAAACACTAGATTTTCCTGAAGAATGGCAAGTACCTCTCATTTATCAAATTGCTGTGCTTCTTGCTCCTGAGTGGGGTATTCCATTACCTGATAGAGAGAGTCTAAAAAACGAGCTTAAAACATACATTGAAATGGCTGTGTTTGTTGGGCAAGAAGATGCCTCCTTTTTTATTCAACCTGAAAGAAGTCGCTAATGCCTTTTTCTAAAGCCCCTACTGTAGACACCTACTCTGCTAGTAGGGTGTCTTTATTCAGAGAAATTGCGTTACGTGATGGTGGAACATCTGGTAAAGATGAAGACTATTTAAACGTATTTACAGAAATTGTTAAACAAAGTAAAGCAGGAGATCAACGTAGATTTATTATTAAACGTGCAGGAACTACACAAACAATTGATTCTGTAGCCTCTTCTAACATTCGAGGAATGCATTTTTGGACAGATCAAAACAAACTTGTATATTGTGTTGGGCGCAATGTATATGTTTATAATTTATCTAGTTCAACCTCAACTACATTGTCAAATGTATTTGCAACATCATCAGGTACTGTAGGGTTCACAGAGTTTTTATATGATGATGGTAGTGTTAAAATGGTTGCGAGTGATGGTAGTGCTACAACAGGTTTAATTACTATTGACAGCAGCAATACAGTTGTTACATCAAGTAGTGCGGATTTACCTGCTCACGACCCTAACATTGTTTATTTAGATGGTTATTTGTTTGTAGTAGAAGATAATAGTAGTCTTGTGTTTAACAGTGAACTAAACAGTCCATTGACATATACACCAGATGCTTTTATTACTCCTGAACAAGAACCAGATAAGGTAGTTCGACTTGCTAAACTAAACAACTATCTACTTGCATTTGGTACTACATCAATTGAATATTATTGGGATGCTGCTAATGCTGCTCCTGATAGCCCAATGCAGCGTAACGACACTCCAATTAAAATCAACACTTACCTTGCTGGTTTTGCTCAACATGGAAATACATTGTTTTACATTGGTGCAGATGCTAATGGACAACCTGATGTATTCATGCTTAAAGACTTTAAG
>Ga0228700_1001874_pt1 | contig 12296 bp, 10 predicted proteins | sample McNCre317_Aug_MG_FD_178019 | JGI IMG/M metagenome (GOLD analysis project Ga0228700, IMG submission 178019) | Freshwater microbial communities from McNutts Creek, Athens, Georgia, United States - 3-17_Aug_MG | ecosystem: Environmental > Aquatic > Freshwater > Creek | place: USA: Georgia...
ATTACCTGGATGCCCAAAATCGCCTGGATCTTCAAAACTTTCCGGATCTGAATGCCGATTTGGAGTTGGCCCGACAGGGGCGTCCCGGCTCCACTATCTATGGCGCATTGACGGCCATACTACGCGAACGCATGCGTCGGAGTAACGGCACACTTACTCTGCTCAATTGCGACAATCTGCGCCACAACGGAGAGCGATCACGCGGCGGTCTCCTCCAATTCATTGAACTTGCTGGTGATGAGGCGTTGCTGGAATGGGTCAAAACCCATACCACCAGTCCAAATGCCATGGTGGACCGTATTACCCCTCGTCCAACACCTGACGTTCGCCAGCGGGTGCTCGCTGCCATTGGAATCGATGATCCAGCTGCTGTGATGGGGGAGAGCTTTATCCAGTGGGTCATTGAAGACCGTTTCATCGCTGGGCGCCCCGCGTTCGAGAAGGCAGGTGCAGAGCTGGTGGAGTCTGTGGATGCGTATGAAGAGGCAAAGATTCGCCTCCTCAATGCCCCCCATTCCTGTATTGCTTGGGCGGGGACACTTGTGGGATACAAGTTCATCCATGAGGGTACGCAGGATCCTGTCATTCGTCAGATGGCCTTTGATTACGTGACGAACGACACCATCCCAGTTCTGGACACCCCAGAGAACCCTTGCCCTATCAACCTACCAAAGTACCGTGATGTGGTATTGGAGCGGTTTGGTAATCCGGCCATAAAGGATACCAATCAGCGGGTGGCCATGGACGGATTCAGTAAGATTCCAGGGTTTATTGCACCGACCATCCGTCAGCGACTTGCCAGGGGCGAGGGAATTGACAGCGTGGCCATGCTTCCTGCGCTTTTTTTGGCGTATCTGCAGCGTTGGCACGCAGGCCTGATTTCGTACACTTACCAAGATCAGGCCATGGACCCGGCAGTTGGACATGGGATTTGCGAAGCGCATGACCCTGTAGAAGCGTTTTGTTCTATCGCTCCCTTGTGGGGAGAAATGGCCGAGGATGCGCGTTTGGTGGTAGCAGTGAAGGAAGCAAGCGTGCGTGTTGCACAATTTGTAGATTCCCACGGAAAAGGGCGGTAGGCATTGCTCTGATACGCCGCCCGTCAGGTGTGACTTCAAAGAATTGGATGCCCTATGAAAACCTCAGTCAAAGTGATCGATGAAATTGATCGCACTTCGGAGGAGCCGTTTTATCTCCAGCTGACGGATCTGATTGAAGAGTCGATCAAGAAGGGGATTTATCAGCCGGGAGAGCAGATTCCAACCGAAAGTGAGTTGTGTCGAACGTACAACCTTTCACGGGCAACGGTGCGCCAAACGCTTCGGACGCTTGAGGAGCGCAATTGCATTCGCCTCGTGGCGCGCAGAGGTGCTTTTGTAGTGGACCCCAAAGGAACAGGCTGGGTCTTGCAAGTCGCAGAGGGCTTTTTTGAAGGCGAAGTGGACCACGATCACCGAACGGTTGAAACTGAGGTTCTTGAATCAGCGGTAATTCCCATGCCAAGCAATGTTGCCGCGGGCCTTAATCGCAAGGAGGGTGAGTCCTGCTTCATGCTGCGTCGCCTACGCCGCTTGGACGGCAAGGCGGCTTTGGTGTCCGTCAATTACCTGCTTCCAGAACTGAAAGACTTGATTAGCAGCAGTGAGGTCATGAAGCCCTCTGGATCACTAAACCGCGTTCTCAAAAAGAATGGATACCTAGTTTATGGAGCAAGGCGTACTGTGGAAGCTGTGGCCGCGCCTACCGCAGTGGCGAAGCTTCTGGGCGTGCCTCCAGGTCTTCCACTTCTGTTGATTTCTTCCGTCTCTTGGGACGAAAACATGGAACCCTTTGATTTTTACACCTCTTGGGTTCGAACTGATGTTGTGAAAGTTACCGTGGAGGCTTCGGCGATGCCGTCCAAGCGTTAATGCATGCTGGAACGAATTGAAGCGGCTATCCACTCATTGGCACCCGCAGAAAAGCGAATTGGCAAGCTCTGTGTTTCTGACCCACGTGCATTCGCACGGTTGCCCGTTAGTGAGTTGGCCGACCTCGCACATGTGAGCAAACCGACTGGGTGCGGTTTTGTCGCAGCGTGGGATATGACGGGCTGCCGGACTTCAAGCTCAAGCGGGCAGGCACAGTGAACGAAGGTGTCCCCTTTATTCACCGCTCCGTGGATGCAGATGACAAGACCAACGATGTGATGGTGAAGGTCGTCGATAACACCGTGGCCGCGCTGTTGCAGTACAGGAATTCGACAAGCATCACCGTCATCGACAAAGCTGTAAATGCATTGCAGGTGGCATACGAATTCGGGAACAAGATTCAGATTTTTGGTGTGGGTAAATCCGGTTTTGTTGCGCAAGTGCGCAGCACAAGTTCTTCAGGTTGGGCATCAACACAAATGCCTACAGCGATGGCCACATGCAAGTGATGAGCGTATCGATTCTCGGGGGCGGGAGCCTGTGTAGTTATCCTCAGCAATTCAGGTCGAACACGTGATCTGATGGATGCCCACCAGTTTTCAATTGGAATCAACACCCACCGTGCATTGGACAGCAAATGCACCGTGTCGCAGGGTCTCCGCCGTAAGGTGTGGATACTACCGTTGGCTAGCTTCTTTGACAAAATTTTAATCAAGTCGCCAGCGGTCCCTGATAGGACGCATGCTTTGCCGGCAAGTGGTCATCGGTACCGATGAATCTCCATTGAATATTGCAACGGCTTGATGAAATTGCGAACCCTGCAGTTGATCAGATGGTGGCCGTCTTAGGCGGTTTGGCGCAGCAAGAGTGTCGGTTCAGCCAGATACACGAGCCGCTTGGCATCTGGTTCTTGTATGCGCTTGAGCAAGATTGCAGCGGCCTGCTCTCCCAGGTCCGTTGGGTGGACGTCGACCGTGCTTAATGGCGGATTGGAATGCGCGGTATCGAGTATGTTGTCGAAGCCGATCAGTGCAAAGTCTGATCCGGCACGAAGTCCCTTTTCACCAAGAGCCGAAAGCGCACCGAATGCAGCGATGTCGTTGTAACAAACAGCCGCACTGATTGCTTTCTTGGAATTTAGCAATGCGTTCATGGCCTCGTACCCACCCACTCGGCTCGGGATGGCGTTAAAAACAAGTTCTTCCGAGAAAGGGATTTTTTTTTCCTTCAACGCCCTTTTGTATCCGTCCAAGCGCTGGGCAAAAACAACCCCTTTTTGCCCACCCAAAAAACCGACCTTCTTATGGCCAGAATTCAGTAGGTGTAAGGTAGCCAAGAAGACACCTTGTTCACTGTTGCCTCCCGCAAAGTCGTAATTGCCTGGGCCTAAATTGCGAACAAAAACCGTCAGCGGGATGTTCCAGCTTTCAATCGTCTTTAGCAATGCGCGTGAGGTGCTGAGGGCGGGGCATAGCATGATTCCGGCAACATTTTGCTCACGCATAGATTGCAACACCTTGTCTTGAAGACCAACCTCTTCCCGCGTGTGTGCCATGAGCACGACATAGCCTGCGTCCACCAGTTTGCGTTCAATTCCCACCAGAACTTCCGCAAAAAAAGGGTTCATCAAATCATTGATAACCACACCTATGGCATTGGAAGAGTTCCCACGTAACTCACCAGCTTTGCGGTTGTAAACATAGCCAAGCTTGATTGCGGCCGCTTTGACGCGATCGGCCGTTTCACCTTTGATCAAAGGGCTGCCTTTTAGTACCAAGGACACAGTGGACTTGGACACGTTGGCTTCAGCAGCTACATCGATGATGGTGGCTGTACGCGAGGTCGTTTGTTTGATAGCCATGGCGTATTGGTGTTTTCCCTAGGTTTGGTTTCTTGGGCTTGCAAAAAGTTTGGAACGTTCCAATAATCCACCTATTGCAACGTTCCAATAAGCATACGGCAAATTTGAAGATGAACCAAGAAATGAACTTCGGCTGGGGTCTTATCGGTGCCAGCACCATCGCACGTCAGTACATGGTGGATGCCATCCGGGCACAGAGGGGCAACTTCGTGCAGGCCGTCATGAGCAGCCAGCAGGAACGTGCTGACAAGTTTGCTGCCGATTGCGCTATTCCTTCGGCGTACAACACGATCGAGGCGGTTCTTGCGGATCCCAAAGTACAAGCGGTTTACATCAGCACCACCAACGAGCTTCACCACAGCCAGGTGCTCGCGGCAGCCGCTGCTGGTAAACACGTTCTTTGTGAAAAGCCTTTGGCCCTGACGACGCAAGATGCACTGGAAATGGTGCGGGCCTGTCAGAAAGCTGGCGTGGTCATGGCCACCAACCACCATCTGCGCAACGCCGCGACGCATCGCAAAATGCGTGAGCTGATTCAGGCGGGAGCCATCGGCAGGCCGCTTTTTGCGCGCGTCTTTCATGCCGTCTATTTGCCGCCGCATCTGCAGGGCTGGCGTCTGGACAAGCCGCAGGCCGGTGGCGGCGTCATTCTGGACATCACTGTGCACGACATCGACACCTTGCGCTTCACACTGGACAGCGAATTGGTCGAAGTGGTTGGAATGGCGCAATCGGCCTCAATGGCGAAAGAGGGATTGGAAGATGGCGTCATGGCGGTCATGCGCTTCGCCAACGGTGTCATGGCTCAAATTCACGATGCATTCACCGTCAAACACGGCGGACACGGCATCGAATTCCACGGCGAAGCGGGATCGATCATTGGACGCAGTGTGATGAGCCAGCAACCCGTCGGCGAAGTCCTGTTGCGCACAGCAGAGGGCGAGCAGCTGATCTCCATTGAACATGAAAGCCTGTATGCCCGAGGGGTGGCAGCTTTCTGCGCAGCCACGCAAGGCCATGGTCAACCCTCAGCCACGGCAGTAGACGGCGTCAAGTCTCTGGCAGGCGCATTGGCCGTGGTCCAGGCATGCAAAACAGGTACCCGTCAGGCCATTGCGACCCTAACGATTTAAGAGAATTTCCATGAGAAACAAAGTCATATCCGCGCTGCAAGCTGCGGCCCTGATTCACGATAACGATGTGGTCAGCATCAGTTCCAGCAGTGGACTGGGCTGCCCGGACCTGGTGCTCAAAGGCATTGGCGAGCGCTTTGACCAAGAAGGCCACCCCAAGAACATCACCACGCTCAACCCCATAGCCGCCGGTGACATGTACGGCATCAAAGGCATTGACCACATCGCCAAGCCGGGGTTGCTAAGCCGCATCCTAGCGGGCTCCTATCCTAGTGGCCCCTCGTCGCTGCCCATGCCCGCCATCTGGCGCATGATTGTGGAGAACCAGATTGATGCCTACAACATCCCCAGTGGCATCCTGTTTGACATGCACCGCGATGCAGCGGCCCGGCGCCCCGGCGTGCTGACCAAGGTTGGCATGGGGACCTTTGTCGATCCGGCCTTGCAGGGCTGCGCGATGAACGCGCGGGCCGCTTCCCATCCCGTGGTGCGCAAGGAGCACTTCGACGGAAGGGACTGGTTGTACTTCCCGGCCATCGTGCCCCAGGTGGCCATCATCCGCGCCACCACCGCCGATGAGAAGGGCAACCTCACCTATGAACACGAAGGCGCTCTCTTGGGTGGCCTGGACCAGGCCCTGGCGGCACGCAACAACGGCGGCATTGTGATCGCACAGGTCAAGCGCGTGGTCAAGGAAGGCAGCCTGCGTCCCCACGATGTGCATGTGCCCTGCAACCTGGTGGACTACATCGTCATCGATCCGGACCAGTGGCAAACCACCCAGACCGTATACGACCCCGCCATCAGCGGAGAAATACAGCAGCCCATCAGCACCTTTGAAAACCAGGTATTTGGCGCCGAAAAAGTGATTGCCCGTCGTGCGTCGCTGGAACTCAAAGCCGGCTCCGCCGTCAACCTGGGCTTCGGCATCTCGGCCAATGTGCCGCGCATTTTGCTGGAAGAGGGATTGCATGGCGATGTCACCTGGGCCATTGAGCAAGGCGCCGTGGGCGGCATGCCTTTGCTGGGCTTTGCCTTTGGTTGTGCCTCCAATGCAGACGCCATCATGGCCTCCAGCAACCAATTCACCTACTTCCAGGGTGCTGGCTTTGACACCACCTTGCTGTCCTTCCTGCAAGTCGATGAAAACGGCAGCGTGAACGTCTCCAAGTTGGGGGCCAAGCCCTATTTGACGGCCGGCTGTGGTGGCTTTGTGGACATCACGGCGCACGCGCGCCACATCGTCTTTTCTGGCTTCTTCACAGCAGGCGCGCAGCTCGAAGTAGGCCAGGGCCGCCTCAACATCTTGAAGGAAGGCAAAACACGCAAATTCGTCAAAAACGGCGAACACATCACCTTCAGTGGTGTCGTCGGGCGCGAACGCAAGCAGCGCGTCACTTACGTCACCGAGCGCTGCGTCATTAGCCTGGAAAACGAGGGACTGGTCGTGACGGAAATCGCCCCCGGCATTGACCTGCAGCGCGACGTGCTGGACCAGTCGGAAATTGCATTGCGCGTGAGTCCGTCGCTCAGATTGATGGATGCAGCGATCTTTACCGACGCCCCTATGGGCCTTGTCTTGAAAGCGGGAAAGTAAACCATGACAGAAGCCATTACGCAGCTGCAACGCCAGGGTGACGTGTGCATTGTCACGCTGAACCGCGAGCCCAAGCTCAATACCCTGACGCCGGAGATGCTCGATGCGCTCGAAGCCCATGCGCGCGCGATTGATGCCGACAGGGATATACGTGTGGTGATCCTGACCGGGGCGGGCAGCCGTGCCTTCTGTGTCGGCGCCGACATCACCCAATGGGCAGCATTGGAGCCATTGGACATGTGGCGGCGCTGGGTCAAGCGGGGACACCAGGTTTTTGACCAGTGGGCCCGACTGCGTCAGCCGGTGATTGCAGCCATCAACGGCCACGCCTTCGGTGGCGGTCTGGAGTTGGCCATCAGCGCCGACATCCGTATTGCAAGCAGCAGCGCGCAATACGCACTGCCCGAGGCGTCGATTGCGACCTGCCCGGGTTGGTCCGGCTCGCAGCGCATGGTGCGCCTGATCGGCGGCAGCCAAACCAAATACCTGGCGATCAGTGGTCAGCGGCTGTCAGCCACCCAAGCCCTACAGGCAGGACTGGTGCATGAAGTCGTGGCACCAGACCTGTTGATGGCCCGTGCCATGGACCTCGCAACCGACATGGCCAGCAAAGCGCCTGTGTCCTTGCAGCTCACCAAGCAGCTGGTCAATGCGGCCACGGGCGAGGACAGGGACGCTGTGCTCGAAGGCATCGCGGGTGCACTGGCGGCCAGCACACAGGATGCAAAAGAAGGCATCGCAAGTTTCAAGGAAAAGCGCAAGGCGGTCTACGCCGGTCGTTAGCAGTTAAACCACGTAACAAGGAAAATTACCATGTCCACCTCGCTGAATGCCATTGCACTGGCAACACGACCCGTATTCCAAGGCAAGTTGCTGATTGATGGCCAATGGGTAGAAGCAGCCGACGGCGCCAAACTGGAGCGCAAATCACCAGCCCACGACGTGCTGGTCGCCGTCTATGCACAAGCCGGTGTGGCTGATGCAGAGCGGGCTATCGCAGCTGCACGCAAAGCATTCGACGATGGCGCCTGGCCGCGCATGAAGGGCGCAGACCGCGCAAAAATTCTGCGCAAGGTAGCCGATCTGATTCTGGAGCGCAAAACTGCGCTGGCAGAAATGGAAACCTTGGAGAACGGCAAACCCTTGGCACAGGCGCTGGCCGAAATAGAGGGGTCCGCCGACTTGTGGCAGTACGCCGCTACCTTGGCGCGCAATCTGCACGGTGACAGCTACAACACCCTGGGCGAAAACACCTTGGGCGTGGTGCTACGTGACCCTGTTGGCGTGGTGAGTGTGATCACGCCATGGAATTTCCCATTCCTGATCGTCAGCCAGAAGCTGCCGTTTGCACTGGCCGCCGGCTGCACTGCCGTGGTCAAACCCGCCGAGGTGACATCCGGGACCACGGTGATGCTAGGGCAGATTCTGATCGATGCGGGTGTCCCAGCTGGAGCGGTCAACATTTTGGTGGGTCGTGGCAGCATCGTCGGTGAAGTGTTGGTCACGCATCCCGATGTGGACATGTTGTCCTTTACCGGCTCTACTGCCGTGGGCAAAGCGGCGGTTGCCAAGTCGGCAGCGACACTAAAGAAAGTGTCCATGGAGCTGGGCGGCAAGAATCCGCAAATCGTCTTCGCCGACTGCGACTGGGACGCCGCAGTGGATGCCGCCGTTTATGGGATCTACTTTAATGCCGGGCAATGCTGCAACAGCGGCAGCCGCATTTTGGTGCAAGAGTCGATTGCGAAAAAATTTGCGGCAGAGGTGGTGGAGCGCTCCAAGCGCGTCAAGGTGGGTGACCCCCTGACCGCCGGTGTGCAGGTGGGCGCCATTACCACCGACAAGCAAATGGAGACTATCCTGTCGCATATCGCTGCGGCCAGAACCGCAGGCGCCACTGTAGCACTTGGTGGTTCGCGAATCGAGGGCACCGGAATGTACGTCGAGCCCACCGTGGTGACTGGTGTCAAACCCGATATGGCGATTGCACGGGAGGAGGTTTTCGGCCCAGTGCTGGCCGTGCTGACCTTCAAGGATCTGGACGAAGCGGTGAGCCTGGCTAACAGCACCTTGTATGGCCTTTCCGCCGCCGTGTGGAGCCAAGACTTCACCACCTGCCTGACCGCTGCACGGCGTATCAAGGCGGGGACCATCTGGGTCAACACCTTTTTGGAGGGCCACGCGGAACTGCCCTTTGGTGGCTACCGTGAAAGTGGCATTGGTCGCGAACTGGGCCGCTTTGCGACCGAGGACTACACCGAAACCAAAACTCTACAAATGCATCTGGGCGCTCGCACCGATTGGTACGTTCCGCGCTGATGCAACCCCATTCACCTGGGCCAGCGCTGGCCCAGGTGGGTAACGCCACTCGGTGGCAAGCAAGCGTTCGCTGAAGTGGCGTCGCGTATTTGAAAACCAACAGGAGATCTCTGATGAAAAAGCAAGTATTGGGTATGTTGATTGCAGCCGCTTTTGCGGCTCCCGTGATGGCCGAGGAATCGGTTGAAGTTCTGCACTGGTGGACCTCGGGCGGTGAGGCGGCCGCCTTGGGGGTACTGAAGGGCAACCTGGAAAAGGAAGGCGTGAAATGGAATGACATGCCAGTGGCCGGTGGAGGTGGCGAACAGGCCATGACTGCTGTGCGCGCGCGTGTGACATCGGGCAACCCACCCACAGCCGTGCAAATGCTGGGCTTCGACATCCAGGACTGGGCCAAGCAAGGGGTACTGTCTGACCTGAATGCGATTGCCGCCAAGGAAGGCTGGGACAAGACCGTTCCGCAGGCCCTTCAGCGTTTCTCCAAATACAACGGCAAGTGGGTGGCCGCGCCGGTAAACGTGCACTCCACCAACTGGGTTTGGGCCAACAAGGAAGTGCTGGCCAAGGCTGGCATTAAGGAAGATCCCAAGTCCTGGGACGAATTCATTGCTGACCTGGACAAGGTCCAAAAGGCTGGATTTGTGGCCCTGGCACACGGTGGACAGCCCTGGCAAGAAGCCACCGTCTTTGACGGCGTGGCGCTGTCTGCAGGAGGCGTGGATTTCTACAAGAAGGCCTTTATTGATCTGGATCCCAAGGCCTTGAACTCCGCCGAAATGGTGAAGACCTTTGACCGCATGTCACAACTGCGCAAATACGTCGACAAGGACTTTTCGGGTCGTGATTGGAACGTTGCAAGTGGTATGGTGATCAGCGGCAAAGCCGGCTTCCAGATCATGGGTGACTGGGCCAAGGGCGAGTTCGTCGGCGCCAAGAAGGTTGCCATGAAGGATTTCTCCTGCTTCCGCATTCCCGGCACGCAAGGCGCTGTGACATTCAATGCCGACCAATTTGCGCTGTTCAAGGTGGGCGCAGACAAAGTGGCGGCCCAGAACAAGCTCGCCAGTGCGATTTTGGAGCCGGGCTTCCAGTCGGCCTTCAACGTGGTCAAGGGTTCGGCTCCTGCACGTACCGACGTGCCGGATGCCGCGTTTGACGACTGCGGCAAGAAGGCCATCAAGGACCTGGCCGAAGCCAATAAGTCCGGCAAACTATTGGGTTCGCTGGCCCACGGGCACGCAGTGCCTGCTTCCATCAAGAACGCCTTCTATGACGTGATCACGCGCCAGTTCAACGGTCAACTCGACTCCAAGAAGGCTGCAGCCGAAATGGCGTCAGCTGCGAAGAACTGATTCGCTGAGTAGCCAGGTTGAGGAGAGGCCTTCGCTGCGCTCCTCAACCTGCCCCTAGAAATAAGGAGAATCTCTTATGAAAGCAGGCTGGCTACCCAAGCTACTGATCACACCTAGCGCCTTCCTGGTTTTGGTGTGCGTCTATGGGTACATCATGTTCACGGTGTATCTGTCATTTACCGCTTCCACTATCTTGCCAAACCTGGAATGGAGCGGCACGGCTGCGTATACGCGCCTGTTTGGTCTGGAAAACTGGGGCGTGTCCCTAAATAACCTGTGGGTCTTTGCCAGCCTCTACATCCTTATTGCTATGGGTCTGGGACTGATGTTGGCGATATTGATCGATCAGAAGGTACGTGCGGAAAGTGGCTTTCGGTCCATATTCCTGTACCCCATGGCCTTGTCGTTCATTGTGACTGGCACGGCTTGGAAGTGGCTGCTCGATCCCGGCGTTGGCCTTGAACACACCTTGCATGCTCTCGGTTGGGGTGACTTCTCTTTTGGCTGGATCAAGGATTCAGAGATGGCCATCTATTGCGTGATCGTTGCCGCTGTATGGCAGACCACGGGCTTTGTCATGGCCATGTTCTTGGCTGGACTGCGTGGAGTGGATGGAGAGCAAATCAATGCTGCCCGACTCGACGGCGCTTCTCCCCTCCAAATCTACTACCGCATCATCATTCCGCAACTGGGTCCAGTTTTCATCTCTGCCTTTGTGATCTTGGCCCACATGGCGATCAAGAGCTATGACTTGGTGATTGCATTGACCAACGGGGGTCCGGGACGATCGACTTGGCTGCCCTCGGTATTTATGTACCAGTACACATTTACCCGCAATGAGATGTCAGTGGGCGCAGCCAGTTCGGTGCTGATGCTGCTGGGCATTGCCGTAGTGGTCCTGCCGTACCTGTACAGCGAACTTCGAAAGGGTAATCATGGATAAGACACCTATGGGTCAGGTGGCACGGGTCGTGCTCTATCTGATTCTCCTCATTACCGCTTTTGCTTTCATCATGCCGGTCTACGTGATGGTGGTGAATTCGCTAAAGCCCCTAGATGAAATTCGCAACGGCGACTTAATGGCGCTGCCCATCGCATGGACGGTGGAACCCTGGCTCATGGCCTGGAGCAAATCCCAAATCGGTGTACAGGCCACGGGCTTGCGGCCCTATTTCATCAACTCCTTTTTGCTGGTTATACCCAGTGTTGTCTTATCGACCCTGATTGGTGCGCTCAATGGTTACATCCTGACCCAATTCAAGTTCAAGTTTGCAGACACCTTGTTTGCAGCCATGCTCTTTTCGGTCTTCATTCCTTTCCAAATCGTGTTAATTCCAATGGCCAAAACCCTCGGCTTCCTTGGCCTGGCAGGAACGGTCAAGGGGCTTATCTTTGTCAACACCGTCTATGGTATTGGCTTCACGACGCTGTTTTTCCGCAACTACTACGCGGCCTTTCCCAACGAGTTGGTGCGCTCAGCGCGCATGGACGGGGCCGGCTTCTTCGGCGTGTTGTACAAGATCTTGCTGCCAAATAGCGCGCCCATCATTGTGGTGACCGTGATCTGGCAGTTCACCAATATCTGGAACGAGTTCCTGTTCGGTGCCTCGTTCAGTGACTACACATCCTTTCCGCTCACCGTTGCACTCAACAACCTGGTAAGCGCCTCCACAGGGGTCAAGGAATACAACGTGCACTTTGCAGGTGCCTTCATCGCGGCCATACCTACCCTGGTGGTGTATTTGGTCTCTGGAAAATATTTTGTTCGCGGTCTGATGGCCGGCTCAGTCAAGGGGTAATAAATGGCTTCACTAGATCTCGTCAACATTCAAAAGAGCTTTGGCTCCGTCCAGATTCTTCACGACGTCTCCATAGCCTTGAAGGATGGCGAATTCCTGGTCTTGGTCGGCCCCAGCGGTTGCGGCAAGAGCACGCTCATGAACATCATTGCCGGCCTGGAAGAACCGACCGGTGGCGCCCTGCAGCTCGATGGCCGGGACATCACCCATGTCGCCCCCGCAGCACGTGACATCTCCATGGTGTTCCAGTCCTATGCGCTGTACCCCAATATGACGGTGGCTGAAAACATCCAGTTTCCATTGGAGATGCGCAAGGTGGACAAAT
>Ga0228700_1001875_pt1 | contig 12291 bp, 12 predicted proteins | sample McNCre317_Aug_MG_FD_178019 | JGI IMG/M metagenome (GOLD analysis project Ga0228700, IMG submission 178019) | Freshwater microbial communities from McNutts Creek, Athens, Georgia, United States - 3-17_Aug_MG | ecosystem: Environmental > Aquatic > Freshwater > Creek | place: USA: Georgia...
TCAGGATATGCAGCTCTTTAAGCAGCTCCACCGATTGGCCGGGGCGGATCTCGGGTGCCAGGGCGCTCGCATCGGCGGCGGGCGGCACGGCGCCTTTTGCAGGTTTGCTGTGGGGTTTGCTTGGGAATTTCATGCGTGTGTACTCATGTCGGATGGCGCACGGGCGGGCCTACGTCCAGCGCACTCCAGCCCTCCAAGCCCAGTCGCTCTAGGGTTTCGATATTTTTCTCAAAAATGGCTTCCGCATCGGGGAAAGCCTCTACCGCCCTGTCGATGCTCGCCTCCCGTAACAGGTGCAGGATGGGATAGGGTGCGCGATTGGTGTAGTTGCTGATGGCCTCGGGCTCTGCATCTGCAAATTCAAACAGCGGGTGAAAGCTGGCAATCTGCAGCTCGCCGCTGAGTTTGAGTTTGCGCAGGCACTTGTCGGCGGCGTACAAAAAATCGTTGAAGTCCACGAACTCCATAAAGGCCACCGGCAGCACCAGCAGCGTGGTGTCGCGCACCTGGGGGTCGGCACTTGCCAAGGCTTGCAGCTCCTCCTGCAAGACCTCCAGCACATCGGCAGGTTCAGTAGCAGCGCTCACCACGTAGTGAATCTGCTGCTTCACATGCACCGACTTGGCAAACGGGCACAGATTCAATCCGATCACCGCGCGCTCCAGCCAGCGGCGGGTGCGCGCAAGCACTGCGTCTTTCGTCTCACCGGCAAACAACCGGGCGGTTTTTGGGGCGTTAGACATGGAACAGCCTCGCTCCGGTCAAGCGCTCATGCTCGCGCAGGGCAAAGCGGTCCGTCATGCCGGCAATATGGTCGCTCACCCGGCGATGGAGTGGCGTGGCACCGGACTCGACGTCGTCCTGCCCCATTTCGGACGGGTCTGCCACATAGATAGCAAACAGGTCGCGAACCACTTGCTTGGCCCGGTCCATGGTGTCCATCACCTGCGGATGGCGATATAGCTGGTGAAAGAGGAAATGCTTGAGCTCCCGCGAGCGGGCTCGCATGTCCGCACTGAAGACCATGAGAGGCGGTGCGCGCCGGATGTCATCCAGACTTGCTGGAGAGTGCACCGTAATCTGCGCTGCGCTGGCGCGCATCACGTCGTACACCATGTCGCTCAGCATCAGGCGTATGGTTTCGTACAGCCAGCGGCGTTGCTGGTGGGGCTGCGCCAGCACGGGACGCGCCTGCTCGGCGCGGCGAGCGTAGTCGGCAAACAAGGGGACGGACAGCATCTGCTCCCAACCCAACAAGCCGGAGCGCACGCCGTCATCAATATCGTGGCAGTTGTAGGCAATTTCGTCTGCCAGATTGCACAACTGCGCTTCCAGGCTGGGTTGCCCCCCTTCCAAAAACCGGCGCGCCACGCCGCCAGAAGCTCCGGCATAGCCGGACTCCGCTTGCTCCAGCAAGGCGGCATTGGTTTTGGAACAATGCTTGAGAATGCCCTCGCGGGACTCAAAGCACAGGTTCAGGCCATCAAAGGCTGGATAACGTGCCTCCAAGTGATCGACCACCCGCAGGCTCTGCAGGTTGTGCTCAAAACCACCGTGGTCCGCCATGCATTCATGCAACGCGTCCTGCCCGGCATGGCCGAAGGGCGTATGGCCCAGGTCGTGCGCCAAGGCAATGGTCTCCACCACATCTTCATTCAAGCCCAGGGTGCGCGCCATCGAGCGCCCCAGTTGCGCGACCTCCAGCGAGTGCGTCAACCGGGTGCGAAACAGGTCGCCTTCGTGGTTGATGAATACCTGCGTTTTGTAGACCAAGCGCCGGAAAGCGGTGGAGTGGACGATGCGGTCCCGGTCCCGCTGAAACGGCGTGCGGGTCGGCGCCTCCGGCTCCGGGTAGCGGCGACCGCGGCTCTGCCCAGGCTGGCAGGCATAGGGTTGGAGTTCATGCATAAAAAGTGTTGCTAGCGCTTACAGAATATGCGCCAGCAGCTATAAATTTAATAGCAATCAACTGCAGCATGCGTCAATGGCTTCGCGCACCACCGCATCTGGCGCCGCCCGCACTACGGCACGACCAGGGCCATCGATCAACACGAAACGGATTTCACCGGCGTCCGACTTTTTGTCCAGACGCATCAACTCCAAATAACGACCAGCGTTGTCACCGGCATCCAGCCTGGGGCCTTTCACCGGCAAGCCCGCTGCCACAATCAGGCGCGTCAGGCGGTTTACGAATGCCTCGTCCACCAAGCCCAGCCGTCGGGACAGCTCAGCGGCCATCACCATGCCGCAGCCCACAGCCTCCCCGTGCAACCACTCGCCGTAGCCCAGCCCGGCCTCAATGGCGTGGCCAAAGGTATGACCAAAATTCAAAATGGCACGCAGGCCGGACTCCCGCTCGTCCTGCCCCACCACCCACGCCTTCAACTCGCAACTGCGCTTGACTGCATGGGCCAAAGCATCGGTATCCAATGCGACCAAGCGCTGGATGTTGGACTCGATCCAACTCAAAAACTCCATGTCAGCGATGGGGCCGTACTTGATTACCTCGGCCAAGCCGGCACTCACCTCGCGCGCAGACAAAGACTTCAAGACCCCCAAATCACACACCACCAACTGAGGTTGGTAAAACGCCCCTACCATGTTTTTACCTAGTGGGTGGTTGATGCCGGTTTTGCCACCCACCGAGGAATCCACCTGCGCCAGCAAGGTGGTAGGAACTTGCACAAATGGCACGCCCCGCATGTAGCTCGCAGCGGCGAAGCCCGTCATATCGCCGACCACGCCGCCACCCAAGGCGAACAACACTGTCTTGCGGTCGCAGTGGTTGGCAAGGAGTGCATCAAAAATAAGGTTCAACGTCTGCCAGTGCTTGAAGGACTCACCATCCGGCAACTCCAGAGAAAGCACGGTACGGTATTGGCCGCGCAATGCTGCTTGCAAGCGCTGCGCGTACATCGGGGCGACGGTGGTGTTGCTCACCACCAGCGCCGTGGAACCTGTAGGCAAGCCGGAATAGGTCGCAGCGGAGTCAAACAATGCATCGCCGACAAGAATCGAATAGCTGCGATCTTCCAGCGAGATGTGAACGGTTTGGTGTGCCTGTGTACTCATAGCCCCCGAGTTTAGGGCCTCACAGCATGCCGCACCCAACGCGCTGTGCAGTAACGGGCTAGTTTTGCGCAGGCACAGCGCCCGCCAACTCCAACTGCATGACGATCATGTTGACCAAGGTCGCCACCGACGGCCGACCGGTCTCCAGCACAAAATGCGCTGTTTCCCGGTACAGCGGGTCCCGCACGGCGAACAACTCGCGCATACGACTCAAAGGGTCCGCCACTTGCAGCAAGGGGCGGCTCACATCATGGCGGAGTCGCCGGAACAACTCCTCCGGCGTGGACTTCAAGTAAACAACCTGCCCCCGCGAATGCAAATTCGCTCGGTTGTTTGGGCGCAATACCGCACCACCACCTGTCGACAACACGCAATGCGGGTCGAGGGAGAGGGTGTCCAGCACCTCTTCCTCCATGTCACGGAAACGCGCCTCCCCCTCACGATCAAAAAACTCGCGGATCGAGCAACCGATCCGGGTTTCAATCGCGTGGTCAGAGTCCACAAAAGGGAGACGTAAACGGCGAGCCAGCTGGCGCCCCACCGTCGTCTTCCCAGAGCCGGGAAGACCTACTAAGCTGATACTCAATTGCAGTCCATCAGAAACCCGGCAGATTTACCGGCCAACCACCTTGTCAGCAATGACCTTGGGGGTGATAAATACCAGCATTTCGCGCTTGGTAATTTCTTTAGCGCGGTTGCGGAACAGTACACCCAAACCAGGCAGGTCACCGAAGAACGGAACCTTGGTTTCGCTATCAGTTGAGCTCTCAGTAAAAATACCACCGATGACCACGGTGCCGCCGTTTTCCACCAGTACTTGCGTTTGCACGTGCTTGGTGTCGATGGCGAAACCTGCCGGTGTTGATTGACCAACCGTATCTTTGGTGACATCCAGCGTCAAAATAATATTGCCCTCAGGGGTGATCTGAGGCAACACTTCCAGTTTCAAATTCGCCTTGCGGAAGGCAATCGAGGTAGCACCACTGGACGATGCCACTTGGTAAGGCAACTCCGTGCCTTGTTCAATCAAAGCCTTGATTTGATCGGCCGTCACCACACGCGGGCTGGACACCACTTTGCCCTTGCCCTCGGCTTCCAGTGCAGAGATTTCGAGATTCAAGAAACGGTCCGCACCCGCACCAAAAATCGACACAGCAAACTGACCTGGAGTGCTCGACCCCAAAGCGCCCGTGGAGGGCAAATTCACAAAATTCCCGGAAGTTGTAGCCGCAGAGCCCGCCACGTAGCTGGAACCCAAAGCCAGGCCCGGCTTGTCTCCGCTGGCTGCGGCCGTGCCACCACCGCCCAGTTTGACGCCCAACGATTTACCGAAGCTGTCCGAGGCTTCCACGATGCGTGCCTCAATCAACACTTGGCGTACTGCAATGTCAATCTTGGCAATCAATTGCTGGACTTGCTCAAGCTTGCTGGGGATGTCCGTCACGAACAATTGATTGGTACGATTTTCAAAAATCACACTGCCACGAGAACTCAAAATCCGGCTCGCGGTCGTCCCCTGCCCTGCACCGGAACTTGCTGCGATTAATCCAGCTGCAATATCTGACGCTTTTCCATAATTGATCTGAAACGCTTGAGTGCGCAGCGGCTCCAAACTCTGGACCGCGACCACGGTTTCCAGATCGAGTTTTTCCTTTGCCGCAATTTCATCCTTGGGGGCGACCCACAGCACGTTACCGGTCTTGCGCATCCCCAAGCCCTTGGCTTGCAAAATAATGTCCAAGGCCTGATCCCAAGGCACATCCTGCAAACGCAAGGTAACAGAGCCGGATACCGAGTCAGAAGTCACGATATTGAAGTTGGTGAAATCTGCGATCACCTGCAATAAAGAGCGAACTTCAATATTTTGGAAATTCAAAGATAGTTTTTGCCCGTTGTACCCCACACCTTGTGTGAGCTTCTTGGGGTCTGTTTTGACTTCCTTGATTTCAACTACAAACTGCTCATCACTTTGGTAAGCACTGTGCTCCCACTGGCCCTGGGGCTCAATCACCATGCGCACGCGATCGCCGGATTGCGTGGTAGTGACTGTTTTCACAGGCGTGCCGAAATCACCCACATCCAACTTGCGACGCAGGCCCTCCGGCAAGCTGGACTTCATGAACTCAACCAACAACCCCTGGCCCTGTTGGCGAATATCTACACCCACTTGGTTGTTTGGCAATGTAACGACAACACGGCCCGAACCATCTGCTGCACGACGGAAATCAATGTCTTTCAAAGGAGCAGAAACACGGGCGGTTGCCTCTGCAAACGCATTGGACGGCTTGGAGTTCACGGTTTGCGCAGCATCCAACGAGACCAATAATGATTTACCTTGTATTTCTGCCCTGTAAGAAGCCGCTTGCTTCAAATTCAACACCACGCGGGTACGCTCGCCCGCTTGCACCACGCTCACCGACTTCAAATTCCCCTGATTCACCTCAATCGTCGAGCGCCCCATGGCATTGGATACACCTGGAAAATCCAACGCAATTCGCGCGGGTGATTGAATTGCAAAACCTGTGGGCAAGGCATTGAGCGCTTCGGACAAGTCTATCCGCACGACTTCGTTGCCACCTTGAACGGAGCCAGTCACCGACTCGATAGAGGCTTGAGCAAATACAGACTGCCCGGCAAGAAAGCAAAGGACCAGCCCGATTTTTTTTAACATGCGCATTCCAAATTGTGTGTTCATAGTTATCACTTCGCCTTCTCTTGCAACTCCAGAGTCGCCGGACGCTCGATCCACTCTCCCACAGCGTCCTGGACAATTTCGCGCAAGGTTATTTGGGTCTCTGTGATCTGGGTCACCTTGCCATAGTTTTGACCCAAATAATTACCTGGCTTCACTTGGTACAGCAAGTTGTCCACCTTGACCAAGGCCACGGGTTGCCCCGACTTCGTCAAGTTGCCCACCAGCGTCATGGAGTCCAAAGGAAATGCCTCCAAGGGCTCCTTGCGGCGGGCAAGCTCTGGCGCTACCAAAGCCCCGTTAGTCACGGCCTGTGAAGACTCGCGTTTGAGCGCTTGGGTCAACTTCACGTTGCTGAAGGGCTCCACTGCTGCAGTGATGGCATAGGCCTCTGGAATAAATTGCTTGGGCGCCGGGATAGGAGCCACTTTGGGTCGAATCTGGTTCTTTTCTTCCACCATCCACTGCCGCAAATCATCCTCGTTACTGGCACCGCATGCGGACAACAACGCAAGGCAAGCGAGTATCGGTAAACCGTAGCGTATGCTCACTTTTTCGCTCCTGTCGCTTTGCGCTGGGCCTGTACTTCATCCGAATCCAGGTAGCGAAACGTTTTGGCTGTAGCGTCCAAGCTCAAGCTACCATCTTGGCGCGGCGTCAGGCTTATGTTGTTCAAAGTCACAATGCGGGACAGGTTAGCGATATCGGACGCAAAGCTACCAATATCATGGTATCTGCCGGCAATCCTGAGTGTGATCGGCAGTTCCGCGTAATACTCCTTTACCACCACCTGACCGGGACGAAATAATTCAAATTGCAAGCTACGGCCAAGACCCGCTTGATTGATATCGGACAGCAATGCATCCATCTCCGCTTTGCTCGGCAATTGTTTTTCCAATTGCGTCACATACTGCTGCACCTGTTCGCGCTGTTTCTTTAATACATCCAAATTAACCGCCTTGGTCAACTTGGTTTTATAGTCTTCCCGGAGCTTGACCTCTTTATCTTGCTCAGCCTGCAACGCATCTTGCGAATTCGTTAGCCAAAGAAACCATAACAACACGACCACCACAATCGCTGCGAATGCAAACAACGCATAGCGGGGTGCAGCGGGCCAAAGTGATGGATCTTTGGGGTCGAGGTTCCTGAATTGCGAAGCGACCTTTTCCTGCAACTCCGCAAAATCTATGGATTTATTGATACTAGAAGCCATGGGTTGCAGCCTTAAGATTTCGCTGCTGGAACAGCAGTCGTACCAGATGCAGCACTCGCTGCCGCATCCGCAGGTTTTGCCGCTTGTTTCTCAGCCTCACTGGCACGCACCAACTTCACGCGAATCGTAAAGTTGTACACCCGTTTTTGCTCTTTCGCCGAAACCGGAGCCGTACCCGCCGTGATTTCAATCAACTCAGGCTTTGCAAACCAAGGCGTATTGCCTGCCAAATTGCGCAACAATTCCGAAACCCGTTCATTCGACTGCGCCACACCCGCCAAGTTAACCACTTGATCTTGCTGCGTCATTTTGTTGACATAGACACCATCAGGCAACTGATTGGTCAACTCTGTCATGAGGTGCACCGGCAAATTGCGATCCGACTGCAAATCTTCAACGGCCTGCTGACGGGCTCGCAAAGCGGCAATTTCCGCCTCCAAACCCGCGATATCCTTAATCTGTCCTTCGAGCTTTTTAATTTCCGTTTCCAGCACCTGGTTATTGCTTTGCTGCCGAGAAATTGCCGCTTCGTACCAAAGATACACAGTACCCGCAATCACTCCGCCGAGTAATACAGATGCACCGAGGGTGATATTAAAAATATCTTTGCGGCGCTTGCGTGCCGCTTCGCGATGCGGCAGTAAGTTAATCAAAATCATTGCGAAAACCTCCGCAATGCCAAGCCACAAGACGTCAAATACGACGGCGCTTCGCGCGTCATGCGCTTCAGGCGCACACCATCCCCAATTTCCATGCCATCAAACGGATTCAGCAAACTACAAGGAAAGGTCGAGTGTTGGGTCACCGCATTGGTCAGGCCAGGCAGCGCCGCCGACCCACCTGCCAACATGATGTAGTCCACCTTGTTGTGAGGCGTGCTGGTAAAGAAAAACTGCAATGCACGCCCCAACTCTTGCACCATGGTGTCAATAAAGGGCTTGAGCACCGTCGATTCGTAATCGTCTGGCAATTCACCATTACGCTTTTTGGTTTCCGCCTCTTCTTGAGAAAAACCATATTGCCGCACTATCAATTGCGTCAACTGTGCGCCACCGAAGGCTTGGTCCCGGTCGTACAACACCTCGTCATCGCGCAACACTTGCATGCTGGTCGTCATCGCTCCGATTTCGAATAGCGCCACGATGAGCCCGGCGCCCTTGCTGGGTAAATTCTCAATCAAGCGCCCTGCTGCTAAGCGGGATGCATACGACTCGACATCGACAATCACCGGCGTCAAACCAGCCGCTTCTGCCAAGCCCTGAATGTCCTGCACTTTTTCTCGCCGAGATGCTGCTATCAACACCTCCACATCTCCCGCAGACGACGCGCTCGGGCCTATCACACAAAAATCCAGACTGACTTCATCCAAAGGAAAAGGAATGTACTGGTTGGCTTCCGACTCGACTTGCTGCTCCAGCTCTTGATCTGTCATGCCACCGGGCAAGATGATTTTTTTGGTAATCACCGCCGAAGGGGGGAGCGCCATCGCTACGTTTTTGGTTTTGGAACCGCTTTTTTTGACCAGCCTGCGGACAGCGTCCGCGACTTCGTCAAATTTTTCGACATTGCCGTCCGATATCCACCCACGCTCCAAGGGCTCAATGGCGCAACGCTCCAAAACCAGATTGCCGGCCTTGTCGCGGCCGAGCTCAACCAGCTTCACACTGGATGAACTGATGTCCAACCCGATCATGGGCGCGGGCTGTCGGCTGAATAAAGACCCCAATGAGATCAAAATAGTCCCCTGAAACAAGCCCGCAAGAGTGCCGGCCAAACTTAAGAATTCACTTGAATGCTATCAGCAAGAGTATTGAGCGGCAAAGGTTTTTTCACTTTCTGACAATTTCTTACGTTGCCAAAAGCCGACGAATCCCGCAAGGATTCAGCTACGATTTGCCGGCGCCGACCTCCCCAGGTCGACCGGATTGATCCATTTTTATAATCGGCTCTCAACTGAAAAGCCATACATGTCAGACACCCCCCCCAAACAACCCGCCCAACAAAAAACTCACACCCATTGGGCCTTGGTGACTTTTTACTGGCTCGCGGGGCTAACGGTTGCCGGATTGATCTCTGTCGCCGCATTGGTTGCGCTGGCGCTGGCGATGGCTTTTCCCAACCTGCCCGACATCAGTGATTTGTCAGACTATCGCCCCAAATTACCGCTGAGAATTTACTCGGCCGAAGGAGATTTGATTGGAGAGTTTGGGGAAGAGCGGCGCAATTTGACGCCCATCCAAGAAATCCCCAAAGCCATGACGGACGCCATTCTGGCAGTGGAGGATGCGCGCTTCTACCAACACGGGGGGGTGGATTACATCGGCGTCATCCGCGCCGGGCTGGCTAATGTGGGGAGAGTCAAAAGCCAAGGTGCTTCCACCATCACCATGCAAGTGGCGCGCAACGTCTATCTCACATCAGAAAAAACCTTTACCCGCAAAATTTATGAAATTTTGCTGACCTTCAAGTTAGAGCACCAACTCAGCAAAGACCAGATTCTTGAAATTTACATGAATCAAATCTTTCTGGGCAACCGGGCCTACGGGTTTGCGGCCGCTTCCGAAACCTATTTCGGCAAACCCCTGAAAGACATCACGATTGCTGAAGCCGCCATGCTGGCCGGATTGCCCAAGGCACCCTCGGCCTACAACCCCATCAGCAACCCCAAGCGCGCCAAGGCTCGACAGCAGTACATCATCGATCGCATGCTGGAAAACGGCTTTATCTCCGCACAAGAAGCAGAGAACGCCAAAGCAGAAGTGCTGAAAATCAAAACCGGCCCCAACCCCAACGGTGTGCATGCGGAGTACATCGCAGAGATGGTGCGGCAGTTGATGTACGCCCAATACGGTGACGAAACCTACACACGCGGGCTCAGCGTCTACACCACCATCAAGTCAGAGCAACAAGTCGCCGCATACAAAGCCCTACGCCGCGGCATCATGGACTATGAGCGACGCCAGGTGTATCGGGGGCCCGAGAAGTTCTTGAACCTGCCAGAGAAGGGGCAAGATTTGGAAGATGCCATTGATGAAGCACTGGATGACCACCCGGACAATGGCGATGTGATGGCGGCAGTGGTGCTGGAGGCTGACAGCAAACACATCAAGGCCCAGCGCCAAGGCGGCGAGGTGGTAGACATCACCGGAGATGGCCTCAAACCCGCGCAATCTGGCTTGTCAGACAAAGCCCAGCCCAACATCAAGCTACGCAAGGGCGCAATCATCCGGGTCGCCAAAACCGGGAAAGGCACTTGGGAAATCACACAACTCCCTGAGGTTGAAGCCGCTTTTGTAGCGATCGACCCGCGAGACGGCTCTATCAAAGCACTTGTGGGTGGGTTCGACTTTGCGAAAAACAAATTCAACCACGTGACCCAGGCATGGCGCCAACCGGGCTCCAGCTTCAAGCCCTTTATTTACTCCGCAGCGCTGGAGAAAGGTTTTACGCCGGCCACCGTGGTCAACGATGCCCCGCTGTTTTTTGACGCCGGTGTCACGGGCGGACAACCTTGGGAGCCCAAAAACTACGATGGCACGTTTGAAGGTCCCATGACGCTGCGACGCGGTCTGGCGAAGTCGAAAAACATGATTTCCATCCGGGTGCTGAACTCCATCGGCACGCAATATGCGCAAGACTGGATCACGCGATTCGGCTTCGAGGCCGAAAAGCACCCCCCCTACCTGACCATGGCCTTGGGCGCGGGCACGGTCACGCCCATGCAAATGGCCACGGCGTACTCGGTATTTGCCAATGGGGGCTACCGAGTCAACCCATGGTTGATTTCCAAAGTCAGTGAGCAACGCGGCAAGGTGCTGGTGGAAACCCAGCCACCGAACTTGGCGGACAGCGAGCGCGCCATTGACGAACGGAACGCCTTCATGATGAGCAGCTTGCTGCAAGAAGTCACGCGCTCGGGTACAGCGGCGCGGGCACAGGCAACCTTGAAGCGCCCGGATGTCTATGGCAAAACCGGTACGACCAACGACTCGATGGACGCATGGTTCGCCGGCTACCAACCCACCCTGACCGCCATCACCTGGATCGGCTACGACACACCACGCAAGTTGGGCGACCGCGAAACCGGCGGCGGCCTGAGCTTGCCCGTGTGGATCAGCTTCATGGAAACCGCGCTCAAGGGCGTCCCGGTGGCAGAGCCTTCAGCGCCCGAAGGCGTTGTCAAACTCGGCAACGAGTGGTTTTACGAAGAATTCACCCACGGAGCCGGCGTGAGCAATCTCGGACTGAGCGAGAAACCGGAGACACCTGCAGACGCGCCGGCGGCTGCAGATGAAAAGAAAAAAATTATCGATCTCTTTAAAAACTAAGCCGCAGCGAACACCAGTGCCATGCCGGCTTGCTGGCTGGCATTGGTGCTCAAGGCCGCAAAAAACTCGCCCTGCCCTTTGGTGTCTTGCCATGCGGTACCGGACCACTTGTAGTGGTAGCCACCGGATTTGGCGGCCATCCAAATTTCATGCAGGGGTTTCTGCAAGTTCACAATGATTTGAGACCGGTTGGCAAACGTCAGTGTCACCATGCCGCCTACGCGTTGGTTGTCGATATCGGCATCCGACTCGTCATTGATCCGGTCACACGCCAGCTCGATGGCGCCCAACAAAGATTCGGCCAGGCTCATGAATTCGGGGTCCGTCATTACAATTTCACTATGTTGAATCGATCGCGAATTTTAGTCAGTGGCCTGATTCCACTGATGTGTGTGCTGTCTCTGGGCGCCTGCGGCCAAACCGGGCCGCTTTACATCCCCAAGGTTCCCGCCAAAGTAGCGCCTTCCAGCAGCCCGTCCTCCCAACCCTTTGTCAAAGACACAGCCCCTACGACCCCATGAGCGCACCTCTTCTCCCTGGCCAACCCCATATCCATTACGCCAACGCGCAACTTCAAGTGGAAGGCTGCGCGCTCGACGCACTGGCCTCTGCCCATGGCACCCCGCTTTTTGTGTACTCCAAGGCCTCCATGCTGGACGCGCTGGCCGCCTACCAGCGTGGTTTTGCAGGGCGCAACGCCCGCATCTGTTATGCCATGAAGGCCAACTCCTCACTGGCCATCCTGCAACTGTTTGCGCAAGCCGGCTGCGGCTTTGACATCGTGTCCGAAGGCGAACTGGCCCGGGTGTTGGCTGCCGGAGCGCAAGCGGACAAGGTCATCTTCTCCGGCGTGGGCAAGACGCGGGCGGAAATGGCCCGTGCACTGGAGGTGGGCATCGGCTGCTTCAACGTGGAAAGCGAAGCAGAAATCGACGTGCTGAATGACGTCGCACTGGGTTTGGGCAAGCGCGCGCCCATCAGCATCC
>Ga0228700_1001876_pt1 | contig 12286 bp, 10 predicted proteins | sample McNCre317_Aug_MG_FD_178019 | JGI IMG/M metagenome (GOLD analysis project Ga0228700, IMG submission 178019) | Freshwater microbial communities from McNutts Creek, Athens, Georgia, United States - 3-17_Aug_MG | ecosystem: Environmental > Aquatic > Freshwater > Creek | place: USA: Georgia...
TATATCTCATTGGCCTTTGCCATTCCACTCGACAGCGCCCTGTCGCAAGCGGCGGATGGCAAACCTCGCTTACCCGGTGATTTGCAAAGCAATCGCAAACTCAGTGCCTGGCTGCGTGTGAATGCCGATCAAACCGTCACACTGCTGGTGGGCAAGGTGGAATTGGGCCAAGGCATCTTGACGGCCGTGACGCAAATTTGTGCAGACGAATTAGACATCGACTTCAAGCGTGTGCATGTGATCTCGGGGGACACCGCTTTGGTGCCCAACGAAGGTGTGACGGCGGGGTCATTCTCAATGCCTTACTGCGCCACAGCCGTGCAATACGCCTCGGCAGAAGTGCGTGCCATATTGCTCGAACTCGCAGCAGAAAAACTTCAGCAACCTGCGACCCGCTTGTCGGTGCGAGATGGCCAGATCTTGGCCGCCAACGGCAGCCGCATTGCGTATTGGGATTTGGTGCTTGGCAACGCCCTAGAGCGTGACGCCACAGGTTCGGTCAAACCCAAATCAGCGGACCAACACCGCTACATCGGCCAATCGACTCAGCGCATTGACTTGACCCCCAAGATGTTGGGCGAAGCCAAGTTTTTGCAAGAACATCGCCCAGCGGGCATGTTGTTTGGGCACATCGTGCGCCCGCCCACGTATGCAGCCAAGCTGCTGTCCGTCAGCGTCGCCGTTGCGCAAAAAATGCCTGGCGTGGTGAAAGTCGTGCGCAATGGCAGTTTCTTAGGGGTGATTGCCCAGCGTGAAGAGCAAGCCTTGGCCGCAGCCAACGCACTGAACGCCTCGGCGAAATGGGACGTTGAAAAAAAGCTCCCCACACACGACGGCATTTTTGATTGGCTGCGCAAGACCAAGCCCAACCGCGTCATCAACACCAAAGTGCAGCCACGCGTGGGTGGTGAAGCGGCTGCGAAAACCATCGAAGCCACGTACTACAGGCCGTATCACATGCACGCCTCGATTGGTCCATCCGCGGCGATTGCCACGATGGGTGCGGATGGTGTGATGCTGATTCAAACGCACAGCCAATCGGTGTTTGAAACTGGCGTGGCCATCGCCAAGATGCTGGGCCTGGACCCCAGCAAGGTCCGTTGCCAACACATGCAAGGTGCGGGTTGCTATGGCCACAACATGGCCGACGATGCAGCCGCCGATGCAGCCCTGCTCGCCATCACAGTGCCGGGCAAACCTGTGCGCCTGCAATACACACGTGAACAAGAACACAAATGGGAGCCTTATGGCTCAGCCATGGTGATCCAAACCAAAGCGGGCGTGGATGCCAACGGCCATGTGTTGGACTGGGATTTGCAAATTTGGTCGACCCCACATGGCACCCGCCCCGGCGGTGAACCTGGCAACTTGCTGTCTGCGCGCTACCTCGAAAAACCGTTCGCGCAACCGCTGCCCACCAACGGCGGGCCACCCAACTATGCAGCCGACCGCAATGGCATTGCCTTGTATGACTTTGCTGGACACACAGTGCTGACCCACTTCATCACCGACATGCCTGTGCGCGTGTCATCCACGCGTGGTTTGGGGGCCTATGCCAATGTGTTTGCGATTGAATCCTTCATGGATGAGTTGGCTGTGGCGGCGCAGGTTGATCCACTCAGCTACCGACTGCGTTTCTTGAAAGACGAACGTGCGCGCGATGTGTTGCAAAAAGCCGCAGAAAAGTTTGGTTGGAACCGTTGGAAAAAAACACCCCACCGAGGTCGCGGCATTGGCTTTGCACGCTACAAAAACATTGCGGGCTACTGCGCGGTGGCCTTAGAGGTGGAAGTCAATCCACGCAGCGGACGCATCCGCGTGTTACGTGCTGTCGCTGCGGCCGACACTGGGCACATCGTCAACCCCGATGGGGTGAGCAACCAAATTGAGGGTGGCTTGATTCAGTCTTTGAGTTGGTCGTTGAAAGAAGAAGTGAAATTTGACGACACACACATTTTGTCCACAGACTGGACCAGCTACCCCATCCTCACGTTCTCAGAAGTTCCACCTGTCGACGTGGTGTTGATCAACCGTCCCGGCACACCCTTCTTGGGCACCGGCGAAGCCTCACAAGGCCCCACCAGCGCCGCATTGGCCAACGCGGTGTTTGATGCCACGGGGGTGCGTTTTCGCCGATTGCCGCTGACCCCTGAACGCGTCAAGCAAGGCTTGGACAACAAAGGAACCGCATGACATTACGCAACACATGGGCGGCACTCGCGCTGTGCGTTGGATCGGTATCGGGCATGGCGCAAACAAGCGCCCCACGTGACTACCCCAACCACCCCATCAAAATGGTCATCCCGTATGCCGCAGGGGGGCCGATGGATTTCATTGGTCGCACACTCGCACCCCGCTTGGCACAAAGCTTGGGGCAACCCATCGTGATCGATAACCGTGCGGGGGCGGGCGGTGCGATAGGCACCGACGTGGTGGCCAAATCTGCGCCCGATGGCTACACCATGCTCAACACCTCCTCCAGCCACGCCAGCTTGCCTGTGGTGTCACCCAGTTTGCCTTACGACCCCCTCAAAGATTTCGCGCCCATCACACTGGTCGCCAACAGCGTGGGCTTTGTGGTGGCTGCACGGCCTGATCTGCCCGTGAAAAACTTGAAAGAGTTGCTGACCGATGCCAAAGCCAACCCCGGAAAATACACCTTCGGTTCGGGCGGTGTGGGCAATGTGATGCACTTTGCCGCCGAGTTTTTGTGCACCAGCGCCGATGTGAAGATGACCCACGTGCCCTTCAAAGGCGTGAGTCAATCGCTCAATGATTTGGTGGCCGGTCGCATCGACTTTGTCATTGGTGCCCCCACCGCCGTGTTGCCTTTGGTCAAAGCAGGCAAGCTCAAAGCCTTGGCCATCACGGCACGCAAGCGCTGGAGCGAATTACCAGACGTGCCCACCATTGATGAAGCGGCAGTCAAGGGTTTTGTTTACACACCTTGGTATGGCTTTTGGTTCCCCGCTGGGGTGCCCGCTGAACAAGTCACACGCATGCGCCATGAAGTGAGCAAACTCTTAGAAGAACCCGAGATCAAACGCGCATTTGCTGAGCAAGGTTTTGCTACGGTGGGCTCCACACCTTCCGAGTTCAGCAAAGTCATTGCGGATGAAATCGCGATGAACAAAAAACTGGCCACCCGCGTGGACTTCACGCAATAACCCCAATACGGAGGAGGCTTCGATGTTTCACACCACCACCGACAGCGCTTGCCACCACTGCACACCACGCCGCAGTTTCTTAACCGGCTTGCTCACAGCCACCGCGGCGACGGTGCTGCCCTCGTGCGCCACCACCTCCAAAGACGCGCCCTTGCCGGCTGAGGCCAAACGCGCCTTGGTCGACGTGCACCACCATGTGTGGGCTCCAGCGTTTTTGAAAGAGCTAGAAGCACGCAAATTGGCCGAGCCGCCCGCACGCAACTGGTCGCTCAACAAAACCATGGACGACATGGCCAAAGCCGGTGTGACCTACACCCTCACCTCGCCCACCACGCCAGCCGCTGGCTTTGGCGATGTGGCCACCATGCGCAGCATGGCGCGCATCAGCAACGAATACGGCGCACAACTCGCGCGCGACTACCCCCACCAATTTGGCTTCTTTGCCACGCTGCCCATGCTCGATGTCGATGGTGCATTGGCTGAAATTGCCTACAGCTGCGATGTCCTCAAAGCCAACGGCATTGCCATGCTCACCAGCTACAACGGCAAGTGGCTGGGCGACAAAGCGTTCGCCCCCATCATGGATGAAATCAACCGTCGCAAGCTGATCGTCTACACCCACCCATCGAACACACAGTGCTGCCAAAACTTGCAAGAGGGTGTGCCCGGTTCAACGATTGAGTTCGCCACAGACACCACGCGCACCATCACCAGCTTGCTGTTCAGCGGCACGGCCACGCGATGCAAAGACATCAAGTTCATCTTCTCGCATGCTGGCGGCACCATGCCCTTCTTGGTCGAGCGCCTCGTCATGCTGCCTAAGCTCAATGCCAACTTCGGCAAGGTCTTGCCCAGCGATCAAGTGCTGCCCACCTTGCGCAGCTTTTACTACGACACGGCCCAGGCCTCGCACCCTGGGGCCTTGCTGTCGCTGTTGAATTTGGTCGATGTGTCGCAAGTGGTGTTTGGCACCGACTTCCCCTACCGCACCTCCCTCGACCATGTGAAAGGTCTCATGGCCATGGGTTTCAGCATGAACGACCTCACGGCCATCGAAAGCCGCAACGCGCTGCGCATCCTCGGACGCGCATAACAGGAAACAACCATGTCAAATGTGACACTCCCCACCACCCCCGAATCCATCTTGCCTTTGGTGCTCAAGGCCATGTCGCGCACCCCCGATGCACGCTTGCGTGAACTCATGGCCTCGCTCACCTCGCATTTGCACGCCTTCATTTTGGAGACGCGCGTCAGCGAAGAGGAATTTGAACGTGCTGTGAAATTCTTGATCGACATTGGCCAAGCCACGGGCGAAAAAACCAATGAAGTGATCTTGGCCGCTGATTTGCTGGGAGTCTCGTCCTTGGTGGCGGTGCTCAACAACCCCGCCCGTCACAACCATGCACATACCGAAGCGGAGGCGGCCTCTCACGCGGCTTTGCTGGGCCCCTTCTGGCGAGCCAATGCCCCTTTTTGTGAAGCAGGCGACAACATTGCGCGTGGCACCACACCCGGCATGCCACTCGAAGTGCGCGGCGTGGTGTATGACAAACATGGTCAGCCCCTGGCGAATGCCACCGTGGACGTGTGGCACGCATCCCCCATCGGCTTGTACGAAAACCAAGACGACGCGCAAGAGAACATGAACCTGCGTGGTCGTTTCAAAACCGACGAACGCGGTGCCTACTTTTTCAAAACCGTGCGCCCAGCCGGTTACCCCGTACCAACCAACGGTCCTTGTGGCGATTTGCTGCGTGCCCAGCTGCGCCACCCCAACCGCCCGGCACATCTGCATTTCATGGTGTCTACGCCTGGCCACAAAGTGCTGATCACCCAAGTGTTTGCCGATGGCGATGACAACCTCACCAGCGATCCCGTGTTTGGTGTGACCGAAGCTTTGGTCGGCAACTTCCAAGAACACCAGATCGACGGCCACACACACGCCACGCTCACCCATGACTTTCACTTGACCGAAGGTGACATGGTGTTTCCTCACCCTCCCATTCCTTGACTCATCCCGCATCCCAAAAATCCATGACTTCTACTTTCGAACCCACTGATTCATTGACAGGCAAAGTCGCCGTCATCACCGGCGGCACTGGCGCCATTGGTTTGGCCTGTGCACAACGTTTGGCCAAACTGGGCGCGCGTTGTGTGTTGCTCTACAACTCAGAGGCGCCCGAATCGGCGGCCGCAAAAGCAAACGCTTTGCCAGGCTCGGGACACCTCAGCTTCAAGGCCCAAGTGACTGACAGTGCGTCACTGCATGCGGTGGCTGAGCAAGTCGCGACGCAATGCGGCGTGGTCCACATCTTGGTCAACAGTGCGGGCTACACCAAGGCCGTGCCCGCGGCTGATTTAGACGCGCTGAGCGATGAGTTGATAGACGACATTTTGAAAGTCAACTTTCGCGGCGTGATCGCCACCATCCGCGCCTTCATGCCGTTGCTGAAAAAATCTGAAGACGGTTTGATCGTCAACATCTCGTCCATCGCAGGCTTCACAGGCACAGGCAGCAACTTGGCTTACGTCGCAGCCAAAGCCAGCATCGATGTGGTGGGCGACGCCTTGGCCAAAGCCTTTGCCCCGCATGTGCGCGTCATCTCGGTGTCACCCGGCGTGGTGGACTCCACCTTTGTGCCCGGACGTGGCGCCGATTTCAACGACAAAGTTGCACCCACCATTCCGCTGCGCCGCATTGGCACCGCCGACGACGTGGCCGCCGTGGTGCAAGCCTGCGCCACCACCATGCGCTACGTCACGGGCACCCGCATCGTGGTGGACGGTGGTCGTCATCTTTGATTTGAAAGCGAACGAGACATGAGCCCAAAAACTTTCCTCACCTGTGCAGTCACCGGCAACATCACCACGCCAGACCAAACCCCCCATCTGCCGGTCACGCCAACGCAGATTGCCGATGAATGCCTGTCAGCCGCCGAAGCTGGCGCAGCAGCCGTGCACATCCATGTGCGCGACCCTCACACTGGCAAGCCCTCTATGGAACTGGAGCTGTACCGAGAGGTCTTTGACACCGTGCGTCGTGCCAACCCAGAGCTGATCATCAACCTCACCACAGGCCCCGGTGGTCGCTTTGTGCCGAGTGTTGACGATCCACGTGTGGCCGCCCCCGGTTCGACCTTGGTGCACCCTGAAAAGCGGGTGGAGCATGTGCGTGTTTTGAAACCCGATGTGTGCTCTCTTGACCTCAACACCATGAACTCAGGAGGGGATGTGGTGATGAACACGCCGCGCAACGTGCGCATCATGGCCAAGGTCATGCGTGAAGCGGGCGTCAAACCTGAGCTTGAAATCTTCGACTCTGGGGACATGCATTTGGCACTCGATTTGATAGCAGACGGCACCCTCGACGGACCCGGCATGTGGACGTTTGTCACAGGCGTGAAGTATGGTTTTTCGTCCTCCCCTGAAACGTTGATGTACGCCCGCAGCCTGCTGCCTGCAGGTGCCATTTGGTCCGCGTTTGGGATTGGCCGATTTGAATTCCCCATCGTCGCCCAAGCGTGGTTGGCAGGTGGTCACGTCCGCGTGGGCATGGAAGACAACATCTATTTGGAAAAAGGCGTGCTTGCCAAGAGCAACGCCGAGTTGGTCAGCAAAGCCAAACGCATCATCCATGACTTAGGCGGTGAACTGGCCACCCCGCGCGAAGCACGCGCCCTGCTGAACTTACCCATCCGCGCTTGATACACCCAGAAGGAACACGAAGAATGTCGATGCACAAAGAAGACTTACGCGCCGTGCGCGTGAACGCCAAAGCGGCTTCAGCCGACGAACTGGCACCCATCCTCGAAAAGCAAACCCCACCCACTTTGCAAAAAGGTGAGGCCTTGGTGCGCGTGCGCAGCGCAGGCGTGAACCCCAGTGATGTGAAAGCCGCCTTGGGCATCATGCCGCAAGCGGTGTTTCCGCGCACACCCGGTCGCGACTTTGCGGGCGTGGTGGTGGAAGGGCCCAGCGCTTGGGTGGGCAAAGAAGTCTGGGGCTCGGGTGGCGATGTGGGCATCACCCGTGATGGTTCACACGCCGGTTGGTTGGTGTTGCCCGAAGCCGCCTTGCGTGAGAAGCCAACAAATTTGAGCTTTGAAGAAGCGGGCTCGGTGGGCGTGCCCTTCATCACAGCCTACGAAGGATTTCGCCGCAGCGGCATGCCACAACGTGGCCAAACCGTGGCCGTGATGGGCGCGAACGGCAAAGTCGGCCAAGCCGCCGTGCAGCTCGCGGCACAAGCGGGCGCCCACGTGATTGCGGTGCGACGCGGCGGCGGTGCGTGGGATGGCCCCTCCAAAGGCGTGCACACCATCGACGCCAAAACCGAAGACGTGGCCGCACGCATCCGCGAACTCAGCGATGGCAAAGGTGCACACATCGTGTTCAACACCGTGGGCAGCCCCTACTTTGAAGCGGCCAACAAAGCCATGGCCAAAGGGGCCACGCAAATCTTCATCTCCACCATCGAACGCCCGGTGCCGTTTGACATCTTCACGTTCTACCGTGGCATGCACACCTATGTGGGCATCGACACCTTGGCACTCAACTGCATCGAAACCAACGATCGCATGGAAGCCATGCGTGCAGGCTTTGAAGCGGGTACCTTGCACCCTTTTGAAGTGAGCGCAGAGGCTGTGTTTTCGCTCGACCAGGTGTTGGCGGTTTACAAAGAAGTGCTGAGTGGCGCAAGCCGTCGCGTGGTCTTCAACCCTTGATCGTTGGCGCACACCATGAACATCACCCGACTCCACCAAGCGCCTGAATATGTGGCGCCCAACCACTTCGACATGCAATGTTTGCGTCTGCAAGGACGCGAAGCGGGCCCTGCCGTTCAGCTCTGGATGGGCATGTCCATCTTGAAGCCCGGTGGTCACACCTCGCTCGATGGCTCACCGATTGAAAAACATTATGTGGTGCTGCAAGGTGAACTCACGCTGGTGAGTGAACTCAACGGCGTAGAGACACGCGAGGTGTTGCAGGCCTTCGACTCCTGTCGCTTTGCGCCGGGTGAGAAGCGCCAAATCATCAACCACACCCAGCAAGAAGCGCGGATCTTGTTGGCCATGCCTTTTGATCCCCCCGCTGCTTAATTTCAGAAAAACAACAGGAGACAAAACCATGCACAACGCCCCCTTCACCCGTCGACAGAGTTTGCAATGGGCCACCGCTTTAGCTGCAGGTTCATCCCTGCCCAGCTTTGCACAATCTGAGTGGCCGAAAGAAAAAACCATCACCTTCATCGTGCCCTTCACAGCGGGCAGCGGTACTGACGTGATTGCACGCACGGTCGCCGAAAAACTCGGTCCTATCTTGGGTGCACAAATCGTCATCGACAACCGCACAGGCGCGGGTGGCACCGTGGGTGCGGCCTTGGTGGCCAAAGCCCCTTCTGACGGCTACACCATGCTGGTTCACAGCTCGGGCCATGTGGTCAACCCTGCGCTGTACCCCAAGCTCAGCTACGACACCTTGAAGGACTTCGATGGCATCAGCCCATTGGCCAGTTTGCCCAACGTCATCGTGGTGTCGCCCAACAAAGGCTACAAAGATGTGGCCGACTTGGTGGCCAAAGCCAAAGCACAGCCTGGCGTGTTGAACTACGCCTCGGCAGGCAATGGTTCGGCCACACACATGAATGCCGAAAAGTTTCGGGTGGCCACCGGCGTGCAAGCGCAACATGTGCCTTATCGCGGCACGCCCGAGGCGTTGACCGAAACCGCATCGGGTCGCATTGATTGGTTCTTTGCACCGTTGGTCTCGGCGCTGCCTTTGATTCAAAGCGGCCGTCTGCAAGCCTTGGCGGTCAGCACCGCACAACGCTCGCCGTTGCTCCCCAATGTGCCGTCCATCGCTGAAGCAGGGTTTGCGAATGCGGCTTATACGTTTTGGGTCGGCTTGTTTGTCACAGCCAAAACCCCCAAGCCCATCGTGCAAAAACTGCATGCCGGTGTGATGAATGTGCTGACGATGCCTGACGTGAAAGACCGACTTGAAAAGTTAGGCGCTGCGGCCATGCCGATGCCCCAAGAGGCATTTGAAAAATACTTGGATGCGGAAACCTTGGCGGCCGCGCAACTTGTCAAAGCGGCGGGCATTCGCATCGAATGACCCTCAACGCAAAGGCATCACGCCACGATGCCTTTGTCTTTGAGCACTTGAATTTGCGCTGCCGTCAATCCAATCTCATGCAACACGGCATCGGTGTCTTGCCCAATGGTGGGGGCGTTGCGGCGATGGCTGCCAGGCGTGCGTGACAGCTTCGGGATGATGCCGGGCACCGCCAAGGATGTGCCGTCATCCATCTGCACGTGTTGAATCATGCCGCGAGCTTGGTAGTGGGGATCTGCGGCGATGTCGGCCACGGTGTAAATACGACCTGCGGGCACCGCCGCTTTGTCTAAAGCGGTCAACACCTGCGCCACTGTCAGCTGCGCGGTCCAGGCCCCGATGGCCGCATCAATCTCGGCCACGCGTTGGACGCGGCCGGCGTTGTCGGTGAGGGCGGGATCATTGCCCAAATCATCACGACCCAAGGTGTGCATGAGGCGTTTGAAAATGCTGTCACCGTTGCCTGCAATCAGCACATAACCCTCATCTTTGCAGCGGTAGGCATTGCTTGGCGCAATGCCGGGCAAGGCACTGCCTGCGGCTTCGCGTACCGCGCCAAAGGCGCTGTACTCGGGCAACAAACTTTCCATGCAATTGAACACGGCTTCGTACAAGGCCACATCAATCACTTGACCTTGTCCACTTGTTTCGCGCTCATGCAGGGCCATCAAAATGCCGATCACACCGTGCAAGGACGCCAGCGTATCGCCAATGCTCACCCCCACACGCACGGGCACGCGGCCTGGCTCGGCGGTGAGGTGGCGCAAGCCACTCATCGCCTCAGCCACCACCCCAAAGCCTGGCTTGTCACGGTACGGACCTGTTTGCCCATAGCCGCTGATGCGCAACATGATGAGGCGTGGGTTGATCGCCAGCAGCTCGTTAGGGCCCAGGCCCCAGCCTTCCATCGCACCTGGGCGAAAGTTTTCGATCAACACATCCGCATCTTGGGCGAGTTGGCGCACGATGTCTTGTGCGGCCTCGTCTTTCAGGTCCAGCGCCACCGAACGTTTGTTGCGCGACTGAACCTGCCACCACACAGAGGTGCCGTCTTTGAGCAAACGCCATTTGCGCAGTGGGTCACCTGTGTTTGGGGTTTCAATCTTCACCACATCGGCGCCAAAGTCGGCCAATGTTTTGGCAGCAAAAGGGCCTGCAATGAGTTGGCCCAGTTCGACCACGCGCAGGCCGTGCAGTGGGGTTTGGGTGAGGCGATGTGTGGCGGGACTGTTCATGGCTCACGATTGTGCCAAGGCGCGCCGAATTGAAAAGGTGGCGTCTTCACGCAGGCGACAGCCCCCACCCGTGGGGAGGCGTTAAAACTCGGCGTGGAAACGCAAGGCGTACACATTGACCGGGCCACGGTCCGCGTTGTACGCCGGGTTTTGAATGCGTTGGTAGTCGGTGGTCAGCCACGCGCCGGGGGCCATTTGAAAGCTGTAAAACGCCTCCAAGATTTGCTCGGGTTTGTAGGTCAACGACGTGGCAGAAGTGGCGGATGCATCGCCAATGAAATACGACATGCCGCCTGCGGCCAAGAAGCCGCGACGCTCAGGTGACAAGGTGTTGCGCATGAAGGCCACACCCACCGCATCGTCGGCACGGCCCCACAAACCACCCTTGAAGACCAAGCCTGTGGAGAGTGAGCCATCGGCCTCGGTGAAGGCATAGGTCTCAGTCTTGCCATCGGCTTTCATAGCGCGCAAAAAGAAGCTCACACTGTGAGTGATGGCCTGTTCGACGTTCACGCCCAGCCCATATTTGATTTTTTCGCCATTGCGGCTCTCAATCAATGCTTGTGGCGTGGTTTCTGCAGGGCAGTTGTTTGTTGGCATGCACGCTCTGTTTTGCAACCACCGCGTCGCATCGTCAAAGCTTGCCGTCTGAGCACGGTTGCGCCATGCCAACACGCGCACTTTGCCGGGCTGATCAGCCAGTATGTGGCCACGTTCAATTTCCACTTGGTCGCCATAGTGCTTGCCCAACGCAAAGTCCACAGGCAAACCATTGGGCTCTTTGGGGCCCGTCATGCGCCCAAAGCGCAGCACCCAGTTGTCTTGGTACCACTCGCCTGCCAAACCCCAGCCAAAGCCACGGGCATCAGCGGCGTAGTCGTAGGCGGCATAAGTCCAGTTGCCCCAGTTCATGAATTGGGTGCGCGGGTCTTTCGCATAGGCGTTGTCGTCAAACACGTCCAAGGTAGAGAAGTTGCCTGCGGTCAGCACAAACCGGTTTTTGTCGACCCACCCCGCCATTTGGTTGAAATCAGACTCCACCTGTTCTTGCTCGCCACCGTGGTTCCATGTTTGGCGCAAAAACAAACGTTGGCGGTACAGCTTAGGCGTGCTGCCCCCTGCACGGGTGATTTCACCGTTGGTGAAGCCGCCCATGCCCACCAAGTTGCCAGAAAACGGGATGCCCGAAGTCACCTCAGGGTTGAAATACAGCTCGCCATCTTGCCAAGGGCGAAAGCCCCAGTGCGCGGTGGTGCTGAAGGTGTACATGCGCTCGCTTTGCGGCGAGAGGCTGTTGGCGCCCGAATAATCCGCTTTGAACGAACCATGGTGCTGCCAGTTGTAGGTGAGCTGGTAGCGCGCCGTGGTGTCTTCGGTCTCAGGCGCTTGCGCCCACACCCCTGTCGCAGCCAAGCTGCACAGCGCCAAAGCGGCGAGTCGTTGAAGCGAAGAGGGGGACATAAAACGAGAAATGGGTGAGCTATCGTGAAATCAAACGAAGCAATCAAGCTTCTATGGGGCATTGTAGGAAGGCTTTATTTCATTTCTGTGAATCAGCACCCGCGCTCCCGCATAAAATCGCGGGCTCCACCTAAGGAAGACTCATGGGACGCACCCTTTACGACAAAATTTGGGACGAGCACGTCGTCCACACCGAAGAAGACGGCACGGCCATCCTCTACATCGACCGCCATTTGGTGCACGAAGTCACCAGCCCGCAAGCGTTTGAGGGCATTCGCCAAGCGGGCCGCAAGGTCTGGCGCGTCA
>Ga0228700_1001878_pt1 | contig 12278 bp, 18 predicted proteins | sample McNCre317_Aug_MG_FD_178019 | JGI IMG/M metagenome (GOLD analysis project Ga0228700, IMG submission 178019) | Freshwater microbial communities from McNutts Creek, Athens, Georgia, United States - 3-17_Aug_MG | ecosystem: Environmental > Aquatic > Freshwater > Creek | place: USA: Georgia...
TACGGTGGCGAAAGTTTCGTATCGGTATAAATCGGGATGGTACCGGAGTGGTGATCAGATGGAAGGTGATACAGGTCCATCAGGTATACCTGGAACAACTGGCGCTCAAGGTCCAGCTGGTCCTGTCGGTCCTGCAGGAAAGGATGGCGTTTGCCCCGCCTGTCCTACTAACACAAGCGTAAATACATCATTCCTATCAGTACGATGGGTAAATACCTGGGCAGAATTTAAGCAGGCCTTTGCCGATATGGATGCTACTAGCTATCCGCGTGTGATCAACTTGGGACAGGATATTTCCGGAGCCGGTGATTCAATTAAAGTGACCAGCAGAGCAATGATGTGGGAGTTGAACGGAAATAACTGTCAGGTGTCGAATTCGAATACAATATTATACCGTGATGCTGCCAATCTAAAGCCTGAATCGGAGGCAATGATTGACATGATGCCCTATATACATAACACCAAGTTTGTAGGAGCGAAGAAGGGCAATGCAATTCGACTCTCATCGACATACATGGGTAAGATTGATAAATGCCAGTTCTGGGGATTTGACATTCCGTTACTGCTTCCTCGTGCTATGAGTATGGAGATAAGTAATAATCGATTCTGGAATAATAATAACTGGTTTGTGGTTCTTACATTCAAGGGTATACCCGGTGGAGATGGATCCACATCCCAGCCAAATACATCGAGCATTCATGATAACTGCTTCAGAGTAGACTCACTGGCGAATGGAGCTATTTTGGTAGAAGGCGGAAGTTTATGCCTAATCTATCACAATGCCATTGAAGGTGGTACCAGCTATCACAATGGCAGTAAGTATGGAATTTATCTGGACTATGCCGGATCGCCGAATGTGAAAAATCAATTGGCTTTACTGAATCACTTCGAGGTTAAATTCTCGATTGAGGCAGTACATTCACGGCAGAACGACGGTAATATGTTCTACGCATTGAACTATCGCCAGTATGGCGGTGGCGAGCTTGGAATTGATGGAGATGGTGGATCACCGTACGTACATTACTGGTTTCAGGACTATACGGCCAGCAATGCTGATGTAGGTATTACAACTCAAAGTACTACCGGAACAGGATCTATTTGGGACTTCAAAGGTTTGAGGTATTTCACTGTGAACAGCGTATATGTAAACGAAGGATCTGCTTCATTCTGGAAAGGTGGAATTGTGCCATACTACATGGAATCGCATGGCTATGGAGAAGGACAGAACAACTATTCCTTTGATCGATACTACGGTGGATACGTTATGAAAGGATCTGTAACTATCAACGGCAAAACCTATTGATATATGACGTACGACGAGCTTTACGCAGACCTTAAAAATCATCCGGTAGTTGTAGATGCCGGCACGTGCGAAGGGCATCCTTCGTTCAGTGGCCAAAGCTCAAGCGGAAAGTTTGCTTTCTACTTCATGCTGGATGAGGATTGGCTGCAACTGTACAACTACGAAGACAACAGTACGCATAAAATTGCCGGGCTGAAGGATTCATTCTTGGGCTTGATGATTGGTTACAACTCGGCCAGATTGGGTCTCCGATGCAACTTTGCGAATGAGCAGTTCATATACCGGTGCTTTGTGCCTGTGAACTACATACACAAGCGCACATCTGTTACCTACCAGCGTTTGCAAGGTGCACCGTTGATTTATCCCGGACAGATTTACCTTGGTAAGGTATATCAGATGAATGGATTTGTGAGAGTATCGCTGGCCAAGGTAACAAGCAATGCATTTAAAGGCATATCTATCGGAACTGAGTTCTTTATGGATACGCCCATGACCATAAACGCTCCGAAGACATCGGGCGTTTGGGTTGAGGATAAATCGGGTGATAGCCCTTGTGAAGTAACAACGTACTTTAAAATTGTAAACCTATAACAACAATGCGAGGTGGAGCAGAGGTAGCTCGACGGACTCATAATCCGTAGGTCGCAGGTTCGAGTCCTGCCCTCGCTACAAATATTGAAACCCCATGGCACAGAAGAAAAAAGCACAACGCAAAGTGTATGTAGGCGTGAAAAACAAGCGCTACACGATTCACTTCACGAGCAACGATGAGTTGTATCACAAATCGAAGTCGTACTACGATAACAGCTCTGCAGCACGCGGCGCACGCAGGCATGTGAAGCGCGAGAATTTTAATGCAGAATATGTATAATTAATTTGTTAGTGCTTTCGTGTTTGTGTAGATTTACAGTCTAAACCTGTAGTGCATATGCTTGCTTTGGATGTTCCATTGAAACCTCGGTATAGTAAGTACTTGTCGGCTAAATTTCTATCGGAAGGAAAGATATACCTCACGCATCGCGATATTGAGGGGTGCTATTTGAAAACGCTGATTACGGCCCGACGACCAGGCAACCCTATTTACGTAAAGAAGAAGTATTCGGGCAGAGTGTTCACTACAATTTACATATCGTACTTTGATGCTGTGCGGAAGGTGATATTGACCGATACTGCACTAACGGATTTTGAGCGATATCTGGATTTGAGGCTTTTCAATGAATTCTTGACGTTCGTTTACTCGAACAGCGAAATAGGCACGGTGAAAACTGACGAGGCAATTCGTCAATTCAAGGAGAAATACGAGTTCACGGAACAGGATTGGAGCTTTTCAGCAATGAAAAGAGCCTATTACAGGCATCGAAATACGTGCAATCATTTGATTATCAATTAGGCAGAAAATATATACATGGTTCTGTCGCTAAAATTGTCACTAAACAATGGCGTTAAGTATCACCAATAAGAAGATCAGGGAGAACAATATCGGAGGAATATGGTACGCGTTGTTTATGCCCATGCGATTGATTCAGTCGATTCCTACTTGGACATCGGGGTACATTAGTATTGACTCAGTGCTGCCGATGCCAGGGGCACCATGGTTCAGGATTGATTTTACCATGGATACGGCTGTGCTGAAGCAGAAAACAAGCAGGTCGGGTGAAGGTGTGAAGTACACAATTGACCTTGAGGGGCAGGTGGCAAAGGATTACGTTGACAGATATGAGCAATGGCGCGATAAAGAGAACGATGAATTTGCAATTGTAGTTGTGTACAATAACCGGTTAGCGGTATTGCTTGGTTACATTGATATTCACGGCACGAAGAAAGGCGCCCACTTTGATTTTGATTTTACGAGTGGCAAGAAGAAGGATGATTTCAATGCCTACGACATCAAGTTTACGATTACACAATCGTTCCCGATGCGACCGGCATATTTGAACTCACTTACAGTAGATAACTCGATACCTGATCCGGGTACACCGATCACTTTTGGAGCTTCTGTAACTGCACTCGGGGGCGGTCCACCGCCTACTGATTGATGGTAGCCTGTCCTTTTTACGGTTGATTTTCAAACTGATTTTTGGTATGCTGAAAGTAGGATTCGAAAGATCCGCTTCAATGTATACCGATGAAGAAATTTATTGTATCAGACGAATCGATCAACTCATATGGGTTCCGCGTACTTACTGCCGGAATCCGCACTGATAATTTTGAGAAGAACCCTGTAGGGTACTTCAATCATCAGTGTGGTGATGATTGGATGACAACATCCACTCCGGAATATCTGGGGCCGATTATTCGCTGGACAGAACTCTCAAAAGAAGGTAAGTCGATGACGGGAATTCCCGTTTTCGATATGGAAGATGAGGTTGGAGCAGCCATTGCACGTAAAGTTGAGAACGATTTTATCCGTGCAGCTTCAATCGGTTTCCGCATTTTGAAGACCTCCGAAGATCCTGCCGACATGTTGCCAGGGCAGAAGTACCCTACCGTTACAGAATGTGAACTGGTAGAGATTTCTGTAGTTGATATCCCATCGAATAGCAATGCCATTTGCTGCTTCGATGCGGACATGAAACGCATCAATTTGAATGATGAGAAGGCTGTGATTACAGCCCTCTCGGCATTTAAAAAACATACCCCACAACCCATGAAAATTAATCTGAAAGCGTTTCCGCTTATCGCAAAGTTGCTCGGCCACAAAACAGAAGAAGGTGCGGAGCAGGAAGTTGAAGTTACCATTGAGGCTCTACATCGCTCTGAAGGTGAAATCTCGCGCCTATCGGCTGAGAACACTACCCTGAACGGTACCATCCAAACGCTGACTGCCGACAAGAAAAAGGCAGAAGATGAATTGGCCACCACCAAAGATGCAAAGCTGAAGGCTGAGCAGGATCTGGCTACTGCTAATACTGAAATCGAAAACCTGAAGACGCAGCTTTCTGAAAAGAATGCTCAGGGTCGTACGGTGTCGATTGAAGGCGATGCATCGGGCAAAAAAGTGGAACTGAAGCTCACCGGCGATGCTGAGTTTGATGCAAAAATCAAGCAGACAGTTGCCGACAACTTAGCATACCAAAACTAATCATCACCCCTCCCGTCACACACACACTACATCTAAGATGAAAAAGCAAAATTTAAAATTCCTTGCAGGGCTGCTTATGGCAGCATTGTTTGCATTCGTTGGGTCGGCGATGATCCTTGGAGGCATTGATTCGGGAACAGCATTTTCTGATGCTCCTACACACCTAAGCAAATTCATTCCTCATCTGGCATTTGTTGGATTTGGATTGTCAGTATTGGGAGCTCTTACTCCTGGTATGGCTTTCAACAGCCCAATTTTGACAAGCCTTACAACATGGACCGGAAAGCATTCGAAGATGCTTTTGGGTCAACTGTATCAAAGGCTGGAAACTTCAGACATCACAATTGACACTGATGCATCTGCCGATAAGCTTTATCCCAAACTGAGCGTTTCTGGTGGCATTGTTGCTTACACAGGAACTTTCTCGGCTACAGATGATTTGACATTCAGCGATAAAAAGCTTTCTCCAAAGCTTGCGAAGCGTGAACTTCAAATTGAACCGAAGAAATTCTTCAATACGTACCTGCAATATATTGCCGGACTAACCCGCAATGGCGCATTGGATACTCAAATTCCATTTGAGGCATTCATCATGCAGAAGGTAATGGAGCAGATGGCTCAGCAGGTTAACAACAAAATCATCGGTTTAGGTGATACAGCTTCAGCTGACGCGACAAAAGCCATCACGGATGGTTTCTTGAAACTCCTTGCCGGTTTGATTACAGCAACTGAAGTTACTCCTGTAGCAACCGGTGCTTGGACCAGTGCGAACGCTGTTACTAAAGCCGAAACTCTTTGGAAAGGAATTCCTGACACTTGGAAAGGTATCAATACAATCCTGTATGTGAGCCGTACTCAGTATCAGAACATCCTTGAATCATACCGTGCACTGTATCCAACTGATGCTGCTGCATTCCGTATGGCTAACCAGGAGAATCTGTTTATCCCAATTTCGGGTGGTATGTGTACCATTAAGCCACAAGCATGGATGGGTACAAGTAACCGTGCCATCATTACGGTTCCTGAGAACCTGATTGTAGGTGGCAATCCTGAATCTGACATGGCCGGCGTAAAGGTTATTGAAGATGTATGGGTGAAGAAGTTGGGTGTTGCATTCTCTATTGGAATGCTGATCCCTGACTCAGAAGCAATCTTCTGCAACGATCAGGCATAATCTGAACCAAAACGCACTCTCACGTGGCAAAAACAGAAACAACACCTGCAGCTACCGATAACTCGGTGGCTGCAGCTATTCAAGCAAAGCTTCAGGAAGTTGCTCCTGATCTGGTAGAGCAATTTATGAGCATGGTTGCTGATCATGCAACTCAGCTGGAAACGCTCGAGGCACAGATTTCTCTTTTGAAAGAGAATCTAGCATCATCAGAGGCTCTTTTGAAGGACCTCGAAGCAAAGCTGGAAGAAAAGCACACCGCAAAGGTTATTGAGCTTCCTACAGTAAAAGTTGGAAAAGTTACCTACCAGGTAATGTATCCGAAAATCAGCCATGAAGGAGAAATCCTGACAGCTGAAGATCTCGTAAGCAACCCGGACGTTTGCGAGGCGCTGGTTAAAATGGAATCAGGCGCATTGGTACCGGTACAATAACAGAAACCCCGTAAAACTCATACACGATGCCTGTAGGCTATAAAAACATGGCGGGTCCGAATCCCCGCTCGAACAACGTAGGTGGTTTGACTGGTCGCATTTTTGTGGCTCCGCTCGACTACTTTACAACTCTGCAAAAAGTGCTTGATCTTTCAGATTTAGCTGCTACATCTGAAACCGATTTCGTAACCATTACGGCGGATCACGTATTTGCTGCCAGCAAAGGCTTCCATAAAATCTACTGTACCCGTGATATGGGTAAAGTGACCATGAAAGCTGTTGGTGAGCGCGATGGCCGCGGTTACAAGATCGAGGGCGAAATCATGCACCCGGGCTTCTCGCCTGAAATCATGGCATGGGGCACCATGGGTAAGAATGATCGTATGATTGTTCTGGCTGAACTGGCAGATGGCCAGCTGCTCCAGGCAGGATCTGAACAGTTTCCATGTGAAATGAAGTTCGATTTTGACGCTGCTGGAAACGAAAGCGGTCTGCGTGGAACTAAAATCACCTTCTCTGCATTTTCGGCACAGCCGCAAATCTATCAGGGAGAGGTTGTGATTAGCACTACCTAATCCGGAATATAGGCAGGTCGCCTATCGCGAACCCCATTGGCGACCTGCTTTTCATTGTTTTCTCACATAACATTTCATCCATCATGTCAGTATCAATTCTCCCAGAACAGGTCGCAAAAAAATACACCGCTGCCGAAGGTATTGTAGAAGTACTTACCTCAGTAAAACATGGTCGTAAGACTATCAACCTGAAAGAAATCACGCTGGAACAGGCGGAATCATTGGTTAAGGCCGGAAGTCGCGTACTTCGACCAGTTGAGCCGCTTCCAGGTAAAGCTGGATCTGCTACCGCATAAGCTCGGTTTTGAATCATAGGTTTAGGAAGGGAACCCCGCAGTGATGCGGGGTTTTTTACATTTGTGGCATGAAGAAAATGCTTTTCGCCCTGCTGCTTGTGGGACAGGTGGCCGTGGCACAGAAATATTCGGAAGGTGATTACCTGATCAGAGCCGGAAAACAGGCGCGCATAGGTACTATTTTGGAGGTGGCCGGCGGAATATTACCGGTGGTGATGATTGCCGGTGATCATACCGGACATACGGCATCGAGCTACAAGGCAGACAACACCCCATTTTTCATCATCAGCGGAGCTATGCTGGGGGCAGGAGCCTTATTCCATATTGCATCGTCGAGCTCGCTGATCAAAGCCGGTAAGGCCTCGAATAAGGCATCGGCCAGCGTCGACTTCACGCCAGGAGGGCTGAAGCTGGCAGTTCGTTTTTAAGGTTAAGACCGAAACCTGAGCAGAAAATGGCCGTTTGACGGTGGTAACTAATTTGTCGTATCTTTGAACCCGACAACCAGTGCCATTTTTTGACGAATAGATGTTTCCACAGATTCATCACATACCCCGCGAGCTGGGAGAAAGACCCAGCATCACGCATCTTGCTTCGTCAAGCTGTACTGGTTGTCAGCGCGGGGTTTTTAACCAATTGTATTATGACAACCAGTACAGACGGAAAAAACGAGGTGGTAATGCACCTCAACGGGGATAAGTACCTCGTAGACGTAACTCCCCTGGGGGAGCTGATCGAATCCCAATCCTTTAAAAGCCCGGACGAAATTGTTGAATCTATCCAATCGGCAAAGGATACGCTGATTCAGGCAATGGACACTGAATCGTCGGCCCACATGACCGAGGTAAAGGACAGCCACTACACGCTCACTCTGCTCGTGAAAATGTTCAAGGGCATTAGCTGGAGGAGGATTACCAATGATTGACAGCGTGGAAAAATTGCTCGACCATATCCAGAAGGGGTATGCTCCGGCAGCTGTAAGCGACAAGGAAACAATTGACATGTCGGTTACAGACATCATGGAACTTGCCGATGAGATGGGCGTGGACGTTACCATTGGCTCACGGCAGGAAATTGCTGAAGGCATGGAACGCCGGGGCTACCAGTTGTACCCGATGGGAGGTAAGGTGGGTTTTGCCTTCAAGGTTAAGTTGAAGGTGGCCGTTGAACCGAAAGATGAAAACGCTTAAATTTGAGGGTATGGCATTGAAAAATAAAACCCTTTCAGTAAAGGATGCGCATGTTGTTAAAGTAAATGGTGCAGTAGTAGATCCTTTTAGCTCATACATCATTGGATCTGTATGGTACGTGTGTACGTGGGGATGTCCACCCAAAAGGCACTTGTGTTTGAATCATGAGTTATCAAATGAGATAGATATCACACTGCTTTGTCCGAAATGTAACAAAGGGTTACGAGTTAAACATGGGCCTATTCAAGTTGTGGCTGATAATATGGGTCCATAGCCTGTCCTTTATTTGCAAGTGCCACTTGCATTGCTTTGCAATGTGAGTTTTGAGCACATAAAACACTGGTTGCAATCGGAACGCAGCTACGAGGTTGGGGTAACGCTGTTTGAGAAACATGCGAAGGACCCGGCTCGAGCTGCGTTTTTTCGTAAAGGGGAGTCGACCTTACGCCGATCGATGCTGATTGATGCAATGGTGAAGCTGCATGCCGAACTATCGGCTCCACCCACGCCTGAAGCGCATGCGGAGAAATTAATGAAGACAATCACCACCGATGCGGAGTTCGACAACCTACCGGAAACCGTTAGGCAGTTGATTTCAAGGGTGAAGGAGTTGTATAAAATTGGTCAGGCGAAGAAGGCGAAGCTATTCCTCATGGCCGATAAGCGTGAACGGGGCATTGTGGCCAACGAGATCCGCGATGGTGATGAGGAAGCATCCCGATTGCTAGAGCAGATTGACTACGCGAAGAAGCACGGCAAACTACCGGAGCAGACTACGCTGGATTCGGAGCTGGATCAGCTCACGGCCGCTGAACTGCTGAATCATCGGAACCTGCTGCAGCAGAAAAGAAGCCGGGCAAAGAAGTCGGGTAAGATGGAACTGGTGGCAGAGCTCACCGCTCAACTGGAAGTGGTTTACCGTAAAATTGACGAGGATGCTATTTGAGCTGAAGTTTGGAACTGACGGAACCACTTACTCGGCAATGGGTAGTTCGATTGCAACGACATCGGGCAGCTCGATTATCGATGCCCGGAAGCTATCTGAGTTCAAGGTATTGCTGGGTAAACTGAGTGCCGGCATGAATATTCATTTCAGCACTACCGGTAACTGGAGCCTGCACGACTTGGTTGCCTACCTGTTGACCCTGACGGGCAAAGCCGACATTTACTTCAGCACCTGGAGCATCCGCGAGGAGCCAGTTTGGAGCATGATTCATTGGAAGCAATCGGAGGCAGTTGGATCCATTCAGTGCCTGCTCGACCATCGCGCCCCGCAACGCGATCACCAGACGGTGATGCTGTGCCAGGACAACTTTGATAGGGTGGCGTTTGCGAAGTGCCATGCAAAGGTTACTGTACTGGTAGGGGAGAAGATGACCATTGCGATCAACGGATCGCAGAACTATACCCGAAATCCTCGGATTGAATGTGGGGTGATCAGCACCGACGAATCGGTGTGCAATTTTCATTTGACATGGCTGAAATATGAAATCGATAAACAAAGTTGACGGCAAGCCGCTTGAGCTGACAGATGAAGTGCTGAAGAGCTGCGAAGAGTTTGGCGGAGCCCATGTATCGCCGAAGGATCTGGCGATTTACTTGCAGGCCGTGGAATCGGAGGTGATTGAGGTAATTCAATCCCATCCGGACCATCCGGTGTACCAGAGGTACCATGCCGGTCGCATCCGCACAGATCTTACCATTCGGAAGCGAATATTTGAGATGGCTGAACGTAATAGTTCATCAGCCCAGGATACGGCGATGGAAATGATCATGGAAAACAAAGCCCATCTGGCATGAGTATAGAACGGTACAAACGGCAGCTTGATTCGCACGACGATCTTGATGAGATCATCATGTACATGCAGGGGTTGAAGTCGGAAGATTACGAGCTTTCGACATGGCTCGAAGGCAAGATGAAGGATATGGATACCTGTCGCGATTTGATCCGTCAGTACGGAGCTCGCCACAAGGTAACATCGATGCTTCAGAGCATGCTGCATGTATCAAAGAGCACAGCTGAGCGGATCTATCAGGATACTCTGTACGTCTATAACACAACGCAGCGCACCAACCGGGACTTCTGGATTGATCATGCCATGGGTATGATCATGGAGACCCGAAACAAAGCCCTGATAAAGCAGGATATGAAGACTGTGGCTGCATGCGATTCGAATATGGTGAAGCTTATCTCGCTGATGAGCGATTCGAAGGATGCGGACATCTATAAGCGCCTGACCATCCCACGGGTGGTTGTATCGTTCAATCCGGATCAGACCGGTGTTGAACTGCCGGAGAACTGGGAGAAGAAGGTTCAGGAGATGATCAAAGCTGCCAAGGATCCCAATAGGAATGTAAGTGCATTCGATGAAACAGAGTTCAGCGATGGAGACGATGGAGCAGAATGATGTAGTGAATCTGCACTTGAATATGCCACAGCTCTTGTTTGAGCTGGCAAAGTGTCGAAATAATATCTGTGTTTGGGGGCGTCGTACTGGTAAAACAGAGGGACCCATGGCCAGCTTTACGCTGGATAATATTCTTGACATGCCGCGATCTAATGGGTTTCTGGTTGGGCGTACGTATGAGCAGATCCTGACTCGTACGCTTCCACCATTGATCGCTGCCTGGGAACGCCGAGGCTTTCGGCAGAATGAGCACTTCTGGGTTCGGAAGTATGCGCCTGAACGATTAAATCTCCCACGAGCATACCGTTCACCCATTACACCTGATCATTACATCCATTTCTTCAATGGATCGGGCATCTACTTAGTAAGTCAAGACAGACCAGGTACAATCAACGGTGTGGCTACTCAATGGGGTGCCGGTGATGAGGCGAAGTTTCTGGACTATGAAAAACTGCAGGAGGAAGCATTGCTCACTCTTTCAGGGGAGTATCACCGCTGGGGTGATAAGTGGAACTACCTGAGTACGCTTTTCTGCAGTGATATGCCTACAAATACGGCCGGCAGATGGTTGATCGATTCGAAGAATGAGATGAATCCTGAAGCTATCAAAATGATCCTGGGCATTCAATCCAAAATTCAAGAATATGTGAAGTTGATCGACAGCGGTGAGTACAGCGAGAAGACGGAGAATGGTTATCGTGCACGTATCAGAGAGCTCGATGGCTATGTGAATGAACTCAAGAAGTCGAATACTTACTACTCGATGGCAAGTACATTCGACAACATCCATGTGCTTGGGTTGGATGTTCTGAAAAATTTCTTCCGGCAGCTGGATGGTAATACGTTCCTGACTTCTGTAGCGAATGAGTACGTTGCCATGATCAAGAACTGTTTTTACGCCAGCCTGAATCCTTTCCGGCATGGAGAGGATTCGATTGACTACGGCCATGTGGATACGGTTGTGGTCAATGTGGGTGAGAAATACAATCGGGATTGTCGATGGGATGCGGATCTTGATCCACATCTTCCATTGGATATTTCCTGCGATTTCAACAACGCAATCAATTGCGTCGTCACCGGGCAGCAGCAAGCGTATAAGAATCAGAACAGGTTCTGCAGTTCGCTGTATGTGCTACACCCGCTGTTGTTGGGTGATATGGTAGATAAGTGGCATGAGTACTACCAGTACCGTTCGAATAGGGATGTGAACTTTATCCATGATCAAACAGCCATAGGAGGTAAGGCTGACTCTGACGTGAGCTATGCTGATCAATGGATTGAGAAGCTGACTAAGAAGGGTTGGAATGTTCGGCCAGTGTACATTGGTGCAGCACCAACGCACCGTGCCAGGTATTACATCTGGAATAAGGTCCTGCGCGAGCGCGATGGGCTTCCTCTTTTTCGTTACAATAAGGAAGCGTGCGCTGATTGGCAGGTGAGCTGCGAGCGTGCTGGTGTGATCCAGTCAACGTCTGACCGCCGTGAGTTCAAGAAAGATAAGCGGTCAGAGCGTGACAAGAAGATACCGGCCAATGAATCAACGCACCTTTCTGAGGCAGGCGATATTCTCTTTTGGTATTGGTATAAGTCTACTCTTGAGAATACGCCTGAGTTCGTTGATATGATGCTCGGGTAAGCGGAGCATGCACGCATGCGAATACTTAGAGTGCTAGGCACTCGTGCCCCTATAGTTGCCATGTGAGGTCGAATTTACATGGCTGCCTATAGGGGCGTGTGCGCGAGCGCACCCCCACCCCCATAGCCCCCCACCCCCTCAGATATCGGTGCAGACCGCCCCCCAAGTGCGAAAAAAACTCAG
>Ga0228700_1001879_pt1 | contig 12278 bp, 8 predicted proteins | sample McNCre317_Aug_MG_FD_178019 | JGI IMG/M metagenome (GOLD analysis project Ga0228700, IMG submission 178019) | Freshwater microbial communities from McNutts Creek, Athens, Georgia, United States - 3-17_Aug_MG | ecosystem: Environmental > Aquatic > Freshwater > Creek | place: USA: Georgia...
CAACGTGCTGGCCATCCGCCGCGGCGGCGCGCGCTACACCCCGATCGGCGAGCTGGTCGACGAGCGCTGCATCGTCAACGCGATGGTGGCGCTGCTGGCCACCGGCGGCTCGACCAACCACCTGATCCACTGGGTCGCGGTGGCGCGCTCGGCCGGCATCCTCATCGACTGGACCGACTTCTCCGAGCTGTCGGCCTGCACGCCGCTGCTGTCGCGGGTCTACCCGAACGGCAAGGCCGACGTGAACCAGTTCCAGGCCGCGGGCGGCCCCGGTTTCGTGCTGCGCGAGCTGCTCGACTCGGGCTGCCTGCACGGCGATGTGCTGACGGTGGCCGAGGATGGCATGGCTGCCTATGGCCGCGTGCCGCAGTTGCAGGCGGACGGCCTGCTGGCCTGGCGCGACCTGCCGGCCGCCCCGATCGACGACCAGATCGTGCGCACCGCCGCCGAGCCCTTCGGCGAGAGCGGCGGCCTGAAGCTGCTGGCCGGCAACCTCGGCCGCGGCGTCATGAAGGTCAGCGCCGTGCCCGAGGATCGCCACGTCGTCGAGGCGCCGGCCATCGTCTTCGACAGCCAGGAGGCGCTGCAGCAGGCCTTCAAGCGCGGCGAGCTCGAGCGCGACTTCGTCGCCGTCGTGCGCTTCCAGGGCCCGCGCGCCAACGGCATGCCCGAGCTGCACAAGCTCACGCCGCCGCTGGCGGTGCTGCAGGACCGGGGCTTCCGCGTCGCGCTGGTGACCGACGGGCGCATGAGCGGCGCCTCCGGCAAGGTGCCCGCGGCGATCCATGTCAGCCCCGAGGTGCTCGGCGGCGGCCCGCTGGGCAAGGTGCGCAGCGGCGACGTCGTGCGCGTCGACGCGGTGGCCGGCACGCTCGACGCCCTGGTGGGTGCCGACGAATGGGCCGCGCGCGCCATCGAGGCCCGTCCGGCCGACCTGGCCGACGACGCCGCGCACGGCCTGGGCCGCGAACTCTTCGGCGGCATGCGCCGCAATGTGCTGAGCGCCGAGGAAGGCGCCGTCACCTGGCTTTGATTCCCACGAACACGCATTGCGCGTCCTGCCCATGAACACCCTCGATCTGGCCGGCCACGGTCCCGTCATTCCCGTCATCGTCATCGACCGCGTCGAGGACGCGGTGCCGCTGGCTCGCGCGCTGGTCGCCGGCGGCGTGCGTGTGCTGGAGGTGACGCTGCGCACGCCGGCGGCGCTCGACTGCATCAAGGCGATGATCGCCGAGGTGCCCGAGGCCATCGTCGGCGCCGGCACGGTGCGCTCGGTCGCCGACGCGCAGGCCGCCCGGGACGCCGGCTGCCAGTTCGCCGTCAGCCCCGGCTACACCCCCGAGATCGGCCGCGCCTGCCTGGAGATCGGCCTGCCGCTGCTGCCGGGCGTGTCCACCGCCAGCGAGGTCATGATGGCCAGCGCCGACGGCTACCGCTTCCTGAAGCTGTTCCCGGCCACCGCGGTGGGCGGCGTCAACCTGCTCAAGGCCTTCGCCAGCCCCTTCCACGACGTGGTGTTCTGCCCGACCGGCGGCATCACGCTGGAGACGGCGCCGCAGTTCCTGTCGCTGCCCAACGTGAAGGTGTGCGGCGGCTCGTGGCTGACCCCGGCCGATGCGGTCAAGACCGGCGACTGGGCGCGCATCACCCGGCTGGCGGCCGAGGCGCAGGCGCTGCGCGGCTGAGGCGTCCTCACCCTGTCTTCAGGGCAGGCGCTAGGATGGACCGTCCCTGACTGTCCTGCCGGCCTGGCGCCGGCGTCCTGCCCATGCAATTCTCCCTCCCCGACGACGAGCACGAGGACGGCGCCGACCTGGCCCGTGCCCGTGCCCGCGCCGCCTCCCGCAGCACCTGGGTCAGCGTGGTCGTCAACCTGGTGCTGACGACCGTCCAGATCGTCGCCGGCGTGCTCTCGAAGTCCCAGGGCCTGATCGCCGACGGCATCCATTCGCTGTCCGATCTGGTGGCCGACTTCGTCGTGCTGCTGGCCGGCCACCACAGCCGCAAGGACGCCGACGAGGACCACCCTTACGGCCACCAGCGCTTCGAGAACGCCGCCTCGCTGGTGCTGGGCGCGCTGCTGCTGGCGGTGGGCCTCGGCATGGTCGGGTCGGCCATCCTCAAGCTCGAGAATCCGGACGAGATCGCGCCGGTCGCTCCGCTGGCGCTGTGGGTGGCGGGGCTGGCGCTGCTGGCCAAGGAGACGCTGTTTCGCTACATGCTGGCGGTGGCGCAGCGGGTCAAGTCGAGCATGCTGGTGGCCAACGCCTGGCATGCGCGCTCGGATGCGGCCTCCTCGCTGGTGGTGGGGCTGGGCATCGTCGGCAACCTGGCGGGTTATCCTCTGCTCGATCCGATCGCCGCGCTGATCGTCGGCTTCCTGGTCGCTCGCATGGGCTGGGAGTTCGGCTGGGACGCGCTGCACGACCTGATGGACCGCGCGGTCGACGAGACCGAGGTGGCTGCGATCCGCGAGACGCTGGCCCAGACCCCGGGCGTCAGCGGCGTGCACGACCTGCGCACCCGCAAGATGGGCGACATGATCGTGGTCGATGCCCACCTGGAGGTGGACGCCACGCTCACCGTCGAGGCCGGCCACGACATCGCCGTCGAGGCCCGGCGCCGCGTCCTGCAGCGCCACCGGGTGCTGAACCTGATGACCCATGTCGATCCGTGGCGCCGCCCGGACCGGGATCACGAACCGGCGGCCTGATCCGCCCGGCTTCAGGTCCGCTTCATGGGCCGGCTCTGCAATGGGGGCTCCACCCACCCATCGTCCCTGACGAGCAAGGAAACCCCCATGACCCCGATCCGCTGCCTGACCGTGCTGACCCTGCTGGCCGCTTTCGCCTCCACCGCGGCGGTCGCCGGCCCCACCTGCAAGGCGCCGAAGGACTCTTGGATGAAGGAAGCCGACTTCAAGGCCAGGCTCGAGGGCGAGGGCTACAAGATCAAGACCTTCAAGGTCACCAAGGGCCAGTGCTACGAGATCTACGGCCAGGACAAGGCCGGCAAGAAGGTCGAGATCTACTTCGATCCGGCCACGGCCGCCGTGCTCGAATCCAAGTGAGCATGGGTACGTCGTCGTCCGGGCTCGAGCCCGGCGAGGTCCGGGTGTGGGATCCGTTCGTGCGGATCTTCCACTGGGGCCTGGTGGCCTGCATCGTGCTCAACGAGTTCGTCGTCGACGACGGCGAGCGGGTGCACCAGTGGGTCGGCTACGCCGCCAGCGCGCTGGTGCTCTCGCGCATCGTCTGGGGCTTCGTCGGCACGCGGCATGCGCGCTTCGCGGACTTCTGGCCGACGCCGGCGCGGCTGCGCGCCCATCTGGCCGACCTGCGGGCCGGCCGCCACGGCACGCACGCCGGCCACAATCCGCTGGGCGCGCTGATGATGCTGGCGATGCTGGCGGTGGTGCTGGCACTCGGGGCCACCGGCTGGCTGCAGACCACCGACGCCTTCTGGGGCGAGGAGGGGCTGCAGGAGCTGCATGAAGCGCTGGCCGAGGCGCTGCTCGCCCTGGCCAGCGTGCATGTGGCCGCGGCGCTGCTGATGAGCACCGTCGAGCGCGTGAACCTGGTCGCCGCGATGGTGACCGGCATCAAGCGCCGCCGCCCCGACTGAGGCCGCCAGGGCGCCCGCGCAGCCTTCAGCGGGTGTTCTGCTCCAGCGCGAAGCTGGCGCCGTCATGCTGGGCCAGCTCGCGCTTGAGCACCGGCAGCGCCTGCGCCAGCATCTGCTGCAGCACGAAGGGCGGGTTGATCACGAACATGCCCGAGCCCAGCATGCCGAAGCCGTCGCTGGTCGGCGCGGCCACCGACAGGCTGGCATGCAGCCAGCCGCGGCGCGCGCCCTGGTTGGCCGCGGCCTTGAGCCGGCTGACCATCTCCCGGGGCTCCAGGCGCTGGAGCTGCGGGTACCAGACCAGGATCACCGCATCCGCGAAGCGCTCCAGGCCCTCGCGCACCGCGGTGACCACCTTGGCGTAGTCGGTCTTGATCTCGTAGGACGGGTCGATCAGCACCACCGCGCGGCGCGAGGGCGGCGGCAGGTCGGCCTTGAGCGCGCCGAAGCCGTCGCGGTTCATCACCGCGGTCTCGCGCCGCTCGGCCATCGTCTCCTGCAGCAGCGGGAAGTCGGTCGAGTGCAGCTCGTACAGGCGCAGCCGATCATCGGCGCGCAGCAGCATCTTGGCCAGCGTGGGCGAGCCGGGATAGCGCATCAGCCGCGAGGCGTCCGGATTGAAGGCCTTGACCAGTCCGACATAGTCGGCCAGTCCCTCGGGCAGGTCGTTGCGGCCCCAGAGGCGGCCGATGCCGTCGTCGTACTCGGCGTGCTTGCGGGCGTGGTTGCTGTCGAGGCCGTAGCCGCCGGCGCCGGCATGGGTGTCGATCAGGGTCAGGGGCTTGTCCTTCTGCGTCATGTAGCGCAGCACCTGGGTCAGGACGAGGTGCTTGAGGACGTCGGCATGGTTGCCGGCATGGAAGGCGTGGCGGTAAGCGAGCATGGGCGCGATTGTCGCCGGGATATGGATCTGAAACGCGCCTGTAACTGCTGATGCCTGGGTGACGCGGCCGGGGCCCGCGCGCTCCGGGGCTTCCTAGAATGGGCCACCCCCTCTGTTTTGCAGTCCGAGTGCAGGAGACCGATGCCATGAACCGCGCCCCGTCCACGCCGACCCCCCAGCAGCTCTACCGTGACCGGCTGGGCCGGGCCGACGAGGTGATCGCCGCGCGGGTGCGCGATGGCGACACCGTGCTGGCCGCCTCGGCCGTCGGCGAGCCGCCCGAGCTGCTGCGCGCGCTGTCGGCGCGGCGCGAGCAGCTCTCGGACGTCTCGATCAGCCAGCTGCTGCCGCTCGCCCCCCAGGGCTACATGCACGAGCCCGATCCCACGCGGCTGCGCGCGCGCTCGGTGTTCCTGAGTGCGGCGATCCGGGCCGGTTTCCCGGCCGGCTGGGTGGATGTGGTGCCTTGCCATTTCTCGGAGATCCCGCGCCTGATCCGCCGCGGCGAGCAGCGCTGCGAGGTGGTGATGACGCTGGCCTCGCCGATGGACGAGCACGGCTTCTTCTCGATCAGCCTGAGCCCGGACTTCACGATGGCGGCGATCGAGCGCGCCCGCGAGGTGATCCTGGAGGTCAACCCGAACGTGCCCTTCGCCTTCGGGGCCTGCCATGTGCACATCTCGCAGGTGAGCGCCATCGTCGAGAGCAGCGCGCCGCTGCGCGAGGTGGGGCTGCCGGAGATCGACGAGGTGCAGCGCACCATCGGCGCGCATGTGGCCGCGCTGGTGCGCGACGGCGACACGCTGCAGCTGGGCTACGGCAGCATCCCGGACGCGGTGGTGACCCAGCTGCACGACAAGCGCGACCTGGGCATCCACACCGAGATGATGGGCGACGGCCTGCTCTCGCTGGTCGAGAGCGGCGCGGTCACCTGCCGGCGCAAGAACTTCATGCCCGGGCGCATCGTGGCGACCTTCGGCATGGGCACCGCGCGGCTCTACCGCGCGATGCACCGCAACCCGATGCTGGAGATGCACCCGGTCGACTTCACCAACGATCCCGCGATCGCCGGGCGCAACGACAATCTGGTGGCGATCAACGCCTCGCTGCAGGTGGACCTGGCCGGGCAGTGCGGCTCGGAGAGCCTGGGCGCCACGCCGTTCTCGGGCACCGGCGGACAGGGCGACTTCATGCGCGCGGCCAACCGCTCGGAGGGCGGGCGCGCCATCATCGTGCTGCCCTCGACCGCGCGGGGCGGCACCGTCTCGCGCATCGCGCCGGTGCTCTCGCCGGGCACCTTCGTCTCCACCGGCAAGAACGACGTGAACTATGTCGTCACCGAGCATGGCGTGGCGCAGCTGCGTGGACGCTCGCTGCGCGAGCGCGCCGCCGCGCTGATCGCCATCGCGCATCCGGACTTCCGCAGCGAATTGCGCGATGCGGCGCGGCGCATGGCGCTGTTTTGACATCCCCGGCCTGACAGGCGGAAAAACCGGGGCCTGATCCACCGATCGGGGCAGGGGGCGGACTGCCGAGAATCATCGGCTAGCAGTCTCCCTTCAGGCCGACGATGAACACCCCGAACCTCACCGATGCCAGCTTCGCCGCGATCCATGCCAGCCTGATGCTGGCCGAGATCGAGTTCGACGGCACGATCCGCAGCGTCAATGACCGGTTCCTCGAGCATTTCGAGAGTCGCCGCGAGGATGTGCTGGGCCAGCCCTACAGCCGCTTCTGCCCGGAGGTGCGCCCGGCCAACGAGATGGGCAGCCTGCTCGAGCGCCTGGCCCAGGGCGAGGCGGTGATCCGCACGCTGCGCCACATCGGTCCGAACGCCCGCACCACCTGGATCGTGCTGTCGATGCTGCCGGTGCGCGATGCGCTCGGGCGGCCCGTGCACGGGCTGCTGATCGAACGCGATGTCACGGAGGAGAAGGCGCTGGCGGTCGAGAACCAGTGCAAGCTCGAGGCCCTTGCGCGTTCGCACTGCGTCATCGAGTTCGACCTGACGGGGCAGGTGCTCGATGCCAACGAGAACTTCCTGAAGCTCACCGGCTACACGCTCGACGAGGTCCGCGGCCAGCACCACCGCCTCTTCGTCGACAACGTCGAGGTGCGCTCGAACGAGTACCGTGCCTTCTGGAGCCGCCTGGCGCGTGGCGAGAAGATGACGGGCGAGTTCATGCGCTATGGCAAGAACGGCCGGCGTGTCTGGATCCAGGCCAGCTACAACCCCATCCTCGATCCGGACGGTGAGCCGATCAAGGTGATCAAGTACTGCAGCGACATCACCGAGGTCAAGCAGCAGCACCTCGAGACCCAGGTGATGATGGATGCGGTCTCGGGCACGAGCTGCGTGCTGGTGCTCGACCGCGACGGCCGCATCACGATGATCAACGACCGCTTCGTGCAGGCCCTGGGCTACACCCGCGAGGAGCTGATCGGTCGCATGGAGAGCGCGCTGATGTTCGACGAGGACGCGCGCTCGGCCGAGTACGAGGCGATCTGGCAGGGCCTGCGCTCCGGGCGTTCGACCACCGGTGCCTTCCGGCGCAAGGCCGTGGGCGGGCGCGAGTGCTGGTTCGCCTCGACGCGCAGTCCGGTGCTGGGTCTGGACAACACGCTCACCAAGGTGATCATCGTCGCGCAGGACATCACGCAGCAGGAGCAGGCCCGGCTCGACGCGGTGGGCAAGCTCGGCGCGATCGATCGCTCGCAGGCGGTGATCGAGTTCGACCTGAGCGGGCGGGTGCTGTCGGCCAACGAGAATTTCCTGAAGCTGCTCGACTACAAGCCCGAGGACATCATCGGGCGGCACCACCGCATGTTCATCGCGCCGACCGAGGTCAACTCGGTCGACTACCAGACCTTCTGGGAGCGGCTCTCGCGGGGCGAGTACTTCACCGGCGAGTACAAGCGGCTCGGGCGCAATGGCCGCGAGCACTGGATCCAGGCCACCTACAACCCGATCATGGACCGCCACGGGCACCCGGTGAAGGTGGTCAAGTTCGCCACCGATGTCACCGAGATGCGGCTGCGCAACGCCGAGTTCGTCGCCAAGGTCGCGGCGATCGACCTGGGGCAGGCGGTGGTCGAGTTCGATCTGGACGGGCGGGTGCTGACGGCCAACCGCAACTTCCTGGCCGCGATGGGCTACACGCTGCGCGAGATCGAGGGGCTGCATCACAGCATGTTCTGCACGCCCGATTATGTCCACAGCGAGGAGTACCGCGACTTCTGGCTCCGGCTGGGCGAGGGCCAGTTCATCAGCGGCCGCTTCCACCGCGTGGGCAAGTTCAACCGCGACGTGTGGATCCAGGCCACCTACAACCCCATCCTCGACCTCAACGGCCGGGTGATGAAGATCGTCAAGTACGCCTTCGACGTCACCAAGGAGATGCAGCTGGAGAAGTCCATCGCCGCGAAGTCGGCCGAGATGCGCAACAGCGTGTCCAGCCTGGTGGCGAGCATCACCGAGATCGCGCGCAACTCGGGCGTGGCCGCCGAGATGGCCGGCGATGCGGCCCATGCCGCGCAAGGGGGATTTGCCGCGCTGCAGAAGTCGATCGAGACGATCAACTGCATCCAGACCAGCTCGGTGCGGGTCTCCGAGATCGTGCGGGTGATCGGCGAGATCGCCAGCCAGACCAATCTGCTGGCCTTCAACGCCGCGATCGAGGCGGCGCGCGCCGGCCAGCACGGCGTGGGCTTCTCGGTGGTGGCGGGCGAGGTGCGCAAGCTCGCCGAGCGCAGCTCGGTGGCCGCGCGCGAGATCGCCAAGCTGATCGACGAGTCGGTCATGCAGGTCGGGCAGGGCGCGGTGGTGAGCCAGGAGGCCGCGCGCAGCTTCGAGGGCATCATGAGCAGCGTCGGGCGCACCCGCTCGAGCGTGTCGGAGATCGCGCAGGCCGCCGAGAGCCAGAGCCGCTTCGCCGGCGAGGTCTCCGGGCTGATCCAGTCGCTGACCGCTGCGGTGAAGTCGTGAGTCCGGCCGGTGTGCAGGAGTCGCCCGAGATCGATCCGGCCGAGGATTTCGGCGGCCTGCTGATCGGCGGCCTGCCGCTGGCCCTGCCGATGCGCGCGCTGCGCGAAGTGGTGCCGCTCGGTCAGGTCGAGCGCCTGCCGGTGCGGGCCGAGGGCCTGCTGGGCGCGATCGATCTGCGCGGCGTGCTGGTGCCGGTGCTGGACCTGCGGGTGCGGGTGGGCCTGGAGGTGCGACCGGTCGACTGGCCCTGCGTGGTGCTGGTGGTCGAGGCCGGGCAGATCCTGGGCCTGCTGTGCGAGGGCGTGACCGGCGTGTTCCGCAGCCAGGAGTTGCGCCTGAACCGCAGCCAGGGCGAGACGCCGATGGCCGCGCTGCTGGCCGGCAGCCTGCGCCGGGGCGACAGCCGCGAGCTGGTGAGCGTGCTGTCGCCGCGGGCCTTGCTGGCGCTGCCCGGGTTGCCGCGCACCGAGGACCCCGAGCCGCATCGCCAGCAGACCGCCTCCCATCAGGGGCAGGGGCAGGCCCTGGCGCCGGGGCAGCCGATGATGCTCACCCTGTGCGGCGCGGTGCCGCTGGCGCTGCCGGCGATGGCGGTGCATGCGACGCTGCCGGCGCCCCAGATCCTGCCCTCGGTGCTGGCGCAGGGCGGTGGTGCCTGCGTCGGCGTGCTCGAGCATGCGGGCGAGGAGGTGCCGGTGGTCGACCTGCTGTCGCTGTGCCGGCTGGGCCGCCTGCCGCAGGGCGGCGTCGGTTGCCCGGCCTTCCTGGTGCGGCTGGAGTCCGGGCTGGTGGCCATGCTGATCGAGCGGGTGCTCGATGTGGTGCGCGTCGGGCCCGACGAGGTGCTGCCGGTGCCCGCCTTCGCGCTGCCGCGTCAGGACCTGTTCGACGGGGCGCTGGCGGTGCACGGCTTGCCGCAGGACGTGCGGGCGCTGCTGTCGCCCACGACGCACCAGTTCCTGGTGCTGCGGCCCGAGGGCCTGCTGGCCGAGCCCTCGCTGCAGGCGCTGGCCGCCAGTGTCCGGCCTGTGGCGGCGCTGGGCGGGGGGCGCCGTGCTGATTCCGCGCAGCGGCTGGCGGCCGGGGTGGGCCAGCGTGCGATGGTGACCTATGAGCTGGGGCGCGAGGTGGCCACGCCGATCGGCCAGATCCGCGAGATCCTGCCCTTCGGCTGCGAGCTTGCCTCCTTCGAGATCGGCGGCGCGATGCTCGGGCTGGTCGCCCACCGGGGCCGCTCCATCCCGGTGCTGTGCCTGAGCCGGCTGCATGGCCTGCCGCCGCCGGCGGTCACGCCCGCGGTGAGCGTGCTGGTGGTCGAGGCCGAGGGCGACGAGCAGATCGGTTTCGCGGTGCCGATGCTGCGCAGCATCGAGCCGGCCGACTGGGAGCCCGCGCTGCCTGCGATGGGCGACGCGCGCGACGCGCTGGCCCAGGCGGTGCATTCGCGCCAGCTCGCGCAGGTTGGCGAGGCCGAGGTCAGGCGCATGCTGCAGGTGGTCGACCTGCAGCGCATCGCCCGGGCGCTGCAGCAGCGCATCGCCTGATCGCGGGCGGGTCAGGTCGGATCGTCGCCGCGCATCAGCGCGAGCAGCTCCTGCGGCGCCTGCGGGGCCAGGGCCGGGCCGTCGCCGCCGTCGAGCACCTGCGCGGCCAGCTCGCGCTTGTCGTGGTGCAGCGCGACGATGCGCTCCTCCAGCGTGCCCTGGCGCACCAGCCGGTAGACGGTGACCGGCCGCTGCTGGCCGATGCGGTGCGCGCGGCCCGAGGCCTGGTCCTCGGCGGCCGGGTTCCACCACGGATCGGCGATCACCACATCGTCGGCCGCGGTCAGGTTCAGGCCGAAGCCGCCGGCCTTCAGGCTGATCAGGAAGAAGTCGCCCTCGCCGTCCTGGAAGGCGGCGACGCGGCGGCTGCGCTCGGCCGCGGGTGTCGCGCCATCCAGGTACTGATGGCTCAGCCCCGCCTCGTCGAGCGTGGCGCGCAGCAGCTGCAGGAAGTCGACGAACTGGCTGAAGACCAGCGTGCGGTGGCCGTTGGCGGCCAGCTCGCGCGCCAGCTCGCCGAAGGCGCGCACCTTGGCGCCGGCCAGCGACAGCTCCGGCGTGACCAGGCGCGGATCGCAGGCGGCGCGGCGCAGCCGGGTCAGCTGCGCGAGCAGGTGGAGCTGGGCGGAGCCGCTGCCGGCGTCGCCCTGCAGCGCCGCCTCGGCCTCCTTCAGTGCCTGGCGGCGCAGCGCCTCGTAGTGCGCCTGCTCGGCCGGCTCGGCCTCGACCGTCAGGACCCGCTCGGTGAGGGGCGGCAGGTCTTCGAGCACCTGCGACTTGGTGCGGCGCAGGATGAAGGGCCCGACCAGCCGGCGCAGCGTGCGCTGGCGGCCGCGGTGGCGGTCGCGCTCGATCGGCACCGCGAAGCGCTCGGCGAACTGCGCCTGCGTGCCCAGCAGGCCCGGATTGCAGATCTGCATGATCGACCACAGCTCGGCCAGCCGGTTCTCGATCGGCGTGCCTGAGAGCGCCAGCCGGAAGTCCGCGCGCAGCGCATGCACCGCCTGGCTGCGCCGTGCCGCGGCGTTCTTGACCGCCTGCGCCTCGTCGAGCACCAGCGTGTGCCAGTCGCGGCCGGCGAAGCCCTCGGCGTCGAGCTGCAGCAGCGTGTACGACACCAGCAGCACCTCGTTCGGGCCAGCGGCGGCGCGCAGCGCCTCGCGCTCGGCCGGTGGCGTCGCGCCGAAGTCGCTCAGGCGCAGCGTCGGCGCGAAGCGCCGCGCCTCGGCCAGCCAGTTGCCGATCAGCGAGGTCGGCGCCACCACCAGCGCCGCGCCGCCGCGCCCGCGCGCCAGCAGCACCGCCAGCGCCTGCAGCGTCTTGCCCAGGCCCATGTCGTCGGCCAGGATCGCGCCCAGACCGGCGCCGGCGCGGCGCATCGCCCACTCGAAGCCGTCCTGCTGGTAGGGCCGCAGCTCGGCCTGCAGCGTGGCCGGCAGGCGCGGCACCTGGCGCTCGAGCTGCGCCAGCCGCTCGACGCGCTCGCGAAAGCGCGCATCGGTCTCGAGCCGGCAGCCCTCGAGCGTCTGTTCCAGCCACGGCGCGGCCAGCGGCGTCAGCCGTGCGGCGTCCTGGCGGATCTCGGCCACCCCGGCCATCTCCTCGAGCCGGCCGCGCAGCGCCTCGGTCAGCGCCAGATAGCGGCCGTCGCCCATCGGCACGAAGCGGCTGCGCCGCGTGCGGCTCCAGTCGAGCAGCCGTCCGAGGCTGAAGACCAGCTGCTCGTCGATCTCGATGCCGCCGTCCAGCCCCAGCCAGTCCTGGCCGCTGCGCACCCGCACCTTGAGCTGCTGGAGCCCGGCGCTGTCGACCTGCATCGGGCGGCCGCGCGGCCAGTCCAGCGCCTCGATGGCCTGCAGCGTGGGCAGCCGCTCGAGCAGCGCCAGCGCCAGCTCGGGCTCGGCCACCGACCAGCGCGCCGGCGCCCCGTCGGGCAGCGGCTCGAGCATCGGGCAGGCCTCCAGCACCCGCTCGAGGTGATCGCGCTCGCGCGCCAGGTCGCGCCGCGTCGCGCGTGGCGTGCCGCCGCTCGACGTGGCGATCAGCCGCACCCGGCCCTGACCGGGCTCGAGCCGCGGCCCCTCGGTGCCCAGCGGGGCCACCGCCAGGCGCAGCGCCAGCCCGTCGCCCTCGGGCGTGAGCTCGGCGCGCAGCCGGGTCTCGGCCTCGACTTCCTGCGCAGGCGCGGCGCCGTCCGCACCGGCCGTGCTGGCGCCTGCGCTGTCGCTGTGGATGCGGA
>Ga0228700_1001880_pt1 | contig 12260 bp, 15 predicted proteins | sample McNCre317_Aug_MG_FD_178019 | JGI IMG/M metagenome (GOLD analysis project Ga0228700, IMG submission 178019) | Freshwater microbial communities from McNutts Creek, Athens, Georgia, United States - 3-17_Aug_MG | ecosystem: Environmental > Aquatic > Freshwater > Creek | place: USA: Georgia...
CCCGCGGTAGCAACCAATGTCCATCAAACGCTTGATGTTCATGGTGGTCTCGCGGCGCAAATCACCCTCAATTGTAAACTGAGCGATCTGGTCGCGGATTTTCTCAAGATCGGAGTCGGTCAAATCCTTGACCTTCTTCGAGTATGCGATGCCACAGGCTTCGCAGATCTTGCGTGCGCGGGTGCGTCCGATACCGAAAATAGCTGTCAAGCCGATTTCGGAATGTTGGTGCGGCGGAATGTTGATGCCAGCGATACGTGCCATTTTCGTCCTCTAAAACTCTTGCAATTAACCCTGACGCTGCTTGTGGCGTGGATCTGTACAGATCACGCGCACAACGCCCTTGCGTCGGATGATTTTGCAGTTGCGGCAAATTTTCTTGACCGAAGCCGAAACTTTCATTTTCTTCTCCTAAAACTCTTCGCTCCGTTCCGACTTTGAATCGCGCGGAACATGCGCTCTAACTTGCTATCTAAAAGGTGCACGAACTGATTACTCAGGACAGACACATTTCCACTGTGACTTGCTTGACTCAAGAAGCCTTGAAATTCGCCTTCTTGAGTAGCGATTCATATTGCTGCGACATCATGTAGTTCTGCACTTGAGCCATGAAATCCATCGTGACGACAACAATAATCAACAACGAAGTTCCACCAAAATAGAACGGAACGTTGTACTTCAATATCAAAAACTCCGGCAACAAGCAGACAAAAGTGATGTAGATAGCACCAGCCAATGTCAGGCGAACCAATATTTTGTCGATGTACTTGGCTGTTTGATCCCCAGGGCGAATGCCAGGAATAAAAGCACCACTCTTTTTCAAGTTATCTGCAGTTTCGCGGCTGTTGAATACCAACGCCGTGTAGAAGAAACAGAAAAACACAATGGCCGCAGCGTACAACATCACATAGATGGGCTGCCCTGGACTCAGAGTCCCGGCAATATCACTCAGCCAACGCATGCTTTCACCAGAGCTAAACCATTTAGCCACAGTAGCCGGCAACAAAATAATGGATGAAGCAAAAATGGGAGGGATGACGCCCGCCATGTTCAACTTCAGCGGCAAGTGCGATGACTGACCACCATAAACTTTGTTACCAACTTGGCGCCGTGCGTAGTTCACCAAAATTTTGCGTTGTCCGCGCTCAACAAACACGACGAAGTAAGTAACTAAAGCCACCACAACGACGATAAGCAAGGCAACGATGATGCTCATGGAGCCGGTGCGAACCAACTCCAGCAAACCACCAACAGCATTTGGCAATCCAGCCGCGATACCACCAAAGATCAAAATCGAAATCCCGTTGCCCAAACCACGCTCTGTGATTTGCTCACCCAGCCACATCAAGAACATCGTTCCCGCTGTCAAGGTGACCATGGTTGTCATACGGAAGCCGATGCCCGGTGCAATAACCAAGCCTGCGGAAGCCTCCAAGGCAACTGCAATACCCAAAGATTGAAACAGGGCCAAACCCAAAGTTCCATAACGGGTGTATTGCGTGATCTTGCGCCGACCGCCTTCACCCTCTTTCTTCAATTGCTCAAACGCTGGCAACACATAGGTTAGCAGCTGCATGATGATCGAAGCAGAGATGTAAGGCATGATGCCCAAGGCGAAAATAGTGAAGCGCGACAACGCGCCACCAGAAAACATATTGAACAAACTCAATATGCCGCCTTGCTGACCTTTAAACAGTTGTTGCAGTTGGGCAGGATCGATGCCAGGCACAGGAATATGTGCACCCAAGCGATAGACCACTAGCGCCAACAACAAGAAAACAAGCCGGCGACGCAGGTCGCCGAACTTGCCTGCTTTGGCTGTTTGAGCTGCAGTTGTAGCCACTCGTTTACTTTCGTAAAGCTTGGTTAGGCTACTGCGCCGCCGGCGGCTTCAATAGCAGCTTTGGCAGCAGCAGTTGCACCAATACCGCTCAACTTCACTGCTTTAGTGATTGCACCAGTATTGATAACTTTAACTACTTTGGCCAACTCGCCAACTGCACCAGCTTGCTTCAAAGCAACCAGATTGACTTCTGCCAAACCGAGAGCTTCCAAAGCGGTCAATGTGATCTCTGCATTGAACTTCAGCAGATGCGACTTGAAACCACGCTTTGGCAGACGGCGATGCATGGGCATTTGACCGCCTTCAAAACCGACCTTGTGGTAACCACCGGAACGGGATTTCTGACCTTTGTGACCACGGCCAGCTGTTTTACCCAAACCAGATCCGATACCACGTCCAACGCGACGCTTGGCGTGTTTGGCGCCTTCAGCGGGCTTGATGTTATTTAGTTCCATCATCAACCTCTTAGAGCACCTTGACCAGGTAGCTGATCTTGTTAATCATGCCGCGCACAGCAGGCGTATCCTGCAGTTCGCTCACGCTATTGAGCTTGCGCAGACCCAAGCCACGCACGGTAGCGCGGTGGGACTCTTTCGTTCCAATGGGGCTGCGCACCAATTGGATCTTCACAGTTTGTTGTGTCGTCATTTTGAAGTCCCCGATTAAGCGAAGATTTCTTCAACGGTCTTGCCGCGCTTGGCTGCCACTTCCGCAGGTGTCGTAGACACAGACAGAGCATCCAAGGTTGCACGAACCATGTTGTAAGGATTGGAAGAACCGTGGCTCTTGGCCACGATGTCTGTGATACCCACAACTTCGAAAACAGCGCGCATAGGACCACCAGCAATAATGCCGGTACCCTTTGGTGCTGGCGCCATCATGACGCTAGCGGCACCGTGGTGACCCATCACCTTGTGGTGAATGGAACCATTTTTCAAAGTTACTTTGATCATGTTGCGGCGGGCTTCTTCCATGGCCTTCTGCACTGCTGCAGGAACTTCCTTGGATTTACCTTTGCCCATGCCGATGCGGCCGTCACCGTCACCAACCACAGTCAGTGCAGCGAAACCGAGAATACGGCCGCCCTTCACGACTTTGGTCACGCGGTTGATCGCGATCATTTTTTCGCGCAGACCGTCCTCAGGACCCTCGGCCTTACCTTGCATTTTTGCTTGAACTTTAGCCATCTTAATTTCCGATCTGCTTAGAACTGCAAGCCAGCTTCACGCGCGGCATCTGCCAACGCCTTGACGCGACCGTGGTAGGCGAAACCGGAACGGTCAAACGCCACTTTGTCGATACCAGCGGCTTTCGCCTTTTCAGCGACGCGCTTGCCGATGATCTGGGCAGCAGCCACGTTGCCGCCTTTGCCTGTAGCGCCCAAAGACTTGCGCACTTCGGCTTCAACAGTCGATGCGCAGGCAATCACCTTGCCACCGTCGCCGGAGATAACGCTGGCGTAGATGTGCAGGTTGGTGCGTGTAACGGTCAAACGTGCCACGCCTTGCGTTGCAATACGGATGCGGGTCTGACGTGCCCGACGAAGACGCTGCTCTTTTTTGGTCAACATGTTGCAGCTCCTTATTTCTTCTTCGTTTCTTTGATCGTGATCTTCTCATCCGCATAACGGATGCCCTTGCCCTTGTAAGGCTCAGGAGGACGAATCGCACGGATCTCAGCGGCGATCTGACCCACGCGTTGGCGGTCAGCACCTTTGATCAAGATTTCGGTAGGAGTGGGAGTCGCCACAGAAATGCCAGCAGGCATTTCGAGGTTCACGGGGTGCGAGTAACCGACAGCCAAGTTCAGCTTGGTGCCTGTAGCTTGCGCCTTGTAACCCACACCAATCAGGCTCAGCTTGCGCTCAAAGCCCTTGGTTACGCCAACCACCATGTTGTTGACCAACTGGCGAATCGTGCCAGTCATAGCGTCAGCTTCACGAGAGTCATTAGCGGGTTGGAAGCTGAGCTTGCCAGCTTCATTCTGGATGTTCACCAGGCTGTTTTGAGCCAGCTGCAGAGTGCCGCCAGTACCCTTCACGCTGATTTGATCAGCTTTGATGGACACTTCAACACCAGCAGGAACGGTGACGGGGAGTTTGCCTACGCGGGACATTGTTTCTTACTCCTGTAGCGTTAAGCGACGTAGCACAGCACTTCGCCACCGACACCGGAAGCGCGCGCTTTGCGATCAGTCATAACACCCTTGGGTGTAGTCACGATAGCAACACCCAAGCCGTTTTGGACTTGAGGAATTGCATCGCTGCCGCGATAAACGCGCAGGCCAGGGCGGCTTACACGCTCAATACGCTCGATCACAGGGCGACCGGCGTAATATTTCAAAGCAATTTGCAGCTCAGATTTGCCATCTTCAGTGGAAACCTTGAAGCCGTCGATATAGCCTTCTTCTTTCAACACTTGTGCAATTGCAATCTTCACTTTGGAAGAAGGCACAGACACGGTTGTTTTAGCAACCATCTGTGCATTGCGGATGCGTGTCAACAGATCGGCGATGGGATCACTCATACTCATGTTCGGTTCTCCTATCGCTTACCAGCTGGCCTTGGTGATGCCAGGAATTTCTCCGGCAAAAGCCATTTCACGAATCTTCGCACGACCCAGACCGAAGTGCTGGAACGTTCCACGGGGACGACCCGTGATGGAGCAGCGGTTACGCTGGCGAGTGGGGTTTGCATTGCGAGGCAATTTTTGCAGACCCAGACGGGCTGCTGCACGCTCTTCGTCAGAACGCTTTGCATCACCTGCGATTGCCTTCAGTTCCGCATATTTCTTAGCGTACTTGGCAGCCAACTTGTCACGTTTGAGCTCGCGCTCGATTAAAGCCATTTTAGCCACAGGTCACCTCAGTTCTTGAACGGGAAACGGAAGCCAGCGAGCAGTGCCTTGCACTCTTCGTCAGTCTTTGCCGTTGTGGTGATGCTGATATTGAGGCCGCGCAAGGCATCCACCTTGTCATATTCAATCTCAGGGAAAATGATCTGCTCTTTGACGCCGATGTTGTAGTTACCACGGCCATCAAAAGCGCGACCAGAAATACCACGGAAGTCACGGACGCGAGGCAGAGCCACGGTCACGAAACGGTCTAGGAATTCATACATCTGAACGCCACGCAAAGTCACCATGCAACCGATCGCCTGGCCTTCGCGAATCTTGAAACCGGCGATAGCTTTCTTGGACTTGGTCACGACGGGCTTTTGGCCAGCGATCTTGGTCAGGTCAGACACAGCGTGATCCATTACCTTCTTGTCGGCAACGGCTTCGCTCACACCCATGTTCAGGGTGATCTTGGTCAAACGGGGCACTTGCATGGGCGAGGTGTAGCCAAACTTGGCTGTCAACTCAGGCGCCACTTTTTCGCGGTAGTGTTGTTGTAGACGTGCCATGGTTATGCCACCTTGATTTCTTCGCCGCTGGACTTGTAAACGCGAACGCGTTTGCCGTCAGCCAGCACCTTGATACCAACACGGTCAGCCTTGCCGGTTGCCGCATTGAAGATAGCAACGTTAGACTGGTGAATAGGCATGGTCTTTTCAACGATGCCGCCGGTTGTGCCCTTCATGGGGTTTGGCTTGGTGTGCTTCTTCACCAAGTTGATGCCCTCGACGACTACGTGAGAGTCGTCAGCGCGCAAGGAGATCACTCCGCGCTTACCCTTATCGCGACCTGCGATAACGATGACTTCGTCGCCTTTGCGAATCTTGTTCATGGCGGGTCCTTACAAAACTTCAGGAGCCAAGGACACGATCTTCATGAACTTTTCAGTGCGCAGTTCGCGGGTCACTGGTCCGAAGATGCGGGTGCCGATAGGCTCCAACTTGGCGTTGAGCAACACAGCTGCGTTGCCGTCGAATTTCACCAAAGAACCGTCGCCACGGCGGATGCCCTTGGCAGTACGAACCACTACAGCGCTATAGACTTCGCCTTTTTTGACGCGTCCACGGGGAGCAGCTTCTTTGATGGAAACTTTGATGATGTCGCCGACGCTTGCATAGCGACGCTTAGACCCGCCCAGCACCTTGATGCAGAGAACGGATTTCGCGCCGGTGTTGTCGGCAACTTCCAGTCGAGATTCAGTTTGGATCATTTCATTATTCCCAACTTGCACCTGGAGCTGCTTTGCCACACTGGCAACTACAAAACCAAGTCAGTCTTGGGCCCGCTATCCACCGCGCAAACCACTTGCACGACTTCTATTTGGGCAGAACCTTCAGCTTTTTCAAGCGAAGCCCACTATTGTGCCAGTACAACTTTCTGGCGTCAACTACTTTTATGCAGGAATTTCAGTGTATCGCGCCGCCAAAGCAACAAATTCCGCCTCTTGCGAGGGCAAGCCGGTCTCTTCGACCAAAATTTGAGCCACTTGAGGCGCCAAACGGGCTGCCAAGCGGGCATCCAGGAACAAGGTGCGCGCCCTGCGTGCCAGCACATCCTCTACGGTGACGGCGTATTCATGGCGGGCCGCAAAGCGAACCATCGCCTCGGTCAGCCCCGGTGCCAACTCGACCTCACTCCCAGGCAAGGCGTGCACTGCCGGGTAGTCCAGTCCATAGGAGTGTGCACCTTGAGGAATGGACATTGCGCTTTGTTGCACACCCTCTCCGTCTGCGCCCTGGAGGCGCAAATGCACGGTAGCACCTGCCGCACGCGATTCCAACAGATTCTTTTCTGCGCACTTGGCGAGCACGTCTTCGGCCATGGCCCGATAGGTGGTCCACTTCCCTCCCGTGACAGTCACCAGTCCGCTGCGGCTCACCAACACCGTGTGTTCCCGGCTGATGGCTTTGGTGTTCTCGCCATCGTCCTCTTGAGGCTTTACGAGAGGACGCAAGCCCACCCAGATACTCCGAATGTCTTTTGCAGTGGGAGCTTTCTTCAGATAGCGCGCGGCCTCTTCTAATATGAAGGCAACCTCTTCCTTGAAGGGCCTGGGCTCCCGATCCAGGTCGTGCCGTGGGGTGTCCGTGGTGCCCAGAATGACCTTTCCAAGCCACGGCACCGCAAAAAGCACCCGCCCATCCTGGGTTTTAGGAACCATCAGGGCCGTATCGCCCCCCAAAAACTCCCGGTCCACCACAATGTGCACGCCTTGGCTGGGCGCCACCATAGGCTTGGTCGTGCTGCGGCCATCCACAGAGTTAGCCTCACCATCTTTTTCGCGCAAACCATCTACCCACACGCCGGTCGCATTCACCACGCAACGGGACTGGATGGAAAACTTGCGCCCACCGATCGTGTCCTCACACAGAACCCCACACACTTTGCCCGCCTCGTACTGCAACTGGGTCGCTTTGCAGTAGTTCACCACCAAGGCACCCTTGGCAGCTGCGGTACGGGCCAGGGACAAGGCCAGTCGCGCATCATCGAACTGGCCATCCCAGTACTTGACGCCGCCCTTGAGCCCTCCAGTTGCCACTTGCGGAATCAGTTTCTGGGTGTCCTTCGCCCCTAGAAACTCGGTTTTTCCCAAGCCGGCTTTGCCCGCCAACAGGTCATACGCTGTCAATCCTGCGCCGTAAAACGGCGTTTCCCACCACTTATAGGAAGGCATCACAAATGCCAAGGGCTGCGCGAGGTGCGGAGCGTTGCGCAACAAGGTGGTCCGCTCATGCAGCGCCTCACGCACCAAAGAAATATTGCCCTGGGCCAAGTAACGCACCCCGCCGTGCAGCAACTTCGTGGCGCGGGAAGACGTACCCTTGGCAAAGTCATGCGATTCGATCAAGACCACGCGAAAACCACGCGACGCCGCAGCCAGCGCAACCCCCAGCCCGGTGGCACCACCGCCTACCACTGCGAGGTCGTACACCGCAGGCTCAGCCAAGCGGTTCAACAGGTCTTCCCGGCGGGTGGGCAAGGGGGCAGCGTAGGTGGTCATGGGTTTTCTTGAAAGAGAAATCAGCCAACAATCGTATTCGTTATTTTTCTTTTTGTCATTAAATTGATTCGTTTTGATTCGTTTATAGTGCACACACTGCAAGGATTTCCGCCATGTCCGCCAACCCACGCCAACTCCAATTGCTATACACCGTGCAACAGCAAGGCTCCGCCACCGTCGAGAACTTGGCGGAAACACTGGGCGTGACCTTGCAAACCGTGCGGCGGGATGTGCAAAAACTGGCAGACGAGGGGCTGTTGGCTCGTTTCCACGGGGGCGTTCGGGTGCCTAGCTCGACGGTGGAAAACATTGCCCACCGGCAACGGGTACAACTGCACGCCGCCGAAAAAACCCGCATCGCCCGCAGCATTGCGGCTGCCATTCCTAACGATTGCTCCCTCATACTGAACATCGGCACCACCACCGAAGCCGTGGCGCGCGCCCTGTTGGAGCACTCTGGCCTGCGAGTGATTACCAACAATCTCAACGTCGCCACCATTTTGAGTGCCAACAGCCAATCAGAAGTCATCGTGGTAGGGGGCGTGGTGCGCGGGCGGGATCAGGGCATCGTGGGCGAAGCGGCGGTGGACTTCATAAGCCAGTTCAAGGTGGACCTGGCCGTGATCGGCATCTCCGGCATCGAAGCCGACGGCACCCTGCGCGACTACGACTACCGCGAAGTGAAAGTTGCCCAAACCATCATCAGCCACGCGCGCGAAGTCTGGGTGGCCGCTGATGCCAGCAAATTCAATCGCCCCGCCATGGTCGAAGTCGGCCGCCTGGCGCAGATCGACCGGCTCTACACCGATGCCCCGCCCCCCGCCCCGTTCCCCGCCCTGCTGGAGGAAGCCGGCACCCGGCTGGTAGTGACTGACTGAACAATACATATAGAAGAGGAGACACCCATGACCTACCTGCTCGCCTTGGACCAAGGCACCTCCAGTTCCCGCAGCATCGTGTTTGACGAAACCGGCCGCACCGTGGCCATGGCCCAACTGGAACTGCAACAGATTTACCCACAGCCCGGCTGGGTGGAGCACGACGCACAGGAGATCTGGCGCATCCAGCTCGCCACCGCGCGCGACGCATTGGCCAAAGCCGGTATCACGGCGGCACAGGTGAAAGCGGTGGGCATTACCAACCAGCGTGAAACCACGGTGGTGTGGAACCGCAAGACCGGCGTACCCATCCACCACGCCATCGTCTGGCAAGACCGCCGTGCAGAGCCCACCTGTGCCGACCTGCGCGCGCGTGGACTGGCCGACACCATCCAAGAGAAAACGGGGCTGCTGGTGGACGCCTACTTCTCCGGCACCAAACTCAAATGGCTGCTGGACCACGTGCCCGGCGCACGCGCGCAGGCCGCCAACGGCGAGCTGGCCTTCGGCACCATCGACAGCTGGCTGATCTGGCAGCTGACCGAGGGCCGCGTGCATGTGACGGATGTCAGCAATGCCTCGCGCACCATGCTTTTCAATGTGCACACCAATTTGTGGGACGAGGACCTGCTGGCCGCGCTGGACATTCCCGCCAGCCTGATGCCCACAGTGCAGCCCTCGGCCTCGCTGTTTGGTGAAGTAGCGCCCGCGCTGCTGGGCCATGCAATCCCGATTGGCGGCGTGGCGGGCGACCAGCAAAGCGCGCTCTTCGGCCAGGCCTGCTTCAAGGCTGGCATGGTGAAAAACACTTATGGCACCGGCTGCTTCATGCTGATGCACACCGGCGGCACTTTCCAGACCTCGCACAACGGCCTCATCACCACCAGCGCGGCACAAACCTCGACCCAGCCCCAGTTCGCCCTGGAGGGCAGCGTGTTTGTAGGCGGCGCCGTCGTGCAGTGGTTGCGCGACGGGCTGCATGCCATCCAGGGCAGTGGCGAAGTGCAAAGCCTCGCGCAAAGCGTGCCCGACTCGGGTGGCGTGATCGTGGTTCCCGCCTTTACCGGCTTGGGCGCTCCCTACTGGAAGCCCGATGCGCGTGGATCGATTACAGGCCTCACCCGGGGTTCAACCCTCGCCCATATTGCGCGAGCCGCTCTCGAAAGCATATCATTTCAAAGTGCCGCCCTGCTGCAAGCCATGAGCCGCGACGCAGTGAGTGCAGGTGCAGCAGCGGTGTCGGAGCTGCGGGTGGACGGTGGCGCCTGTGTGAATGACTTGCTCATGCAGTTCCAGGCCGACCTGTTGGGCATTCCCGTGGTGCGCCCGGCCGTCACCGAGACCACCGCCCTGGGTGCTGCTTACCTGGCCGGGCTGACCACCGGCGTGTACCGCAGCACCGACGAGCTGAGCGACCTGTGGAAGGCCGAACGCCGCTTCCTGCCCACCCTCGCCCCGGCACGCGCGAAGGAGTTGATGGACCGCTGGGAGCACGCGGTGCGTCAGACCACGCTGTAAACCAACAGCCACAGGCGGCGGATTGGACGCGGTTGTCAGCCGCCGTTGGGCTGGCAGCTGCTGCATTGGCTAGACTTGCGCGCTCCAACCCACCCCACACAGAGGACGACACACCATGGGCAAGCGCATTGCATTCATAGGCGGCGGCAATATGGCCAGCGCCATCATCGGCGGGCTGATCCGCCAGGGCATTCCGGCGGCCGACATCGATGTGGTGGAGCCCTGGGCCGAAGCCCGTACGCGCTTGGCGGCTGACTTCGGCCTGCAGCCCAGCGCCGAAGCCGGTGACTTTCTGGCCGCCGCCGACCTGATCGTCTGGGCCGTCAAACCCCAGACCTTCAAAGACGCCGCTGCGGCTGTGCGCGCCCACAACCACACCGCCCTGCACCTGAGCGTGGCAGCCGGCATCACCAGCGCCAGCATTGCGCAGTGGCTGGGGAGCGAGCGCATCATCCGCACCATGCCCAACACGCCAGCGCTCATCGGCAAAGGCATCACCGCCTTATTTGCCCGCGCGGCTGTGACCGCTGAGGACAAAGCCTGGGCGGACCAGGTGATCGCTACCACCGGCGCCACCGTCTGGCTCACCACGGAAGAGCAGCTGGATGCGGTGACCGCTATCAGCGGCTCCGGCCCGGCATACATGTTCTATTTCATGGAAGCCATGACCGAGGCAGGTGCCCGCATGGGCCTGGCGCGCGAGCAGGCATACCAGTTAGCCGTAGCCACCTTTATCGGCGCCGGCGAACTGGCCCGGGCCTCCACCGAGCCGCCCGAGAGCCTGCGTGCCAAGGTCACCTCCAAGGGCGGCACCACCTATGCCGCCATCACCTCCATGGACGAAAGCGGCATCAAAGACCTGTTTGCCAAAGCCCTGTTTGCTGCCCACCACCGTGCCGGCGAGCTGGGTGCGGAGTTCGGCAAAGCCTGATACACATCTTTACATCGAGCGCCCTGTACGCCTGACACAGTGGGGGACTACCATGCGCAGCATGAAACGCCTGCCACTGCCCCACCGTGTCTTCCGCCCCTTTGTGCTGTGCGCCGCGCTAGCGGTGGTATCGGCATGCGCCCCGCTGCCACCGGCGGGATCGGCCTCAGCGCACGGCGGCGGACCCAGCAATGCGCCCAACTACCCATGGCTGAATCGTGTGACGTGGGGGGCCACCCCCAGCACCGCGCGGCATCTGGAGCAACTAGGCCAAAGTGCCTGGCTGCAACAACAACTCCAACCCCAGGACGCCAAGCTGCCCGAGCCGGCCCAGGGCACCGTGCGGGCCATGACCATCAGCCAGACCGGCCTGACCGACCTGGTGTTCAAAATGGAGCAGCAACGCAAAGACTCCGACGCCCTCAAGGACGACACCGAGAAAAAAGCGGCCCAGCAGGCCTACCAGCAAGAGCTGACCCGCCTCTCCCGCGAAGCAGCCACCCGCCACCTGCTGCGCGCCCTCTACAGCCCGGCCCAGGTGCAGGAGCAGATGACCTGGTTCTGGCTCAACCACTTCAATGTGCACCTATACAAGCACAATCTGCGCGCCATGCTGGGTGACTACGAAGACCACGCCCTGCGCGACCACGCGCTGGGCCGCTTCCGCGACCTGCTTAGCGCGGTAACCTACCACCCCGCGATGCTGCGCTACCTGGACAACGAGCAAAACGCGGCCGGCCGCATCAACGAAAACTTTGCCCGCGAGCTGATGGAGCTGCACACCCTGGGCGTGGATGGCGGCTACAGCCAGAAAGACGTGCAAGAGCTGGCCCGTGTGCTCACCGGCGTGGGCGTGAACCTCAACACCGGCAACCCGACCATGCGCAAAGAGCTCAACCGGCTGTACGTGCGCAAAGGGCTGTTTGAGTTCAACCCCCAGCGCCACGACATGGCGCCCAAAACCCTGCTGGGCGCCCCCGTGCCCGGCGAGGGCCTGGGCGAGGTGGATGCCGCACTGGACATGCTGGCCCGCCACCCCTCCACCGCCCGCTTCATCAGCCGCAAACTGGCCACCTACTGGCTCTCCGACAACCCGCCCCAGGCCCTGATCGACCGCATGGCCGCGACCTGGAAAGCCACCGACGGCCAGATCGCCAAAGTACTGGAAACCCTGTTCACCGCGCCGGAGTTTGTG